>Ga0181521_10004353_pt1 | contig 16203 bp, 18 predicted proteins | sample PEATcosm2014_Bin_32_FD_119764 | JGI IMG/M metagenome (GOLD analysis project Ga0181521, IMG submission 119764) | Peatland microbial communities from MTU Mesocosm Facility, Houghton, MI, USA - PEATcosm2014_Bin02_60_metaG | ecosystem: Environmental > Terrestrial > Soil > Wetlands > Peat | place... | reverse complement strand
GGAAAGTTACGTAGAGGCCGAATTGCTGGCGCGGGCGGATCCGGAGTGCAAGGCCCGACGGCACCAGCGGGAGCGGCTCGCCGGTTTTCGCGGCCACCAGAGCTTCAATGGCTCCAACCGTCGCTTCGGCCTCCTGCGATCGGCCGTGGACGAGCAGCCAGCGCGGGCTCTCGGGAATGAACCGGCGCAAGCACAGGACCGCGAATCCAATCACAGGACCTATCGCGAAGCCGAGCCGCCAACCCACATTCGCCGGGAAGATGGAAGTCGATGCGGCCCCGGCAGCTGCGCCCAGCCATGCCGGAACTCGCGAAGACCTCCAGCGAAACCGTCGCGCTCTCGCGGTCCACCTCGAGGCCGAGAATCCTTTCGCAGCAATCGTTGATGATCAAATCGACGCGGCCCCGCAAGCGCGCGGGCGCAGGACTTGAAGGAATTTGGCGACGCACTCAAGCACGTCTCGCTGTCCTCGATCTCGTATCACGTGTTCGATGCGCGGCTGAGGCTTGAGAGCGGCGACAATGATTTCTCGAGATGGATCGAGAACGCGCTCGGCGAGAGCGAGTTGGCCGCCAAGCTGCGATCGCTGGATCCCTACACGCACACCGAGGAAGGACTGCGCGGCGCGATGATCGCGGCGATCAACCGCCGGCTGGGTGAGTAGTATGGCAGTGGGACTGAATCAGTATATTCCTGTGGTGGGTGATGGAGTCGTCAACGAGCTCCGCCTGCTCGGTGAACGGCTGGCCGGAAAGCGAATCGTCAATGTGAACTCGACGCGGGTGGGCGGCGGCGTCGCCGAGATTCTGACCCGGATGGTCCCGCTCCTGCGAGAGTTAGGGCTGGACGCCCGATGGGAAGTCATGCGCGGGACCGAGGATTTCTTCGTCCTGACCAAGAACCTGCACAACGCCCTCCACGGCAGGCCGGTCTCGTTCGGCGCGCGCGATGCGGGAACCTATGACGAGGTGTGCACGGAAAATCTGAAATCTCTGGACCTGGATGTCGACCTTGCATTCATACACGATCCTCAACCCGCAGGTCTGGTTCGAAGCCGCGATTCACACTCGGCAAAGTGGATTTGGCGCTGCCATATCGACGTCTCCGCTCCTGCGCCCGGCGCCTGGGAATTCATCGCCCCGATGGTCGAGCGGTACGATCTGAGTGTGTTTTCTGCGCCTCAATTCGCCCGCTCGCTCGATATGCCTCAGGCGTTGATCTCGCCCTCAATCGATCCGCTCTCCGACAAAAATCGCGAACTTGGCGAGACCGAGATCCAATCGATACTTGCGCGGCTGGGCATTCACAGCGAGAAGCCGATTGTAACCCAGGTATCACGCTTCGATCGGCTCAAGGATCCCGTTGGTGTTCTGCACGCATGGCAGTCGGCACGGAAACGCGTTGATTCCCAGCTGATTCTGGCGGGCGGCTCGGCGAGTGACGATCCCGAGGGTGCCCAGGTGCTAAAGGAGGTTCGCGAGCAGGCGGGCGATGACCGGGACGTTCACATTCTGGACCTTCCGCCAACGGCAAACCTGGAAATAAACGCTATCCAGCGCGCTTCACAAGTCGTGGTGCAGAAGTCCATCAAAGAAGGCTTCGGGCTGACGGTCTCCGAGGCCTTATGGAAAAAGAAACCGGTAATCGCGAGCGCGGTCGGAGGTATTCCGCTTCAGATCACCCACAAGTACTCGGGAGTGCTGACGCATACCATCGACGGGACGGCCTTCTGGATCAAGCAATTGCTTTCGACGCCTGACTTCGCGCGCAGATTGGGGGAAAACGGACACCACCATGTGTTCAACAACTTCCTGCTGACTCGCCACGTGCGGGATTATCTGCTTGCATTCCTCTTCGTGGCGGACGGAAAGGAGGACATCGTGCGATTGTGAGGCAGCTATGCTCTGCTACTTCCCGAGCGAGGCCATCAGTTCCTGCTGCTTGTCCCTCACCTGGCTGAGCAAGGCGTCGAAGCCCTGGGCGTTGATCACGCGATTGAACTGGTTGCGGTAGTTCGCCGTTATGCTGATGTTCTCGACCGTGACGTCGAAGACTTTCCAGTCCTGGTTTTCCTGCTTGAGCTGGTAGTCGATACGAATCGGCTTCGCGTCACCCTGTAAAACCTCCGTCTTGATCTCCACATCACCGTCGCCTAGCGACGACTTGCTCAGGTATTTTACGGTCTGGCCGGAGTACTTGTCTAACTTGTCCAGGTAGGCACTCTCGATGAACGCCTCGAAAAGCGGTACGAACTGTTGACGCTGGTCGGGCGAGATCTGCTTCCAATGGTAGCCCAAGGCTGAACGCGCCATGTGACCAAAATCAAAATGCCCTGCTACCAGAGCGATCAGCTTGCTTCGCCGGGAATTCTGCGAGAGCTCCCGGTCGTCAACAACCTTGATGACCTGGTCGACCGTGGTCTTGACTGTCATCATGGGATCGTTCGTCGTTGCGCCGGTCGTCGTTGCACGCCCGGTTGAGTTGAAGCCGCCGATCATGAGCACCGACACCGTCACGATTGCCAGGAACCGTAGCAGCCTTTTGTCATCCAGCTTGCGAATGATGGAGTTCATAGTCTCTACCACCTATCCTCAATAAATTTGGCTTGGTAAGTCTCTCGGCTTCATTACACGCCGAGTCGAGCAGGTGGCCGCCGCGGTCGGAATCGACACCGAGATCGGCAACGGAGTCATCATCCGCCCCAACGGCCACCTGTTGTCGCCGGGGGCGCGTCGCCCGGCCATGGCAACGCGCCTTGCGGCACTGCGCTCTATAGCGGCGTCATTCCTGGTTCTGCTGCTGCTTCAGCTGATCGATCTGCTGCCGTTGCTGGTTGATCTGGGCTTGCTGAGCGTTGACCTGAGACTGGGTCTGCGTGTTCTGGTTCTCTTGATTCTGCATCTGGTTGCCAACTGCGTATCCGGTGACGCCGCCGAGGGCGCCGCCTATGGCCGCGCCGGCGCCGGGCGCGCCCACCGCAGAGCCAATTATTGCGCCCGCGCCGGCGCCGATTCCGGCTCCTCCAAGGGTGCCTTCTTCACGTGTGCTGAGAGGCTCGCTGCCGGAGCATCCGCTCAACCCGGCTCCGCCAGCCGCCACGATCAGCGTCCACAGCGTTATCGTCGCTATCAAAGAGCAGAAGACCGTCGTTACTGAATGCCACTTTCTACGCATTGCAGTTTCCTCCTTACTTGGGTTGCAGACAGGAAGACATATCGATCACGCTGGTTCCCAACCTGATCTGTGGGATGCCAGATTCGACGCCGAGCGTTACCGCAGGAACATACGAAGGGACGCCGTTGCCCAGATCGGTCGGCGGCAGTTCAAGCCGCCCAGTAGAGGAGGGCGGGCGCCCGCGTTCGCTCGAGTCGCCAACGTCTTCACTATCCGCGCCGCCCACGGAATGTTTAATCGACGGCGCATCCGACACGGCGCCTACGCGGTCGTTCGTCGAGTCGGTCGTCACGATCCAGTCGGTGGCCGCCGCGTTGGTCCATACGAGCAGGAGCAGGACCAGAGCCAAGACCAGCCCCCGATCGACTTTGCGATTGCGCTTCAAGCCCGCCTCCTCGGTTTGTCGATACAGCACCTTCCGTGCCGCGCTCGACCTCCCGCAAGTAACAGGCCTTACGTGGCCAACCAGGCTGTAAAATCTCCATGATTCGTATCGATTTCGATCTTCGGATGATGTGGCTGCGGATGAAGCGGCGGTCAGCCGGACAAGGTCCATCCTACTAAGGACGTTCCCGCAGCTTACCGGTTTTCGCATCAAATCGAATTTTCAGTAATGACACGGCGCCCGCCTCACAAAATCCGCTGTATTGCAGGACGGACTGTTCTACAATTGAGACTGCGCGTGCGATCCGCCAATCAACTGCTCAAAGCGAATGGAAATGAGGCCGCGTCGCAGACTGCAACTCCTGCCCTTCGTGGCACCCCTTCTGTTAGCGTTGGCAACCAGCGGATGCTTCTGGCTGGCGGCTGGCGATATGGGTTACGAGGGCTACCAATACAGCCAGAAGAAGGGCGCGCTCTACGCCGCGTTTCATCCCAAGCTGCAGCATAAGGCGGCCGCCACGCCGACACCCGACATCGAGTAGAACGCAGGCCGGCCGCTTTCGTTGGCCGATAGGCGGCCGGCGCCTTCGCGCCTGGGTGCGGTAATCGCAACCCGCTGACCCCTTAGGCACATCCCACCGTCGGGCCAGCCAGAACCGTTTCCTCTGTAGATTCTACACGGCATCCGTGTCACGAAGGCTTGGCGGAACGCAGAGTCTTCCCGGCACGGGCATTGCCTTGTGGCATCGATGCGTGCGCACTCGCCTCCCTCCAGCTTTACCACGCGGCGAATGCGCGCGGCTTTTCAATTCCAAGGAGGTGAAGCATGCCACTTCTTAAAAATGCTCGGTTTCGGTTTGCGATCGGTCTGGTGACGCTAGCGATGCTCCCCGGTTGTGCTTACTCGCTGGTGCACGACAATCCGAGCGCTCCGCCCAATGTCGTGGCGCATTGTGAAGGCTCCGAGAACATCGATGATTCGTCGATCGCGGTGGTTCCGATCCCGGTCGTCGCCTTCATCTCTCCGCATACGGAGCTGCACGAAATCGGTCCGGACGACTATCTGAACCGATGTGGCCGGCCGACTCAACTGGTGAACCGCGACGTCACGTTGGACAAGACCAACTGCATCCCTGCGTCCTTGACCGAGATCGTGACGCTGGGGATTTTCCAATGGTGCCCCGCGACCATCTCCTATAACGCCGACGTGACGAGCTCTCCAGCGAGCTCTCCATCGTCCACCCGGCAACCAGAGCGCCTGAGCTCGAGCACGCAATAGCGATTCGCAGCCGTCGGATCACGCAGTCCGATCGGCCAAACTGCGTGATCCGCGGCTCTCATCGTTTGTCGGCACAAATCGAGGTATCAGAGATGATTCATGAAAGTGGACTAAGGCAGGACCGCGCCGGACAGCGAAGGCTGCGACCGGCGCGACCGGCGCGGGTCGACTTACGATCGGGCTCTCATGCGAGGCCCGTCGCGAGTCTCAAAGAGGTTCTAGTCATGGAGATCAACAATTGGCTGCGAGGCGGCAATTCAGGTGAGACCGCTGAACGAGGCGTCCTTACGGTGCTGATCGCGCTCGGCCTGCTGATGCTGGCAGGTTGGGGATGTAATCAAGATAGAAAAGCCCGCGATCATCTGGCGATCGGTGACCACGCGATGAGCGCAGGCCAGTTCGCCGACGCGGAACGCGACTGCGATCAAAATCGCGCCCGACGATGCTCCGGCCCATGTGGCGTTGGCGGCGGACTACGTGGCCCAGTCGCAATTGCAGATGGCGGAGGAGCAATATCGCGCCGCTATCGCGCTCGATCCGGCGGCGGTAAAGAGCCGTCTCGAACTGGGCTCCGTGCTGGCTTCCGAGCAGGAGCCGGTTGAAGCGGAAGCCGAGTTGCGCACGGCAATCGGGCTTGATCCCAACAACGCGCAAGGGCATTTCCGGTTGGCCACTCTGCTGAGCGCCGAGACCGGGCGCGAGCAGGAGGCGCAATCCGAATATCAGCAGGCGCGCGCTCTCGATCCGGGCCTGGCCGTGCCCAGCGCACCCGCCGCCGCAGCGCAGACGGCCAGCGACGCTTCTACCATGCCGCCGATGAAGGAGCTCAACAAGAAATTTCTGTTGACCAGGAACTCGCAGGTCTACGAGCAGCCCGAGGAGACCAGCCCCGTGGTCGGGGCAGTGCACCGGCGGAAATTCGTTAGAGTTACCGCGATCAGCGGCGATTGGCTCCGCGTCCAATTGCGCAGCGGCACCGTCGGATTTATCCCGGCCAGTGCGGCTGAATAATGATCGCAACTCCGCCGAAGACTCGTCCGGGGTCGCCCGTCCACGCAAGGCGTGTAAGCGGTAAAAAAGTCCGCTGATGGAAGCTGACCCCCTTGTGAGTGCGAGTCGCACCCCGGACGCAGCGATTTCACGGGATCGCACGCAATCACGGGCGCTTTTGCGCATCGTGCCTTTCGCAGAGTTCCGCTGGGGGCAAGTGGCACCCGACTTGCTCGCAGGGTTGAGCAGCCTTCCGCAAGGAGCGATGCAAGTGAGACCAAACAATGCCGCGATAATTCTTGCCGGTGGCGATGGGATGCGTCTTCTTCCGTTGACCCGATACATCGCCGGCCGGGCGATACCGAAGCAGTTCTGTTGCGTTACCAGCGCACGCACCCTGCTCGATGAGACCATCCATCGCGTGCATCAGGTGTTCCCGCTGGAGCGGATCGTGGTGGTGGTGAATCGCTCGCACGGCGAGTTTTACGAACCGTTGCTGGGCGACCTATCGAGGTCACAAATCGTCCAGCAGCCCTCCAACCGCGGCACCGCGGCCGCGATTCTCTACGGCCTGGAGCGCCTGGCGAAAATCGCCGCCGACGCCAGCGTGACGATTTTTCCCGCCGATCACTTTGTCAGGCACGACGCGCGCTTCATGACCCACGTCGCTTTCGCATTGGATACGATCGCCGAATTTCCGGAGCTCGCGGTGATCCTCGGGATGGCGCCGGCGTGGGCCGAAACGTCCTATGGGTGGATCGAGCCGGCGGCACCGGTCTGGCCCTCTAAACCGCCGGTGTTCCGCGTCCGGCGATTCTGGGAGAAACCGGAGCTCGCGATGGCGCGGACACTGTGGCGCCAAGGCTGCCTGTGGAACAGCTCTGTGATTGCCGCCAACCCGTCGGTTCTGCGCGGCATGATTGCCGAGCATGCGCCCAGGCTATCCGCGGCCTTTAGACTGGCCTCGGCATCACTCGCCTCGATTGACGAGGAGGCGGCGGCTGAAGCTCTGTACGCGAAGCTTGAATCGGTTGGATTCTCGGAGCAAATCCTGTCGCGATGTCCGCCCAATCTCGCGGTGCAACGGGTGGACGATGTCAAATGGAGCGACTTGGGCGAGCCCAACCGCGTGCTCGACGCTCTGTCATCGTCGCGTTATCGGCCCGCCTGGGTGGAAGCGTTCGAGTGGGAGCGCGCCATGGAGCGACGGCTGTAGCCCGCTGCTCTGGCCCACCCCGATTTGCAGCCCCGATTTTGCAGCGTTGACATATGGGACTGTGCCATAGGATCGTCATGGTCTGAGCGGGCTGTCTGAGGCATTTTAAGGGCATTTTAAGCCGCCCCGCTTTTCGGCCGGTGCGGGAACAGCGAATGCTTGAAAGGCTGACGCGCGATCGTGGTGCTCTGCGGTCGTTCGCAGCCCGCTACGCCGGGGCGCTGCTGATTGCGGTAGCCTCAATTCTCCTGCGGCACCTCCTGGACCCGATTTTCGTTCTGCGGGCGCCGCGCATGACGACCGACGTCGCGGCCGCAATCACCGCATGGCTTTTCGGTTTTGGTCCGGGCCTCCTTACCACGGCCTTATGTGAATCGGCCGCGGCCTGGCTCTATCTCGCTCCGGCCGGTTCTCTCTGGGCGACGCCCGCCGATCGCATTAGCCTGTTGGTTTCGACCCTCTCCGGGATTGCTCTGGTCACGATCGTCTCGTCGCTCAGGAGGGCGTTAGCGGAACTGGCGCTGGCGAAGGAGGCCGCCGAAGAGGCTAACGATGCGAAGGACCGCTTTCTTTCGATGACCGCGCACGAGTTGCGCACGCCGCTCAATTCGATCGTGCTCTCGACTTCGCTTCTGCGCAGCGGGCCGCAGGCCCCCGAACGAGCCGCGGCGGCCGTCGAACGTATCGATCGGGCTGCCAGAAACATGACTGAGGTGGTGGACGAGCTGGTCGATTCGGCGCGCATCTCCAGCGGCCAGTTCAAGATCACGCCGGCGCCGATCGATCTGGTCGCGGTAGTTCAATCGGCGGTCGAGTTGATGCGGCCGAGCGCGGACGCAAAGCGGATCACGCTGATTGCGCATACGGGCAACGGACACGCAACCGTCAAGGGCGATCCGCAGCGCCTGCAGGAGAGCGTGTCGAACCTGCTCGACAACGCGATCAAGTTCACACCCAACGGCGGACGAATCGAGGTCTCGGTCACCGTCCTTGACCGGCGGGTGCAAGTCAGCGTCAAGGATACCGGGATCGGTATCGAAGGCGAATTCCTGCCGCGCGTTTTCGAGCGGTTCGCCCAGGCGCACCCGAAGACTTTGGGCTATCGCAGCGCAGGACTGGGATTGGGTCTTTCGATCGTCAAGCACATCGTCGAGCTGCACGGCGGGACGATCGCGGCTCACAGCGAAGGCAAGGAACGCGGCGCGAGATTCACGATCGCACTGCCGATCTCGGAAGCCGACTAAGGCGTTACGGCTCGGCTTTCTTGCGCGCGATCAGACCGACGTGGCGGCCGACCAGCTTCCAGTTGCCGTTGTGGCGAGCCCAGGTGTTCATGTAGCTGCAGAAGAGCTCGTCGCGGAGCGTTTCCGAAATCAGTTGAGAAGTCTCGCTGCCGGTCGCGACGACCAAGTCACCGGTACCGGCGAGCCGGGTGGTGCGCCGCTCGAAAGTCCGCAGCCGCAGCCGCCCGCTGCGAATCCATTCGAGAAGCAACTCCTTCCCTGCGATCAGATTCACGCTGCTGTTGACGATCAGGTCGTCGGACCAGAGCGATTCCAACTCTGCGACATCGCCGCGCAGCATCGCCGCGGCCTCGCGTTGCTCGAGGGCCTCGATCTCGCCGCGATTGGCGGGCTGGCTGGGCTCGCTCATACACCTGGCTCCGGTCTGACATACCTGCTCACGATGCTCAAGAGGCGCTGCACGTCGATCGGCTTGACCAGCGTCTCGTTCGCGTCGATGCCCTCGCCGGCAAAAGCGGTGACCACGACCACCGGCACCTGCGCCAGTTTCGGGTCTTTCTTCTGGGCCGCCCGAAACTCCCAGCCGTTCATCACCGGCATCTGAAGGTCCAGGATTATCAACGACGGCAACGACGACCGTCGTAGCAGTTCGATGGCCTCCCTGCCGTTTCCGGCCGGCTCGGCGGAGTACCCGCTAATCTCGAGGACATCGATCAGGGCTTCGCGGGCGTCCGGATCGTCCTCGACGACCAGAATCTGCGGCCGCCCCTTGGAGCCGGGTGCCATCCAAAGAATATAGCTCTTTTTTGGAGCGTTGGTTGAGGGATTTTCTTTGAGCAAAGCTGACTTCGTCCGATTGGACGAACAGCGGCGATAAAGGGTCGTTCGCGAAAACGACCGCCGCGCATCAGATAGCCGCCCATGGCGTGCCTGCCTCAACTAATACGCTGGCGTTTCGGCCGCAGGGGTGAGTAAACTTTACATGGCGGGCGGATCGCTCAGGCTATCCCAAGGACGCCCGACCCATTCGTAGTTGGCTGGAACCACGATGACAGGCGCGAAGCGAGTCCTGATTGTCGAAGATGACGCCGCCACCCGTGAGGCATGGACCGACCTGCTAGTCTCGTGGGGCTTCGAGGCCAAGGCGGCCGCCGACGGCGAGGAAGGGCTGGCCCTGGTGCTGAGTTACCAGCCGCACGTCCTGCTGCTGGACATCAGGATGCCGAAGCGCAACGGCCTTGAAGTGCTCAGCGAGATTCGTGAGCGCGGAATCGACGTCGTCACGATCATGATCTCCGGCGAGGGCGATATCCCCGAGGCGGTGCAGGCGATAAAGCTCGGCGCTTACGACTACCTGCGCAAACCAGTCGATCCGCCTCGGCTTCAGGTGCTGCTGAACAATCTCACCCAGCAGATCGAGACCAGCCAGGAGAACCAGCGCCTGCGGCGCCGGCTGATCAGCGCGGGCGAGTTGGGACAAGTCATCGGGAGCTCGCTCGCGATGCGCCGGGTGATGAGCCTCATCCAGCAGGTCGCCGCCAGCTCGGCTTCGGTGGTTATCTGCGGCGAGAGCGGGACCGGCAAGGAGCTGGTCGCGCGCACGATCCATGAGCTGTCGCCGCGCCGGGCCGGTCCTTACGTCGCGGTCAACTGCGCGGCGATCGCCGAGACCCTGATGGAAAGCGAGTTGTTCGGCCACGAGCGCGGCGCATTCACCGGCGCCGATCGGCGCCATCAGGGATGCTTCGAGCTGGCCAGCGGCGGCACGCTGCTGCTCGACGAAATCACCGAGATGAAGATCGAGCTGCAGCCCAAGCTGTTGCGCGTGCTCGAAGAGCAGAAGCTCCGGCGCGTCGGGGGCAGCGTTGAAATCCCGATCGACGTGCGCGTGCTGGCCGCCTCGAACCGGGACTTGAGCTCGGCGATTCGCGAGGGCCGCTTGCGCGAGGACCTCTACTACCGGCTCAACGTCTTCGCGATCGAGATCGCGCCGCTGCGCGAGCGCATAGATGATTTGCCGCCGCTGGTCGAGCATTTCATCCGGCAGTTGAGCGCCGCGAGCGGCAAGCAGATAAGCGGGGTGGACAACGACTGCCTCGAAGCGCTCAAGCGCTATTCGTGGCCCGGCAACGTGCGGCAAGTGCGCAATGTCATCGAACGTGCCCTGATCGTCAGTCAGGGACCGCTGCTCACGGTGAACGACCTGCCTGCGGATTTCAAATCGATCGGCGGCGAAAATTCGGTCTTCCCGGTCCGCGTCGGCTCATCGCTGAGCGAGGTGGAGAAGGAGCTGCTGCGCCGCACCATCGAATACGCCGGCGGCAACAAGACCAAGGCCGCCGAGATCCTCGGCATCAGCCTCAAGACCCTATACAATCGCCTGCACAGTTACGCCGGCGGAGACAGCGGAGCGGACTGAGGGCCGATCCTGCGGCAGGATTCCGGGCCATGGGACTACGGGCCAAACTTGTCGTCATATTTCTCGCCCTGCTGTCGTGCGCAATCGTTGCGGTCAGCGCCGCCAGCCTTGACCGCACGACCCGCGCCATGGCGCGAGGCCTGCTCGCTTCGGGCGACCGTGTAGCGAAGGAAACTTTCGAGCAGATGCGCGGCGCGCTGACCAAGGGGGTGCGCGATCCGGCAGCGACACTGCGGAACGATCGCGGACTGCGCACCGCGATGCAGTCGAGCCAGGCGTTCGGCGCGTATGTCGTCTCCGTCAGGATCGTTTCGTCCGACGGCACTATCCTGGTCGCCGCGACCCCGGAAGAAGAGGGACGCCACGACCAACCGGCTCAGGGAGTCGAGCCGATTCAGCTCTCCCTCGATTCCCGGATTCCGCTGGCGCTGCTCCCGGCGCTCTGGAGCGATCAGGTCTACCAGGTCTCCAGTCCGGTAGTGCTCGACGGCAAACCGTTCGGCGCTATCGAGATCGGACTTTCGACCGGTCTCATAACCGCCGATGTCCATCGCCTGGTGTGGACGATGGTCGTCATCGGGATGGTAGCGATCGTTCTGAGCCTGATGGCCGCGAGTGCCCTGGGCAATCAAATGCTCGGGTCGGTCAATGCGATCGCCAGCGGCGTCGAGCAACTGGCGACCGGCAGCGCCGACGTGCGGCTCGAAGTCGGCGCGCCCAACGAGCTCGGAGCTTTGGCGAGCAAGTTCAACGATCTCTCGCGCCGGGTTCGCGCGGAGCGCACGCGATGGGAAGATGAGCGAGGCAGCCTGGTCGACGTTTTCCGCTCGATCGGAGACGCGATAATCCTGCTCGACGCGGAAGGATCGCTCCTGTTCGCCAACGACCAGGCGATCAAAAGACTCCGGCTCGGCGAGGCCGGCGGCAAGAGCGAAGGCAAACCTTTGGCCCTGCTGCTGGGTCCCGAGCATCCGCTGATGAAGCTGGTCGGACCCGCGTTCAAGGTCGGGAGTGAGGTTCGCGACGTCGCGCTGGAGCTGCCCGACGACGACAAGTCCCTGGCGTGCTTCCTGGTGTCGATCTTCCCGCTCGGCCACGGGCCCACGCCGGCCGGCTTGATCGTGATGCTGCGCGACCTCGCCCGGATGGAAGAGCTCGAGACCATTATCGATCATTCGAGCCATCTCGCGCGCCTGGGCGGCCTGCTCTCCGGCATCGCCCATCAGATTCGCAGCCCGCTCAACGTAATGAACCTGCAAATCGAGATGCTGCGTCAGGAAACCAACGGCGGTCCGGGCGAGAGGCGGATCGACCGCCTGCGCCACGAGATAACCCGGCTCGATCGGGCAGTCGAAGCGCTGCTCCGATTCATGCGGCCTCAGGAGATCAAGGCCGAGGAGGTCGCGCTCGACGTGATGCTCCGCCAGCTCGGCGGCCGCGTTACCCAGCCGAACGTCAAAGTTGACTACCAATTGGATAGTGCACTTCCGCATATCACGGCTGACGCCGGGCTGCTGGCCGAGGCGCTGCAGAACATCGTGCAGAACGGAGCGCAGGCGATGCCGGGGGGCGGGGTACTCACGCTGAGGGCGTCGCGCACCGAGGAGGGCTTCGTCGAGATCGAGGTCTCCGATCGGGGCGAAGGCATCGCCGAGCGCGACCTCGAGCATATCTTCGACCTCTACTATACGACCAAGGAAGGCGGTTCCGGGCTGGGCCTGCCGTTGGCATTGCGGGCCATCGACCTGCATCAGGGATCGATCAGAGTGCAATCGCGGCCGGGAACCGGAACGACTTTCAGGATCCGCCTTCCGCTCGGCGGCGAAGCTAAACCCTCGCCGCAAGGGACGGCGGAAACTTGATTTCGCGCCGCCCGGTTGCCTTGATGGAGCGTGGCGTCATGCTTGCGGCCGCGCTGTGCGTAGCGCTTCCGGCTTGCGAAGCGCTCCAGAGAATCTCTCCGTTCCGTTCGCAGCCGGCGCCGACCCCATCGGCGCAGGCCGCCACGCCGACGCCATCGGCGCAGCCAACCCCCGCGGAGACGGAGGTCAAAAAGCATCGACGGACCATAGCCAGAGCGAAACCGAAAGCGACGCAGCCTGACACGGCGCCGGTTCTGAGCCTCGCGCCCGGCCCGGATCCCGGCGGAGAGCAATCCGCCGAGCAGCACGCCCAAAGCGTTCTGGACGAGGCGACCAGCAAGCTGGCGACGATCGATCGCTCCAAGCTCGATGGGCAGAAGGTCAATGACTACGATCTGGTCGCGGGATTGATAAAAAGTGCGCAGGCAGCGATACGCGAAAGCGATTTCGTAAAAGCCGAGAGCCTCGGCGAAAAGGCCTCGGTCCTGGCCAGATTGTTGGCGACCACGGGCTCTCCGGTGCGGTGACGCGGGCCTCTCAGCTTGGCGGGACCCCGTCCCGCATCGGCAAGATTATCCGATGCGGGACGGAACGGTCGCCTTGCGGGGGCTGCGCCTTGCAGGAGGGCTAGAGGCTTCGACGCCGTTGGGCTCTGGTGCTGAACGAAGTGGACCGACGCGCCGTGATTTTGCGAGCGCTCCGGTAATGGCTCGACGCGGCGCCGATTGAGGAAAGCCGCGACGACATGCCGTGCCGTCGAAGCGAGGCGAGCGTCTTGCGCAGACGGTTCGCGTCGATCTCGAGCGCGTCGCAGAGCCACTGAAAGCTGAACAATCCGCACCTTCCGCTCTGCTGATTCATCCAGTAATTAACTTCCGCAAACCGCATCCGCTGCTCCGCGGTTCTGGGACGAGCATTCGCCAGATAGTCGCGGAGCGCAGTATCGAGCACCGCCACCATCAACCTGCGTTCACCATCGGGGTAGTAAGTACTTCGGTTTAGAACGTTGAACTGGGCGGGCAGCATCAGCTCTGGGGAGAACGAGTCGCAGGCCATGGAATCGGCCGCGACGCGCTCGCTCTGATTCACCAGTTCGGTCTGAATCGACACCTCGGTTTGCATTGGTTTGTCTCCTGAAGTCGAGTGAGTGTTGCCAAGTGACTGTTGGGCAGTTCGGAGAGCAAATCGCATTTGAGAGTTTTCAGCGCGCTCGATGGAGTTCGCCTGAGCTTCAAGTCGGTTACTTCTGACGGCAGTAGCATCAGCACGTTCCGTGCCTCGGAAAAGTGCTTGGAATATTGAGCCTCAGCCACCTCGGCGATGCCTGTAAGATTTACCGGCTTCAGGAACCAGCGAAGGAGAGCTGATGATCCGCGCAGATGGTTTAGGAGCCTGGTGTCAGACACAGTAGCGTGTCCGCATCGGGTGTGTGCGCCCTAACGGGCGAAAGGCTCATCCGATGGGTTTTGGCCACGAGGCTCACGATCGGATGCGTCGGTATTGGCGAAGCAATTCCGCGTGCGAGGCCGTGGCGAGCCGAGAGGCCTCCTCGGGCGACCGCAGAACCCCGTCATGTCGTTCAACGAGATCCATCGCCCGAGGGAGCCCCGAAGCAATCGCTCGTCGTCGCGCCGGCAGTGAAACGCTTCATCGCCTGATCGCGCTCGAGTTCGAGCGATGCGGACTTAGTGCGGGTCTTGGGTGGGCGAGTCTTGGGCGTGCGGATCCTGGGCGTGTGACTCGCCGTGAGCGCGGAACCATTCCTCGATCACCTCGCGCCGCTCGCCGCTGCGCATCTGGATCATCCCGACCAGCTTCTCGAAGTCGCCCTGGACCTGGGTGAAATCTTCGTCGGTCACCTCTCCCCATCTGCGCTTGATTTCGCCGCGCAACTGCTTGAGTTTGCCTTTCGTCATGTCCTTGTTCACGGTGGTTGCCTCCATCGACTTTGATTCCCCGCGCGTCCCGTCAAGCGCGAAGGGTTCAGCCAAGTGAACAGCAAGCGGCGGGCCATTTTGTTAGCGAGAGTTTTCCAGCGTATTCACGCGACCGTCGTGCGTAATTTCTTCACGCTTCCCAGGCGCGCAGCGATCACAGCTAAGCTGCGCAAGTTGCGGCGCAACCTACGGGCGCAACTTAGAAGAATGTTCCCTAGCCACAAGCTCATGCGGCGGTCAGTGCCGTCACAGGGGGCGAGTTCGCGGGAGTGGCGTCCGGGTCAAGCGCTCGCGCCCGAGCAAATTCGGCTTCCGCTTCATCTTCGCGTCCTGACTCGGCGTTCAGAAGGTCGCCGAGCGCGAGGTGCGCTTGGGCGTCCTCGGGAGCAAGTCTGATCGCCGTTCGAATCTCGGCCTCGGACTCGGCGAGCCGGCCCTCGTTGGCGAGCACTGAGCCCAGATCCAGATGATATCCGGACCGAGTGCCATCGATCGCAATCGCAACCCGATACTGCTCTTCGGCCAGCGACCATTGGGATTGGCCCAAGTACACTTCTGCCGCGGCTACATGTGCCTCTGCGTCTTTCCACGCGTTGCGTCCGACACCATACCCGGCCAGTAGTGCCGCTGCCGCGAGCACGGGGAACAGGCGAAGTCCCGGCCTCGAAAACTGGCGCGAGGGCGAATTGTAATGCGGCCGAATCGTATGACTGGTCATTGGCAACACCTTCACGGAGGGTCGGAACGCGGCATCCGCGGCATCCATGGAGGCCTCAGGAAAGCGGCCGGGGTCGATTGCGCCGCGCTCAGAAGATCCGGATAAGGCAATGGGCGTGCCGCGACAAACCCGCCTTGATCCTACGCTTCTTCAGGAAATGATCCTGTAAAGTTTACCGAGGAAGCGTTTTCGCCAGGACAAAGCTTCGCCGAGCAATGGTATCGTAAGCAATACAGGAGTTGGGACATTCACCCATTCAGCGAGCGTTACGAGCGGGTCTTCGTGGCTGTCCATCACTTCGGGTGCATCCGATGGTAATAGCGGAACGATCAACCTGTCTTATTCCGCAAACACTGGCGACCAGCGTTCGGGGTCGCTTCAGGTGACCGCCATCGGTGCTACGGGGAGCCCCTTCACGGCGGACATCCTTCAAGCGGCAGGTAACACCAGCTCTTTGCCTTTTTCTGGCAAGGGCGACTGGATCCTAGACATGTATTCAGCAATCTCAACAAATCTGGGTTCGTTGATTCACTGTAGGATCGATGACCTAGCACCGCATACGCCCCAGACTGACATCCAGGATCTTGTCCAGCAATTTATAACCTTTGAGCAGAACAGCGGCATTCGCTACCTAGTTGTTAAGAACAGGTCAGGGGGATCACTTCTATCCTGAATCGCCAGATTGTCCACAAGTCAATGCAATCTTCATTCAAATGGCCCACGCAGCGCGAAGATCAAAGTGTACGGATTCCATTACGTATACGGAGGAGCGTACGATCCGTTTTGGAAAGAAAACACTGATGTCAATTCCGAGATACAGATAGCACGAGACATATTGGCAACGGGCGTTGACGGATTAGCAGGATGCGGAAAAACGACGGGTTTTCCGCTTGGTAGTATATAGTGGAGTAGGAAGTAGTTGGAGGAGGAGGTGGCGGTGATGCGCGGGGTGGACCAGCAGCAGAGCGGAATGTTCAGCT
>Ga0181521_10004348_pt1 | contig 16217 bp, 16 predicted proteins | sample PEATcosm2014_Bin_32_FD_119764 | JGI IMG/M metagenome (GOLD analysis project Ga0181521, IMG submission 119764) | Peatland microbial communities from MTU Mesocosm Facility, Houghton, MI, USA - PEATcosm2014_Bin02_60_metaG | ecosystem: Environmental > Terrestrial > Soil > Wetlands > Peat | place... | reverse complement strand
CGTGCAAAGGCCGTCAAGCATCCGGCCCCGGCGGCCAAGCGAGCGACAGGCCCGGCCGCAAAGCCGGTGGCCAAGCCCCGGACGCGCGGCGCAGTGCCGGCGGCCAAGAAGGCAGCGAGCGCACTAACAGGGCCTCAAGTTGCGAAGGCCTCCGAGTTGTCCAAGGCCCGGGCCGCCAAGGCGGCCGCGCCGGCGCGCAAGGCCCGAGGTGGCCCCGCACGCACCGCTGGCGGGCCTCCCGCAAAGGCCGGGACCACGAAGCGGCCCGTCGAAGGGTATGCCAAGGACGCGCGTTTCCTGGCGAACCAGCGTGCCGCGCTCTTGCGGGAGCGTGCGACCTACCTCGAGCAAGCGGCGAGCTTGAAGGCCGAGGCGGAGGCGCTCGTCGAGGAGATGGAGCCGGGCGACATCCAGTTCGACGACGAATCGGGCGAGGGTGGGACCGTCACCGTTGACAGGGAGCGTGACCTGGCCCTCTCGGCCCAGGCGCTGGCCGCCGTCGAGGAGATCGATCACACGCTCTTGAAACTTGACAACGGCTCCTACGGGATCTGTGAGAACTGCGGCCGGATGATCGTCAAGGCGCGCCTCGAGGCACTTCCCTACGCCCGCTTGTGCATCGACTGCAAGAGCGGGGGGCTGTCGAAACGTTGAAGACGGCCGGCGAGGACCGGCCCGGCGCCACCGGGGGAGTGATCGCCGGCGAGGCGCGGCGACGTGCCCGGCGCATCCGCGTGACGATCGTGGTCGCGCTCGCGGTCGTGGTCGCCGACCAGGTGACCAAGTCGCTCGCGGTCTCCCGGCTCTCCTCGGGGCCCATCCACCTGATCGGGCCGTTCGCGCTCGTTCTGTCCTACAACACCGGCGTCGCCTTCAGCATCGGCACGGGCCTGACACTGCCGATAATCCTGATCGTCGCGGTCGTCGTCGCCGTGCTTGCGTGGTTCGGCCGGACCGTGCCGAACACCGGCGCGGCGGTCGGCGTCGGCATGATCCTCGGCGGCGCCGTCGGCAACCTCGCCGACCGGATCTTCAGGGGTCACCATGGAGCGGTGGTCGACTTCCTCCGTTCCGGTTTCTGGCCGACGTTCAACCTCGCCGACTCGGCGGTCGTCTGTGGCTGCGTCGTGCTCGCCGTCGCGCTCTGGCGGTCGACTGCCACAAAGCTGCCGCCCGAGGCCGACCAGCGGTCCCTGCCATGAGCGAGATGGGGGCGAGCTCGGTTGTCGAGATCCCGGGCGCGCTCTCCGGCGAGCGTGTGGACCGGGTCGTCGCATTGCTGTCCGGGTGCACCCGGGCACAGGTCGCGAGGCTCATCGCGGCCGGGGGAGTGCGCCTCTCGGACAGCGCCGTGGCCGCAGGAAGCCGCCGGGTCCGAGCCGGCGATCTCCTGGAGACCGACCTCCGGCTGCTTGTCGAGGCCGAGAGCGACATGGTCCGAGCCGCCGGGGCCGGAGAGGTCCCGTTCCGCGTCGTCTACGACGACCAGGCCGTGATCGTCGTGGACAAGCCACCGGGAGTCGTGGTCCACCCTGATGCCGCACACGGTGCGGGCACGCTCGTCGCCGGCCTCCTGGCTTTGTACCCCGAGCTTGCCCAATTGCCGAGGCTCGGTTGCGGTGAGAGCGACCGGCCGGGCATCGTGCACCGGCTCGACAAGGACACCTCCGGCTTGCTCGTGGTCGTCCGCACGCCCGATGCCTACCGTTCGCTGGTGGCCCAGCTGGCGGCGCGCACGGTGCGGCGGACCTACCTTGCGCTCGCGTGCGGGTCGCTCGAGGCGGAGTCGGGAGTCGTCGACGCGCCGATCGGGCGGTCGCGGCGTGATCCCACGCGGATGGCCGTTGCCGTGGGCGGCCGGGCGGCGCGCACGCACTACCGCGTCCTCGCCAGGTACACCGAGCCTCTCGAGGCGACCTATCTGGAGATGCGGCTGGAGACCGGCCGCACGCATCAGATCCGGGTGCACCTTGGCGCGATCGGCCATCCCGTGATCGGCGACGCGCGTTATCGAGGCGACCGAAGGCGATCGGGGTGCGCGCGTCCGTTCCTGCACGCAACGGGCTTGGCCTTTGTCCATCCGGTCACGGATGAAGAGGTCGGGTTCAGCTCTCCGTTGCCCGACGATCTCGCCGTCGTGCTGGAGCAGTTCTCCTGAGCCACGCCCAAGGCTCAAGCGGCGTCGTGCACTCCCTCGACCTCAGGTTGAACCGCGAGGAAGGCCAAGGCTGAGGCCTCGATGCGCCTCACGCGCCGGACACCGATGCCCAAGGTGCGTGCCGTGGACTCCAAAGAGGCCGGGGAGCTGCCATCGAGACCGAAACGGAGCCGTACGACATCGCGCTCCAACTCGGGCAGGCGGTCGATGGCGGCGTCGAGCTTGCCGAGCGTGAGCGTCCGGGCAATCTCGTCCTCGAAGGGAGCTTCGTCGCCACTGACCACATCGCCCAGTGTCGCGGTGGCGTCGCTGGTCAACGGCTGGTCGAGGCTGGCCACCACCCTGGGCAGGCGGACATGATCGGGGTCGGCTTCGAGCTCCGCCGCAAGTGCGTCCTCGGGGAGGCGTATGGCGCGGCCCTTCGACTGCACGGCGCGCTGGAGAGCCTGGCGGATCCACCAGGTCGCGTAGGTCGAGAATCGGAAGCCCTTGCGCCAGTCGAACTTCTCGACCGCGCGCATCAGGCCGAAGGTCCCCTCCTGGACGAGGTCGATCATGTCGACGCCACGCCCTTGATACCGGCGTGCCCAGTGCACCACGAGGCGCAGATTGGAGCCGATCATCTGTTTGCGGGCTTCCTCGTCCCCCTGTTCGATCCTCTTGGCAAGCTCGGTCTGCTCGGCGGCGCTGAGAAGCGGGAACCGACCGAGATCGTCGAGGAACAGCCGCATCAAGTCCGGCCCGCTGGAACTGGGCTCCCTCATGACGCGACTCCGCTCGGCAGCGGTCAGCTCCTGCGTGGTGACATCCCCGATCTTGTTCTCGGCTGTGATGACGCCCCTCTCCTTTCTCGGTAATCGGTGCTCACTGATGACAACGCGAATCGAGGCCCCGCCATTCCGCGTTTGTCCTGATAACTGTCCCGAGGCCGCCTGTGTGATCCGAGGGCCGTGCTCGGCTTTCGTCAGTCCAGCAGCGAAAGCGGCGACACCTCGCCCCGCGCGCGCAGCACCATGTCCTTGAGAGTGAAGGAGTCGAGGTGGTGGCGCATGTGCTCGCCGACGTCGGCCCACACGGCGAGAAGCACGCACTGGCCCTCGTGGTCGCACGCGCCGTTCTGGTGCGGCTGGCCGAAGTCCCCGGCCACTATGGGGCCGTCGACCGCGCTGACGATCTGGCCCAAGGTGATCTGCTCCGGCGATCGCGCGAGAACATAGCCGCCCCCGACGCCTCGCTTGGAACGGACGAGCCCGGCGCCTTTGAGCGCGAGCAGGATCTGCTCCAGATACGGCTGCGGAAGGCCTGTCCGCTCTGCGATGTCGCGGACCGAAGTCGGCGAGCTGTCCTCGCGAAGCGCGAGGGAGAGCAGAGCGCGACTTGCGTAGTCCCCACGAGTCGATACCTTCACAGCCCTCATCGTACGGCGGTGAGGACCGTGGCTCGTGGGACGCAGTCCGGAAGAGCCGTCTCGTCCTGTCGGGCGGACCGTGCATCCGCCTTCTGGGTGGGAGGGCCGACCAGAATAGGCCGATGCCGGCTGTAGCCAGCCGAAGCCATGAGCTGGCCTGATAGCGTCGCCGACCGCGGGCGATCGCGTTCGGTGCCAAGAGCAAGGGGTAGGAGCGTGCGTAGTCCTCGTAGATCGCTTGGGGTTCTCGCGGCCGTTGTCATCGTCGCCGCGGCGTGTGGCAACGCCAAGACCACGGTGTCCAACGCGGGCAACGCCCAGGGCGTGACCAGCTCGCAGATCACCGTCGGCGGCGTGGCCTCCTTGACCGGCCCGATCCCGGCCGACTTTGCGCCGATCTTCGACGGGGTCAACGCCTACTTGAACATGATCGACGCCAACGGGGGCGTAGACGGGCGCAAGATCGAATTCCGCTATCCCCTCGACGACGGCTCGAACGCCTCCCAGGACACCGATCAGGTGCGGACCCTCGTCGAGCAGGACCACATCTTCGCAGTCGTCGGCGTAGGCACGCCGAGCTTCGCCGGGGCGAGCTATCTCGCCGCTAACAACGTGCCGACCTTCGGCTACACCGTCAGCACCGACTGGACTGCCGGGCCCAGCCTGTTCGGCTCGGAGGGCTCCTACCTCGATTTCACCCGCCCCGGTCCTGAGACCGCGTACCTGGCCGAGCAGCTCCACGCCAACAAGGTCGGGGTCCTCGCCTACAACGTGGGCGGGTCCAAACAGGCCGGCGAGGGGATGGCGTACGTGATGCAGCGCTTTCACATCCCGGTCGTCTACGAGGATCTCTCGGTCCAGGCCCCACCGGTCGACTTGACGACCGACGTCAACCGGATGCGCGCCCTCGGAGTGGACCTCGTGGTGAGCTGCATGGATCTCTCGGGCAACATCCTCCTGTCGCGCACCATGCGACAGGACGGCATGGGATCGGTCGCGCAGTACTGGCTGAGCGGCTATGACGAGGCGGCCATTGCCAAGTTCTCGTCGCTGATGCAAGGCGTGTACTTCCTCATCGGCCACGTCCCCTTCGAGTCGGCGAAGTTGTCGCCGGGCAAGTACCCCGGGATCGACCTGTACCTGAGCAAGCTCGCCAAGTACTTCCCGGGCGAGCTGCCGGGCGAGGCGTCGCTCGCCGGCTGGGTGGACGCCGACATGTTCGTCACGGGGCTACGTCTTGTGGGGCGGGACTTGACCCGCACCCGGCTCGTCGACGCCCTCAATTCGCTGACTAGCTACACCGCCGACGGCATCGTCTCGCCGATCGACTGGCGCCTGGAGCACAAGAGGAACGGCCTGGTCGACTGCAATGTCTATGTGCGGGCGATCGGGGGCCACTTCGTGCCTCTCTTCGGGTCGTCCCGCACCGTGTTCACGTGTTTCCAGACACCTCAGCCGCAAAGCGCCCGCAGTGTCGTCGTGGTGCCGCCGGCTTCGAGCGTGCCCGGCGCGTGAAGGAGCTGAGCACGGGGTCGGCGGTCGCGTGACGCAGTTTCTCAGCTACGCCATCCCGGGCCTGCCCTATGGGTGCGTGTTCGCCCTCATGGCTGTGGGCCTCGTCCTCACCTACCAGACCTCGGGAGTGTTCAACCTCGCTTACGGGGCCCAGGCGTACGCGTCGGCGCTGATCTTCTACGTCTGTGTGAACGCCGGCTGGCCGAGCTGGGCCGCGTTCCTGGCGGCGGTCGTCGTCGCGGCGCCGCTCTTGGGTCTCGCGATGGACCGTTTTCTCTACCGCTTCATCCGGTCGGCCCCGGTGCTGGTCAAGCTCGTGAGCGCGCTCGGCATGTTGATCGCGATCCCGAGCGCGCTCCAGCTGATCTTCGGGGGCCAGGAAAGGCTGGCGCCGCCTTCGTTGTGGCTCCCTCCGGAATCGGTCTACTTCCACGTCGCAGGCGACGCCATCAACGGCACGGAGCTGTCGACGGTCATCGTCACCTTGGCCGTCGTGCTGCTGGCGTCGCTCATGTCGCACTTCACCCAGATCGGGCTGCGGATGCGGGCCATGGCCGAGAGCCCGCGCATGGTCCAGCTCGCCGGCATCAACTCCGAGCGCGTCGGCGTCGCCATCTGGGTCCTTTCCAGCTTTCTCGCGGGCCTCGCCGGAGTGCTCCTCGCCCCGTTGTTCGCGGAGCTGCAGGCGCTCAACTTCACCGACTTGCTGGTCGCCGCGATCGCCGCTGCGGCACTCGGGAGCCTCACCAGCCTCCCGCTCGCCTTCTGGGGCGGCATCGGCCTCGGAGTCGTCCAGGAGCTCCTCGGGGGATACCTCCCAAGTGGGAGCGTGCTCTCCTCGGGGCTCCGGCCGGCCCTTCCTTTCGCCGTGCTCATCGTCCTTCTGCTGGTGCTGCCGGGCCTTCGCGAGCGGTGGTTCCACGATGACCCCCTTGCCGGCTGCGATCCGCCACCTCCCCCGATGGCGACGGCCATCGGGGGTCACGGGCTCGAGGAGCTGCTGCGCGGCGGCGGATGGATGGTGCTCGCCGTGTTCTTCGTCTCGTGTCTCACCTGGATGCCGGGCAACTGGACCTTCACCCTCACCCAGGGACTCGCCTATTCGATCATCTTCCTGTCCATCGTGTTGCTGACGGGGATGAGCGGCCAGATCTCGCTTTGCCAGGCGGCCTTCGCCGGCATCGGGGCGTTCACCTGCGCGCAGCTCGTGAGCCACTTCGGGATCTCGGTTCTCGCGGGGATCGTGGCAGGCGGTGCCGTGGCGGCAGTCGTCGGAGTCGTGGTGGCCATGCCCGCGCTCCGCCTGGGCGGCCTCGCATTGGCGTTGGCGACGCTCGCCTTCGGGCTTCTCGCCGACAACGTCGGCTTCCAGTTCCCCTGGTCAGGAAACGGCGACTCCGGAGTCAACATCCCGCGCCCCCAACTCGGCTCGCTCAACTTCACGAGCGGGAAAGCCTTCTTCGTCCTGGCATTCGTCTTGCTCATCGCCTGCTCGGCGGTGGTGCTCGCGATCCGCCAGGGCACCACCGGGCGCGAGCTCGCGGCCATGCGGGGCAGCGAGCTCGCGGCAGCGTCGATCGGAACGAACCTGGCCAAGTTGAAGATCACTGTCTTCGCGGTGGCCGCGGCGCTTGCCGGTGTGGGCGGTGCCCTTTACGGCTCGCTCCAGGGCACCGTCTCTCCCAACGACTTCAATTCGCTCCTGTCGCTGGTGTTCATGGTCGTCGTGGTGACGACGGGGGTCTACACCGTGCAGGGCGCCATCCAGGCGGGGATGGCCTACGTGATCCTCTACCAGGCGCTCGACTACCTGCCTTCGGAGTGGCGGAACCTCTTCCCGATCCTGTTCGGCCTGGGCGCTGTCACCTATGCGCTGCATCCAGAAGGCGTCGTCGAGTGGCAGAAGCGGCGCGTGGTCGAGGTCGTCGTCTCATGGCGCAAGCATCCCGAAGCGGTCGGCTGACATGGCACTGGTCGAGGGCACCGGGATCTCCAAGCGTTACGGCGGCATCGTCGCGCTCGACGACGTCTCGGTCGCCGTCGAGCGTGGCGAGGCCGTGGGCCTCGTCGGCCCCAACGGTGCCGGGAAGACGACGCTGTTCGACTGTCTGAACGGTGTGCAACATTTTGACTCGGGCGAGATCCGTTTCGAGGGCCGGCGGATCGACCGGATGCCGGTCTACGAGCGCGCCCGTCTCGGGATCGGACGCACCTTCCAGAGACTCGAGCTGTTCGCCGGGATGAGCCCACGCGAGCACCTGATGGTTGCAGAGCGAGTGCACCGGGCCGACGGCCGGCTCTGGAAGGACCTGATCGGCCGCGGACGGGCGAGGACGCCTGTGGCACGTGTCGAGGAGCTTCTCGTCGAGCTCGGCCTGGACGAGGTCGCCGACGACCCGATCGAGTCGCTGAGCCACGGGCATGGGCGCCTGGTCGAGCTCGGTCGCGCGCTCGTCCAGGACCCACTGCTGCTGTTGCTCGACGAGCCGTCGTCGGGGCTCGACACGCGCGAGGCTGCCGGTTTCGCTGCAGTCCTGCTCGAAGTGCGGGCCCGCCGTGAGACGGCGATGCTCCTCGTCGAGCACGACCTCGATTTCGTCGGGCGCGTCGTCGAACGCACCTACGTGCTCGATTTCGGCAAGATGATCGGGTCCGGTCGGGTCGACGACGTGCTCGCCGATCCCGTGGTGCGCCGTGCGTATCTCGGTGAGGTCACATGACAGCCGCTGACGGGCCGATCCCCGCCGGGCCGATCCCCGACGCCCCGCCGTCCTCGGCCGGGCCGATCCCCGACGCCCCGCCGTCTTCGGCCGGGCCGATCCCCGCCACGGCGGAGCCGCCGGCGCTCGACCTTCGTGACGTCTCGGCCGCCTACGGCCGTTTCCGGGCGCTTTTCGGCGTGTCGTTGTCGGTCCCGGCGGGTTCGGTCACCGCGCTCGTGGGCCCGAACGGAGCCGGAAAGTCCACGATCGCCCGTGTCGCAACCGGCCTCGTGCCTGTGACCAAAGGCCGGATCTTCTTCTCCGGCGATGACGTCACCGGACTTCCGACGTGGAGGCTCGTCCGCCTGGGCGTCGCTCACGCGCCCGAGGGGCGTTCGGTGTTCGCGACCTTGGACGTCGAGGACAACCTCCGCCTCACCTTCATGCGCGCGCTCGGCCGCAAGGGCACTTCCGAGGCGCTCGCGCGCGCCTTCGAGCGCTTTCCGCGGCTCGCCGACCGGCGACGCCAGCTTGCGGGCACGCTCTCGGGAGGCGAGCAGCGCATGTTGGCACTTGGCCGCGTCCTTGCCGTGCCGCCGAAGCTGCTCGTCGTCGACGAGCTCTCGCTCGGGCTCGCCCCCCGGGTCGTGGACGACGTCTACCGGGCGCTTCGCGAGATCCGCGACGCGGGCACCTCACTTCTCGTCATCGAACAGCAGCTGCCCAGAGCCCTCGAGCTGGCCGAGCAACTGGTCGTCTTGCGCAAGGGCCAGGTCGTCGAGGCCGGGCCCGTCGACAAGCTGAGTGACCTGGCCCGCGAGTTGCTGCCCGGTCGGGGCGAGACCTCGTAGGCTCAGCAGCCGGGCGGCACGCTTCCGGAGCTCGCGAGCTCGAGCAGTGTGCAGATCGTGGTCTTGCCCACGAGCCAATGCCCGTGCTGGTAGAGAGCGGCACCCACCGCGCCGCGAAGAACCACGGCCTTCGTCGGGCTCAAGATGTCATAGGTCACCTTGGCGCACGGGCTCGGCAGGAACGCGTCCTTGCAAGCGGACCCGTGCTCGATCACGATCTCGCTCACCGTCGCGCCTGCGGCACTCTTGGCGAGCGCGCTCTTGAGCGCCGTCTTCATCGCCGACTGGAGCGCCGAGCCGTCTTGGACGACCGCAAGCTTGGGCAGCAGCGCCGGGTTTGCGAGATCGAACAGCACCTCGTAGGCGCTCTTTATCGCGATCCTTGAAGCGCTGGGCGAGGGAAGCGTCGTCGTCGTGGCTGGCACGCCGGAAGCGCCGCAGGCGGCGAGCACCAGGGCGGCCGTCGCCGAAGCGCACAACGCACCTGCGCGACGCGCCAGGCGCGCTCGTGCCCGGCCGTGCCCGTGCAGGCTCGTGGCGTGCTTTGTCGAACGGCTCGTTGGGGGGACCTGCGGCCGCGAGGGCCTGTCGGTTCGGTTGGTCGGCACACGGCGAGTCTATGGACGCCGACCTGGCTTCTGCGTGTTCTTCCGGCCCTCGGGTGGGCCGCTCGGCCCGTGCCGTCGCGCCGGAGATCGCCAGTACGCTGCGGTCCGGTGACCATCTCGACCAAACGCGGCGACGACGGCACCACAGGTCTCCTCCACGGCGGTCGCGTTCGCAAGGACTCGGCTCGCATCGAGACCAACGGCGTCATCGACGAGGCGCAGGCGGCTCTCGGCCTGGCGCGCGCCGAGGTAGGGGGTTCGAAGCTCGGCGACGAGCTTGCAGGCCTGGAGCGGGGCTTGTGGGTCGTGATGGCGGAGGTCGCGACGGCGCCCCGCAACAGGCGCAGGCTCGTCGGCGGTGCGACGCTCGTCACGGGGGAGATGGTCGACGCCTTGGAGCAGCGCGTGCACGAGCTCGAGGCCTCCGGCACGATGCCGTCCGAATTCGTCGTGCCGGGCCAGAGCCGGCCGAGTGCGGCGCTCGACCTCGCCCGCACCGTTGTCCGGCGTGCCGAGCGAAAGGCCGTCGCCCTCCGTATGGGAGACGGCTCGCACGTGGTGCCGTACCTGAACCGCCTGTCGGACCTGTGCTGGCTGCTGGCCCGCTCGTGCGAGCAGGAGCATCTGACTGCCCGCGCGGCGCGTGTGAAGGCCCCCCGAGCCGAGGCATGATGGCAGCCATGCACGCGCCCTTGACGCTCCTGACCGAAGTTGCCCGCTCCGTCCCCAATCGGGTCGAGGCTGTCGGCTGGGGCGCATTCGAAGGCCTCGAGACGGCGCGGCCAGGTCTCGAGCTGGACGTCGCCTGGTGCGAGCAGAGGCGTTTCAAGGCCAAGCTCGGTGGCACGCTGATAGCTCCCGGCGAGGGCGGGCGCGTCGATGTGGTGCTCGGATTCGGCAATCGCCAGCGTCTCGGGGCGACGACGCTGCGCTTGGCGGCCGCGGCGTTCGCTTCCTCCACAGGTGAGGCGAAGACTGTCGCGTTGGACCTCACCGGGGTCTCCAAGCTCGGTATCGGAGCGGAGCAGGCCGTGGAAGCGGCAATCGAGGGTTTCTGGGGGGCTCGGTACCGCTACACGCGTTACCACGCCGGCGATCCTGATCCCCTCGAGTCGCTCACGATCGTCGTCGCGGCAGAGGAGGTCCATTCTGCCGAACGCGGTCTCGAGCGTGGCCGCGTGATTGCTGACGCGACCCGGCTCGCGCGCGACCTTTCCAACGAGCCGGCCGGTGCGCTCACCCCCGTCCAGCTTGCGGAGGTGGCCGTCGAGATCGCCGAGCGCGGTGGGCTGGAAGCGACGGTTCTCGACGAGGCGGCAATCGCCGAGGCCGGCCTCGGCGGCCTGCTCGGTGTCGCCGCGGGCTCGGTCCAGTCCCCGCGCCTCATCAAGCTCGTGTACGAGCCGTCGGCCGCCCTGGCCTGCAAGCGACCTGATGGCAGCATTCCCACGGTTGCTCTGGTCGGCAAAGGCATCACGTTCGATTCCGGGGGACTGTCGCTGAAAACGCCCGAGGGCATGTTGACGATGAAGACGGACATGAGCGGTGCCGCGGATGTGATCGCGACGCTGGGCGCGTGCCGAGCGCTCGGCGTCGGCGTCCGAGTGGTCGGCTTCGCCCCGACCACCGAGAACATGCCCGGCGGGCGGGCGACCAAGCCTGGCGACGTCCTCAAGATCCGCAACGGCAAGACCATCGAGGTCGTCAACACAGACTGCGAGGGGCGGCTCGTGCTCGCCGACGGTCTGTCGCTCGCGGCCGAGGAGGACCCGGACGCCATCGTCGACGTCGCCACTCTCACGGGGGCCTGCGCGGTCGCCTTGGGCTCGAGGATCGCAGGGTTGATGGGCAACGACGATCGCCTGCTCTCGGCGGTCCACGCCGCGTCCGAGCGCGCCGGTGAGGCGACCTGGCGGCTCCCGCTCCCCGAGGCGTACCGGGTGGACATCGACTCGGAAGTCGCAGACATGAAGAACCAGGGCAAGCGTTGGGGAGGCGCTCTCACTGCCGCCCTCCTGCTCCAGGAGTTCGTTGCGGACCGGCCGTGGGCCCACCTGGACATCGCCGGCCCCTCACGGTCGGACGAGGACTCGGGAGAGCTCCGCAAGGGCGCCACGGGCTTCGGAGTCCGCACGCTGCTCGAATTCCTTTGCTCGTATGAGCCGCTCAACTCACCGGCGGCCGGTGCCGCCGGAGGAAAGGTGGTCCCATGACCGGACAGGATGACACCGAGGCACCGGGGCCCGCTGTGCCGGAGGCCGCTGGAGCTGCCGCGCCGGTTGAAGCCGGGCCTGCCGTGCCGGAGGCCGCCGGAGCTGCCGTGCCGGTTGATGCCAAGGCGGTTGTGACCGGCGCCGCAAAGCCGGCGGCGAGACGTGCCGCCGCCCGATCCACGCCTCGCAAGGCACCGGCGGCAGCCACCCCGAGGAAAGCCGCAGGTCCGGTTGCTCCAGACGTCGTGCCCCCGTTGCGGCCGACGACGCTGGCGATAGACGTCGGCGGCACCGGCCTCAAGGCCTCGGTGCTGGACGCGGCAGGCAAGCTCGTCGCGGACCGCGTCCGTGTGCTCACCCAGTACCCGTGCACACCCAAGGACTTCGTCGACGCGCTGAGTGGGCTCGTCGCGCCGTTGCCGGACTTCGACCGCGTGTCGGTCGGCTTCAACGGTGTTGTCCGCAAGGGCATCGTCCTGACAGCGCCGCACTTTGTGACCCGATCGGGCGCGGCCGGAGCGCCAGTGGTACCCAAACTGTTGGCCGCGTGGACTGGCTTCGATCTTGCGGCCGCGTTGGCGGCAAAGTTCGGCCGCCCGGTACGCATCGCCAATGACGCGGACCTCCAGGGACTGGAGGTCGTGAGTGGTTCAGGGCTCGAGCTCGTCGTCACATTCGGCACGGGCGTCGGTACGGGCCTGTTCCTGGACGGGAAGCTCATGCCGCATCTCGAGCTGTCCCACCATCCCTTCCGCAAGGGCCAGACCTATGACCAACAGATCGGCGACGCGGCCTTGAGAAAGATCGGCCTCAGAAAGTGGCGCAAGCGCATCGAGGAGGCGCTCGCCAACTTCCACAGGCTGCTGAATTACGACCGGCTCTACATCGGAGGCGGCAACTCACGGCTCCTCGTCGGCTACGTGGACCCTTCGGTGACCATCGTCGACAATGTCGCCGGCATCCTCGGCGGGATCAAGCTCTGGGAGTTGCCCGAGCGCTGAGCCTGCGGATTGGGCAGGGTCTGTCCTGTGTTGGACTCAGCCCTATCCGGCGAGGCCCGCACATTGGGCGGCTAGAGCAGGGAGCAGGAAGCGCAGTGGCACGCGGTTCGACTCGCTCAAGGTGGCGTCGAGCGGCTGCCATGTCGTGTCCACTCCGGCCGCCTCCGCCGCGAGCGGCAGCGCCGCACGCACTTGGTCGAGTGCCTCGGATTCAAGGTGCGCCGCCTGTCCAGTGCCGGCGGATCCCGCCCTGTGCTCTGCGGTCAGTGCGCGATCGACGTGCGCGCAGGCCCGGCCGGCAAGCGGCGCGGCATCCTGACTGGCGCAACCGGTGAACAGGCCGCCGCAAGCCAAGGCGAGCACGACACAGCCGGCGACCAACCGCGGCCGCGCCAACTCATTCCTCGAGCCAAGTCGGGGCATTGTCGAGCAAGAAGCGGGTGACGGCGAGCGCCCTGTCGAAGGTGTCGCAGAGCAGCTCCTCGCCTGCAAGCACTCGTGCGAGCGAAACCTGTTGCCTGGTGACGATCGTGAGACGCCGGACCGGAGCATCGGTCACCGAGCCGAACGAGTCGGTCGCCGAGATCTCGAGTGGGAGCTCGACGCCCCCGACTCCTGCCAGGTCGATGGCGAGCCGGAGCAGGTCGGGGCCCTTGGGCAGTGGCGGTACGCCCCAGTTGAAAGTCAGCGGGAAGAACCACTTGTCGGGGGGGTCCTCGTCCTCCGGCAGAGCGACGACGGCATCTTCGAAGTCGAGCAGCACACGAGGCTCCACTTCGAGAGCCAGGTGCAAGTCGATCGGCCCGCCACACCCCTCCTCGGGGTGGAGGTCGACCTCCCAGAACTGGCGAAGGGAGTACGTCTCGACGAAATGCCGCTCGTCGTGCACGTGAAACTTGTGGTCGACCGCATGATCCTTGAGCTCGGCAACATAGCCGGCGACGTCGATGACGGCCATCTAGGACGCAAGTGTAGGCGAACGACTGGGCGCGGTCGGCAGGCTACGGTTCGGTGGTGTGGACGGAACCGAGCTTCTTCAGGTCCTGCGCGAGGCGGCCGACGCGGTCGCCGGTTCACTGAGCGGGCTCACCGACTGGGGGCTCGCAGGCACCCGGCCGGGACAGTACCGGTCCGATCTGGTCGCGGATGCTGCGGCGGTTCGGGTCCTCACCGACGCCGGCCTCGGGGTGCTGAGCGAGGAGTCCGGTCTGAGTGCAGGGGCTTCGGAGCATGCCTTGCTCGCCGTGCTCGACCCGGTGGACGGCTCCACCAACGCGTCCCGCCGCATCCCGTGGTTCGCCACCAGCATCTGTGTCCTCGATGACGAGGGGCCCCTCGCTGCGCTGGTGGTGAACCAGGCGACAGCTACCCGCTACGAGGCGGTGCGAGGCGGCGGGGCACGCCGCGACGGCGAGGCGATCACGCCCTCGCACGAAGAGTCGCTCGGCCGCTCGCTGATCGGACTGTCCGGGTACCCGCCGCGTCACCTCGGCTGGCGGTGGTACCGATCGCTCGGAGCGGCCGCCTTGGACCTGTGCGCGGTCGCGGACGGGACCTTGGACGGTTACATCGACTGCATGCACGATGCGCACGGAAGTTGGGACTACCTCGGTGGCCTCCTCGTCTGCGCCGAGGCGGGCGCGCCCGTTGCCGACGCCGCGGGACGAGATCTCGTGGTGCGGGACCATTCCGGTCGCCGCACTCCCGTGGCCGCCGCGAGCCCGGCGCTGCTCTCCGAGCTCCTCGCCGCTAGGGCGACCTGGCGCCGGTAGCCTCGATCCCCGATGTCCACGAGCGAGACCGAGCCCTCCGACAGCGGGGCGGCTCCCGCCCAGTCGGGCTCGCAGCTTTCGCTCCTGCTCGAGCTTCAAGAGGCCGATCTCGCACTTGACCGCCTTGCCTACCGGCGCCGTGAGCTTCCCGAACGCGTCGCGGTCTCCGAGCTGGGCGCGAGGCTCGTCGAGCTGACCGCCCGCGTCGCCGAAGCTCAGGACCAGCGCGACAAGCTCGCCTCACAGCAGCTGACCCTCGATCAGCGCTCAGACGCTGTCGGTGGGCGAATCGCGACCATCGAGCAGCGGCTGCGCTCCGGGCGCGCCGGCTCATATCGCGACGAGCAGGCGATGGGCGAGGAGGTGACGTCGCTCGCTCATCTTCGCCGGGAGCTCGAGGACCAGGAGCTCGAGGTCATGGAGGCACTCGAGCCACTGGACCAGGAGCTGGCCGCTCTCACGGCCAGTTGCTCCGCGGCGGCCGAGGAGCTGGGTCTGGCCCGCGAGCAGCTCGGCATGGCAACGGCCGCGATCGACGAGGAGGCAGCTCTGGTCCGCGCAACTCGGGATCGGCTGGCCGCGCGCGTCGCGCCCGAGCTTGCGGCGTCCTACGAGCGTCTCAGGGCCAAGCTGGGCGGCATCGGAGCAGCACACCTCGTGGGTGGCGCGTGCAGTGGCTGCCACCTGCAACTACCCGCGGGTGAGCTGCACAGGCTGCGCCACGCCACGCCGGACTCGGTTGTCTACTGCGACCAGTGCGGTCGGATACTCGTCATGACCGGCGACCAGGCAGGTCGCTAGCAGTCGATGCTCGTTCCTGTCCGCCACGGCCAGAGCGGGCCAATGCGGCAGGGCTGCTCGTCGGAAGGACCGATTCGCCCTTGAATGAACTTGGGCACTGGCAGGCGATCGCAGCGGCGTTGCGTCGATCTCCCGGATCTCGACGGCTGTTTCGTTTGATCCGGCGTTGGTCAGCTTCAACGAGACGGCGCACCTCGCCGGTCTCGAGTGATCGCAGGCTCGTTTGGCGGCACTTGAAGACGACCGCCCGGCGCCCAAGCGCTCTGGCACCCAGGCGCGTGCGTGCCCCGCACGTGGGAGAATGACTGCGGTGATGGCGAGTCGGCCGGGTGGCCGCGGCCGGGGTGGCGTTTCGGCGCCGCAGCCGGCTGAGGAAGGTCGGGGCTCCACAGGGCAGGGTGCTGGCTAACGGCTAGTCGGGGCGACCCGCAGGACAGTGCCACAGAGAACAGACCGCCGATGGCACGGCACGCCGTGCACAGGCAAGGGTGAAACGGTGCGGCAAGAGCGCACCAGCGGCCGGGGTGACCCGGTCGGCTCGGTAAACCCCACCCGGAGCAAGGCCAAACGTGGGACGGGTGGCCCGCCCGATGTCCCCAGGTAGGCCGCGTAGATGGATGGCCACCCCGTCGGTACCGGCTTGCCGGCCGGCGGACAGAACCCCGCCTACAGGCAGACTCGCCATCACCACCCACTTGACCAGGTGTTTTAGGTGCCGGCCTCCTCGGCGTGACACGCAGGTGACACACGAGGACCGAGCACTTCGTCGACCGCGGCGCGAGTCCGGTCCTCGCTGTCGGGCCAAAGATGCGAGTACGTGTCGAGCGTCTCTGCCGCGCTGGCATGGCCCAGTCGGGCCTGTACGACCTTGACCGACTCCCCGTGGCGGATCAGTAGTGAGGCGTAGAAGTGCCTCAGGGAGTGAAAGCCGGTCCCCGTAGGAGCTCCTGACGCCTTCACGGCAGGACGCCAAACGTCCGAGAACCGAGTACGGCGGATCGGATCACCGGCGTGATTGGTGAACAGGAAGCCATCGGGACCGACCGGGTAGCAGGAAAGGTGGGCGGCAAGGGCATCGAGGACGACAGCGGGAAGCGGGACCACCCGATAGCTCGCCTGGGTCTTCGGAGCCCCGAGGACGGGACCTGATCCGGGCAGGAGCACGAGTTGACGGTCGACGGTGAGCTG
>Ga0181521_10004344_pt1 | contig 16228 bp, 21 predicted proteins | sample PEATcosm2014_Bin_32_FD_119764 | JGI IMG/M metagenome (GOLD analysis project Ga0181521, IMG submission 119764) | Peatland microbial communities from MTU Mesocosm Facility, Houghton, MI, USA - PEATcosm2014_Bin02_60_metaG | ecosystem: Environmental > Terrestrial > Soil > Wetlands > Peat | place... | reverse complement strand
ATAAATGAAAAACGGGTTTTTCCCGGTTACACAAGCGGGGAAAGAACACTCCCCGGTCCAATCCCGGCGCCCTGCGGACACCGCGGCGCCCTTCATCAGGCATGAGCGGCAGGAAGGGCACATTTTCATCGAGCAGCCCTGGGAACTCTACTCGGATGCCAATCACGACGCGTGGCGGAAGCTTTTCGCGCGCATGCGGCCGCGCTGGGACTGTTATGCCAACCACCGTTTTCTCGCCGGCATCGATTCGCTCTGCCTCGATCCCGACCGCATTCCGCGTCTCAAAGACGTGAACGGATTTCTGGGGCCGCTGACCGGCTTCGAAGCGAAGGCCGTAAGCGGCTATATTCCCGCGTTCCTGTTTTTCGACTGCCTGCGCAATCGGGAGTTTCCAACCACCATTACCATCCGTTCCAGGGAGACGCTCGACTATCTGCCGGAGCCCGATATTTTCCACGATGTCGCCGGACACGTGCCCATGCATACCGATAAGGCCTTCGCCGACACTCTCGTCCGATTCGGTGAATGCGCGCACACGGCGGTCGAAATCGTCGCGGGAGTCCGCCATGAAGAGGAGCGGCTGCATCTCCTGACGAGCATAGTTAAAGCGATGGCCCGATTTTTCTGGTTCACGATCGAGTTCGGCCTGATGCGGTCGAGCGACGGGTTGCGCGTGTACGGCAGCGGCTTACTCAGCTCCTTTGGCGAAATCGAACATGCGATCGTTGGACCGGACGTTCAGCGCTATCCGCTGCAGCCGGAATGGGCGATCAATCAGGGTTTCGCCATCGACCGTTACCAGCCGCTGCTGTTTATCGTCGATTCTTTCGATCACTTGTTCAGCTTAGTGGACACGCTGGAGAAATGGATGCGGGCGGGGAAGCTGAATAACGTCGCGCCGGGCGAGCCGGAAGTGAACGAACGAGATCTAAAGAGCTTTCTGCGCGCCATGGAAACGCGGCGATAGCCCGGGTTGAAAACTGACCGACGTACTTGAGTGACTCTAATTCGGATGCAGCGTAACCTTCTGCACTCTCCAATTACCGATCTCACCGACGTACAGTTCATTGTCGCGCCGGCAGTCGATGGCATTGACCGTGCCGAACTCCTTCGGCAGCTTGCCTGCCCTGCCGAACTTTCCCACGATCCGCCCGTCCAGCTCCATTTTGTAGATCTCGCCGCCGCTGTCTATGTCGTCGGGCGGATTCGAATTTGAGCTGTAGAGATATTGATGCGATCCCGGCGCGATGCAGACCGCCGCGGGAGCGCCCACGTTCTCGATCTGCGTCTTGAAGGTTCCTTCGCCGTCGAAGACCTGAATCCTCTTGTTGCCGGCGTCGGCCACATATACGGTGCCCTGCGCATCCAGCGCGATCCCGCGCACCGAGTTGAACTGGCCCTGCGCCGTCCCCCTGAAGCCCCAGGACTTGATGAACTTGCCGTTTTTGTCGAACTTGGCCACGCGGGCGTTGCCATAACCGTCGGCCACATAAATGTTGCCTGCGGCATCCCACGCAACGTCCGTGGGCCGTTGAAACAGGTCGCTCTGCGCGCCCGCGCCGGCGGGTCCACGGCCTCCGCGCGCCGGCGGGGGCCCTTCAGCTGCGCCTGCGCCTCCCGCACCCCGTCCGCCGGCCGGCGCGTTGGAGGGAACCCGCTCCGACTCGGATTTTCTTCCCAGCAGCAATTGCACTCGCCCGGCAGGGTCGAACTTGATCACCATGCTCGACATTTGATCCACGATCCAGATGTTGTCCTGCGGATCCACGCGCACTTGTTGCGCGACGAGGAATGCGTACGAATCCTGCCCGATCTCACGCACGAACTTGCCCGTCCTGTCGAACTGGTACAACCGGGAGCCGCCATGCGCGAACGGACGCGATGTGCCGAGCGAGATCGTTGGATGGCCGGTCCGCGTGTACACAAAAAGATCTCCTTTGGAATTCGTCGCCACGCCGGCCACTTCGCCGATCGTGACACTGTCGGGATACTTAAGGAGGTTAACGACGGAATCGAACGGGATCTCAACCTGTGCGGCGGCCTGCATCCCGACAAGGAGCATCGCTCCCGGCAGGATCTTCAATATGCGTTTCATAGATGCATGCCCTCTCATTTGGCGGCCTGCGGTTTCAATATCAGTTTCTGCACACGCCAGGATTCGATTTCCGCCACGAAAATCTCGTTCGGATTGCGGCAATCCATCATGTGAACCACCTGGAACCCGCCCGCTTGCTTGCCGGCATGGCCGAACCTGCCGAGGATCGTCCCGTCCAATTCCATCTTGTAAATCTCGCCTGTGATGTCCCACGATCCGGGCGCATTGCCGTTGGGATTGGAGTTGGAAGTAAAGAGGTACTGGTGCGGGCCCGGCGACACGCAGACCGTCCACGAGTCGCCGATGTTGTCGTAGCTTGCCTTGAAGGCGAGGTCGTTATCGAAAACCTGCAACCGGTGGTTGGAACGGTCCGCGACATAGACGTTGCCTTTCGCATCCACCGCAATGCCGTGCGGCAGGTTCAACTCCGTCTTTCCTTTTCCGGCTTTTTCGCTGCCCACCTGGGTGATGAACCTGCCATTCTTGTCGTACTTCACGACTCTGTTGTTCACGTAGCCGTCGGATACGAAAATGTCGCCCTGCGGGTCCCACGCGACGTCAGTCGGACGGCCAAGGATGTACTTTTCGGCCGGCGGCGCCGGCGCTAATGTAGTCGCGAGTGCGCCCGCAATAACATCGGGTCTGTGACCCAGCACCATCACGACCCGTCCCGCGGGATTGAACTTGATCACCATGTTCGTTCCCTCGTCGACGACCCAGATGTTGTCCTCGGGATCGACACGCACCGAATGCGCGAATTCGAAGCCGTAGCTCCCGGCGCCGATCTCGCGGACGTAGTTCCCGTTCTGATCGAATTCGAACAGGCGCGTGTTGGCGCTGCGCGTGTAGACGAAGAAATGTCCTTTGGAGTTGGTCGCCACGCCCATGGATTCGCCCAGGTAAAGGCTTGGCGGGAGCTTTATCAGGTTGGGTACGGTGTCGAAAGGAATCTCAGGCACATTTTGCGCTTTGGCTTTGGTCTGGGCCATGAGAGCTCTGCCCGACAGCAATTCGAGGACGATACAGGGAACGATACAGAAAATCCAATGGAGAGAGCGTGTGCGGCCAAACATGACGTACAAATCTATCACAGAATGGCCCTTGTGTTGCTGTAAGCTAGAGCGCAGCGCAGACGCCATGAACATAAAAGTCGGCTACGAATTCGTCTACAACTTTCCTCAAGCCACTCCGATAATCCTGACGACCCATGTCCACTACTCGCGGGCATCGGACCTCGTCGTCCCGGATCTTCTGAAGACGGACCCCCCGGTGCCCATCGCCGCATATCGGGACGGTTTCGGAAACTGGTGCAGCCGGATCGTCGCGCCGCCGGGGCGTATTCGAATCTCAGCCTGTGGAGTTCTGGCGGATACGGGCGAACCCGACGCCGTCGCTCCTTCCGCCCTTCAGCATGCCGTCGAGGATCTGCCGGAAGGGACTCTTGTGTTTCTGCTGGGCAGCCGCTATTGCGAGACCGATTTGTTGACCCAGTACGCATGGGCGCTGTTCGGAAACACGCCGCCAGGCTGGGCGCGGGTACAGGCGATCTGCGATTTTGTTCATAACCATATCGCGTTCGACTATCAGCAATCGCGTCCGACAAGAACAGCCTGCGAGGGATTCAACGAGCGTATTGGCGTCTGCCGCGATTACACTCATCTGGCCATCGCGTTTTGCCGTTGCATGAACATACCGGCCCGGTACTGCACGGGCTACCTCGGCGACATCGGCATGCCGCCGCCGTACGCACCGGGGGATTTCGCCGCGTGGTTCGAGGCTTATCTGGGCGGCGCGTGGCATACATTCGATCCCCGTAATAATATGCCGCGCATCGGGCGCGTGCTGATAGCGCGGGGACGCGATGCAGCGGATGTCGCCATCACTACCACCTTTGGCCCGAACACACTCGAGAGTTTTCAGGTCTTCTGCGATGAAGTCTGATTTCTCGGGAGTCCTGGAAACCGACTCCCTACCGTCGCGGCTCGAACCCCGCTCTTCAGACAACGGCAGGCAACTGCTCGATGAGCGTGGTTCCCGCATGAACCGCAGCCAGCGACGGGTCCATTGTCGCGAGTGAACCTCCGTGTCTGTGCGCCAACAGCACAAGGTAAGCCTCCGTGACCTGCCGATGCCCGGCGACTCCCGTGGTTGGCATGTCGAGATAAGAGACATCGTCCGGCCAGAATTCGTGCCGGGGGAGTGCGGAAATGGATTCCAGCAGGAGCTTTGCGGATTCCACCGTCGCGTCCACGCCGGCGCGCGGGTGGAAGCGGACAAGAGCGCCTTGTGTGATCGGGCATGTCGCAAAGCGGTGCCCCTTGCGGAACCAAACCACTGCGCGCGGGCTCAGACTGTGTTCGGACGTCGCCAGCGCGATCAGGACATTGCAATCGAGCAGGTAGACCTTACTCTTCTTCATCGAGAGCCCTGACGTCTTCGGTGGTTACGGGCCGCGCACAGCGAAAAGTGGGGAAACCATAGTCGCTCATGCTGATGGATGCGCCCCTGGCCCCCTTAGCCGATTGCAGAATAAGGTCGCCGACCACTCGTCCGAGGCTGCGGTTCTGATCACGGGCGATAGCCTTGGCGATGTAGTAAGCCTCATCCGAAATGTCCAGCGTAGTCCGCACAAGAGCATATTGGCACAACCGCACAACGACGTGCACAAGCGGATTTGAAACCGGCCCGGAGCGGGCGAACCTGTCTGATGCCACGTCCGCTCGCCGAATGAGAACTCACAAAGTCGGAGGCAAGTGGCGCGTAACCCGATTTTACGGCGAAAACAATTGAGACGTTTCTCCGGGGCCAGCGAGAGCCGGTGGCGGATCAATTCCACCAGCGCCCGACCAGACTCATGTCTTAGAGCGGAACTTCTTTCCGACGCTCCGCTTTCCGCGCTCTTTGGCAGTTGCTTCTTCATCGCATGTCTGCTCGAGGATATCAATCACGGCAAGGTCCTTTGCCCGGCTGGCGGCCCGCTTACTCAGGATGATGTCGTCCAGACTCGCGGCCAGCAGCTTCCGGCCGCCAATCTCGTACGAGCCAGCCCGATCGCGGACACCTTCATACGACTGTACGCCGTCGATGTGGCCCATAAAATCGATCTGCAGTCCATCCCGTTCGCGATGCAGCCGGAAGCGGGCGGAGACCGGATAGTAAGGACGCAGGATCACCGCTTCCAACGCGGTGGCGAGCAGTTTCAGTTCTTGCATATTCCGGGGGGTCTTCCGGAAAAAAGTCGATATCGATGGTCGATACCGCAGCGCCGTGCAGCGCAGCCGCCATGTTTCCAATAAGGATGGCTTCGAGACCATGTTCGTTGAGAGCCCTGGCCAACAAAGCCAGTTCCAGCTGCGCATCATCCATTGTTCGATCATAACTTTTCGAAGCGTGGCACCTCCGAACGCGATACTGCCAGGCGAGGGGCAAATGCACTCGGTTATCGACATAACAATCTGAAATCCACCCCTCGTTCCGTCTTGATCGAACTGATGGGCGCAGCTTATCTCCGACAGCCTCCCAGCGGAAAATCCAAGATCGGAAATCGAGGCTGCCGATTCAGATAGCCATTGGCACTGCGCAAAGCAACACGCCAGCCATGACCGTCGGGCCGTGAGCAGTTCGCTGTCGGCACTTCGCGATGGTTGACCTTCCGCCGGACAGGACGCCGGACGCACAGGCTGGCGTTGCCGAAAAACCGGGTCCACATGGCCGCATCGGGTACCCCATCGACGTGTCCCCGACCGTGATGAGTCATCAGTCGGCAAGCGTTTGCCGATTCCGTTAGTCACGCGATTCGTAAAGCGTCTTCCAGACGATTGGTTCGAGTCCACTCTGGGGTCTCATTTAGCCGCTTCAATTTGCCGGTTCGAAATTTGTGGTTCCCCAATTCTGCACACGTTTCGAACTTTGCCAAGTGATTGAAACTGCGGATTCCTATTTTTTTCAGAAGATGCCAAGTGCCGCAAACTCGTTTGGGCTGGATTCCCAGTCTGGATTGGCCAACTGGAACTGTGATCGAACCGGACAACCACGAATTATTCACGCTAAAGCGTGTTACACTGTTTTTGTGGCCACCCGCAATGTTACACTCGCGCTTCCAGTGGACCTTCTTCGACGCATGAAGCTCGTTGCCGCGAAGCGGGATACGTCGATCTCCGCTTTGCTCGCGGCAACGCTCTCTGAATTGGCGGATCAGGAAGAGGGCTACGCCGAAGCCCGCGACGGGATGCTTGCGGACTTGGCGCAAGGCTACCATCTCGGGACTCAGGGCATGATCGCGTGGAGCCGGGATTCGCTGCATGAGCGTTGACCGGCTGCCTGGCGAGTTTGTCGACACCAACATCCTCATCTACGCTTTCGACGCCACTGCAGGGGACAAACGCAGGCTTGCCATCGAGTTGATCACCCGCCTCTGGCAGGAACGCACTGGCTGTGTCAGCTTGCAGGTGCTGCAGGAGTTCTACGTTGCCACTACCAGAAAGCCGATCCTGGCGCCCGAACAAGCAGTGTTGCAGGTCAGCCGGCTGGGACGATGGCGCGTCCATCGTCCGTCCGTGGAGGATGTAATGGGAGCCATCGAACTGCATCGGTGGCATTCAGTCTCTTTCTGGGATGGGCTGATCCTGCGCAGTGCCCAGGCATCTCAATGCTCCGTCTTATGGTCGGAGGACCTGTCGAGCGGCCAGCGGTGGGGGAACCTGGAAGTGCGCAATCCCTTTCGAGCGACCGGCACCTGATGATGAAGTGTCGCCGCTTTCGCCTGCACGGTTGACCGGAAGGTCGGCGAGAATCCGCGGCGGGCTGTGTGGCTCCCCAGTCAGGACTCGAAACCACAACCCTTCAACGCGCTGGCGAGCTTGTCCTTCCGGGGCATCGACGGAGCCACGGTCCTTCTCAATACCGGTTCAGTTCCGATACCAGCGCCGCAATGCCCTTCTTCGAATAGATATCCGCCAACCGCTGCTCTTCCGGCGACGGCGCCGTCACCCGCAGCAGCGGCGACGAATCCAGATCGCGTCTCGACGGCACCCAGACGCGTCCGTCCGCAAACTCCACCTGGCTCACATACGCTGTCATCCCGTCGATCTCGATCGGCCGCCCGGCGCGCGAAAACTTGAGAGCGGTATCCTGCTGCAGGCGCGTGCGATGGCCGGGAGGCAGCACCATCGTCGATTCGGGGGCCGGGACCGAACCCGCCAGATATTCCCGCCCCTGCTTGTCTTTCACCAGCCAGCCGATCTCGACGTATCGCACCGGTTTGCCCGAGTTGTTGACGATCTCGATCTGCGGGGAACGCGCTTCGTTGCCCGAAATCGCCGCCCAGCCTTCCAGTGGCTGCACCGGCGCGCCGGGAAGATTCAAAAAAGCGAACTGCGCCACATGATCCGTCGCGGGGACTGTGGAACCGACGATACGCCCGTTACGGGTGAGGGAAACGTCGAGCTGCGGACGGTCCGCCTGCTTGGCGAGGCTGGCAAGGATCTCCTGTTGCAGCCCTTTCTCGCCGCGTGCCCGCAAAGACTGCCTGAAGTAGGCGCGATCGCGCTGTGCTTCCACTTCCCAGAAAGTCAGCGCGCGCTGCGAGTTCAGTTTGTTCGGACCATAGAAACTCAGATCGTCGAAGAGAACTCCATCCAGTTGCACACGGACCAGCGGCCCTGCCGTCTCGCGCACCGGACGGACGAGCCGGATATCGATGGGCAGAGTGAAATTCTCGCCCGGCGGAACGTCGATGGAAGGTCTTGCAACCGATCCTTTGCCGCCTGGTGCGAATTCCTGCGCGGTAATCAGCAGCGTCACGCCCCGAATGTGCCTGGAGCCCGAATTACGCAGCGTCAGGCCCATGTGGAGATCGAGGACGACGGTTCCGCCACGGGACGTCGCGCGCGAATCGCCCATGGTGGTCGAGATCAGATTCAGAGGCGCGTCCGGCGGCAGGTCGATCTTGAGGGAACTCGATGGATCGAGCGTCGTCTCCTGCGCGCTCAGGGCTGCAGCGAGAGCGAACAGGAACACGACAACCGCCGTCCGTCTAATATTGCAGATAGACATTATTGATAATCACCGATCCCGTTTCGCTGTCAATGTAGCGTGTCCCGATATCGCCCTGCGCGCTCACCGTCTGGTTGACCGCGTTACCGTGGTGGTTCAGGAGCGCCAGACTTCTCGCGCCGGTACGTATTTCGACTGCCGAGCCTGTCGAACGTAAGACTGTTGTGGCCGCTTCGGATGCCGCTGCGGTTGGCAGGTAGCGCAGCGGCCGAACATCGCGCAGGAAGAAACCGGAGCCAACGAGCAGGGTCAGGCCCGCGAATGCAATACCAAGCCGCGGGTTCCAGCGCCTGAAGACCTGCGTCGAGCGAACGCATGCCCCGGCCTCCAATCCCAGCCGGATATTCGCGCGCATTTCCGCCGCCAGAAAATTCCAGTTTAAATCGGGAAGCCCGGGTTCCGACAGCTCGGAGCGCAGTTCCCGGTACTCTGCGACCGTCTCCCGGCAAACGGCGCACGTACGCACATGCCGATCCAGCAGGAAACGCCGAATGCGGCCTGCTTCTCCTCCGGCGAGCAGCGCCAAATCGTTTTCAAGCGGATGATCCATGGGTTCCTCCGTCATCTCTATCTCTTTCGCTTCTCCGCGAATTTTTTTAACTTGGTGCGCGCATTCGCGATATGCGAACGCACCGTAGCTTTGGAACAATCGAGTCTTCGCGCCACTTCATCGGCCGGCAGATCTTCCATATCGCGCAGCACCAGAGCCGCGCGCTCTCTGGGTGTCAGCCGCTCCAGCCCGGCGGCCAGCCAATCGCGCTGTTCGGAGCGGAGCACGGCCGCTTCCGGCGATTCCGCGTGGCTCTCGGGAGCCTCCGCCATCTCACAAAACGCCACCCTGCCGTGGCGGCGCAAAAAATCGAGCGCGGTATTGGTCGCAATGCGCGAGAGCCAGTGCGCCGCCTTCAACTCGTCCTTGAGTTGCTCCTTACGCTGCAGAGCCTTGATGAAAGCTTCCTGCGTCAGATCCTGCGCATCGTGAACGTTCCCGACCATGCGGTAAATCTGCCGGAAGATACGCCGCAGATTCTCGGCGACGAAGCGCTCCTGCAATTCCGCGGATACGCTTCGCGCTTCGAGCAGCGCCCCGCGCTGCCGGTCGTCGCTCGCGGGCGCCGGATCGGGCTCTTTCATTCGAATCTGCAGCGCCAAAGTCGCCATTCCCTTGAACAGATGACGCTTGAAGTCGCCAGACGTGGAAAGGAACTTGCGCGCTATTCTCAAGTATAAGTGAGTCTCGCTGCGGCGCTGGCGGTCTTTGCCGCCGGCGTTCGGCACCGGGGCCCAAGTCTCTGAAAGTATGACCCTGAAGGCATGAGACCAGTTGCGATCATTGGCGCCGGGAAAACCCCCTTCGGAGCCTTTCCGGACCTGGATTTGCGCGCTTTGGCCGTCGCCGCCGGCGAAAAAGCGCTGCACAACGCCAACCTGGAGCCGGCCGCCGTCGAGTCCTTTTATCTGGGAAACTTCGCCGGGCCGGAGTTCACCGCCCAGAACCACCTCGCGCCCTACATATCGACCGCGCTCGGCATGACCGGCATTCCGTCCACGCGGTTCGAAGCCGCCTGCGCGTCGAGCGGGGCGGCCTTCTTTCAGGCTTTCATGGGTGTGGCCAGCGGGTTTTATGACGTCGTGATGGTAGTCGGCGTCGAAAAAATGACCTGCCAGCCGACCCTGCGAGTGACCGAAATTCTGGCTGGCGCAGGAGATTGCGCCACCGAGGTGAAAGCGGGATCCACCTTCCCCTCGTTATTCGCCATGATCGCCCGCCGCCACATGCATGATTTCGGGACCACCCGCGCGCACCTTTCCGCCGTCGCCGTAAAGAATCACGAGAATGGCGCGCTGAACCCCGATGCCCAGATGCGCAAGGTAATCACACTCGAGCAGGCCATGAACGCCCGGCCCATTGCCGAACCGCTGAATCTCTACGATTGTTCGCTGATCAGCGACGGAGCGGCTGCGGTCGTATTGTGCGCGGCCGATCGAGCGCGTAAATTCAGCGAACGGCCGGTGAAGGTCCTCGGCGTGGCGCAGGCGTCGGACTGGGTGGCGCTCGACCGGAAAACCGATATCACGACATTTGCCGCCGCGCGCGGCGCGGCGAAGAAAGCCTGCGAAATGGCAGGGCTTGGCCCCGGTGACATTCAATTCGCCGAACTTCATGACTGCTTCACCATTGCCGAGATCGTCGCTATGGAGGACCTCGGTTTCGTGGCACGCGGACGCGGGGGATTCTTTACAGCCGAAGGCGGTACCCGGCGGGACGGCCCGATGCCGATCAACGCCAGCGGCGGTTTGAAATCGAAAGGCCACCCGGTCGGCGCTACCGGTGTCGCGCAGATTTGCGACCTCGTGCAGCAGATCCGTTGCGAGGCGGGCGACCGGCAACTGAAAAGGCACTCCGTGGGACTGGCCCAGAACCTCGGGGGCAGCGGAGCGACCTGTGTTGTGACGATACTCGGGGGTTTTTAGACGATGCGAACAGGCCTTGTCTATACCGAGACTGTCGTTCATCTCGCGCCCGAACGATTCGCCGCGGATGTGCCCTACCAGGTCGTTATTGTGAAACTGGACGATGGCGGCAGCATTACGGCCCGCGTGGACGGTGAGCGCGTCGCTATCGACGATCGCGTGGTCGAAACCGGAGTTCGGGACGGAATTTCTTTTTTTCGCAAACAGCGATCAAACCGGATTGGCCCGCCGTGAGCGGAGGAATAGCCTTCAGAGCCACTTACAATGAGTCTAGCGATGCTCAATTCGAGTCTGTCCATGCCCACATCGAGTCCGTCCACGCCCACCTCGGCAATAGAAGCCTATCTGAACAAATCGAAGCGGGATCTGTCGGATCTTCACGCTGGATTCCTGGCGTACCTTGCCAACCTCGATTGCGTGTCGCGGGTCTCGCCGGAGAGCGTCCGGGCCGTCATCGACGAGTTGCGCAGTCAAAGGACCAATGTAAAGCTGATCGCCAGCGAGAACTATACGTCGCTGGCCACCCAGTGCGCCATGGCGAACCTGTTGACGGACAAATACGCCGAGGGCGTGCCGGGAGCGCGGTTTTATTCCGGCTGCGAGAGCGTCGATGCGATAGAGGCGCACGCGTCGAGCCTGGCGAGGCAATTGTTCGGCGCCGACCATGCTTACGTCCAGCCTCACAGCGGAGCCGACGCGAACCTGGTCGCGTTTTGGGCCATCCTCAGCAAGCGTATCGAACTGCCGGCACTGGAAGCTCTGGGGGTGAAGGAATCAACCGATCTGAGTGCTCGGCAATGGGAAGGCGTCCGGCAGCAGCTCGGCAACCAGCGGTTGCTGGGGATGGACCTCAGCGCCGGCGGGCACCTGACTCACGGATTTCGCCGCAACATATCGGCACGCATGTTCGAAAGCCGCTCGTACGGAGTGAACCCTGTTACGGGACTGCTCGACTACGACGAGATAGCCCGGATCGCGAGCGAGTTCCGGCCATTGATCCTGCTTGCGGGATACAGCGCGTATCCCCGGCGGATCAACTTCGCCAGAATGCGCGACATCGCGCGGGCGGTTGACGCCGTTCTCATGGTTGACATGGCGCACTTCGCCGGCCTTGTCGCGGGAGGCGTGTTTGAAGGCGAGTTCAACCCCATCCCCTATGCCGATGTGGTAACGACGACGACGCATAAGACGCTTCGCGGCCCGCGCGGCGGGCTGGTGCTCTGTACAAGCGAATTCGCTTCCATGGTCGACAAGGGCTGTCCGCTGGTGCTGGGAGGGCCGCTGCCGCACGTCATTGCTGCAAAAGCAGTTTGTCTCGCGGAGGCACTCAAGCCGGAGTTCGCCGATTACGCCCGCCGCATCGTCGCCAACGCCCAAACGCTTGCCGCAAGCCTGATGAGTGCGGGCCTGACAGTCGTAACCGGGGGCACCGATAACCACCTGCTGTCGGTCGATGTATCGGGTTGGGGACTTACCGGACGTCAGGCGGAGCGCGCGCTGCGCGAATGCGGCATTACACTGAATCGGAATACGATTCCGAACGATCCCAATGGCGCGTGGTACACCAGCGGACTTCGCCTGGGCGCCCCGGCGGTCACCACTCTCGGAATGGGTCGGGACGAAATGTCGGAGATCGCATCGATCATGACCCTCGTGATTAAAAACACTTCTGCCGCGGCCTCCAGCAAGGTCAACTACACTCTGCCTGAAAGCGTCCGGGCGGAAGCACGCGCCCGCGTCGGCAGTCTGCTGGCCCGCTATCCCGTCTACCCGGAACTCGATTTGGAATTTCTTGAGGACTACTTCGCTTCTCGGCAGCGCCCCGCATAAACACTATGAAACTGGCTGAAAGAATGTCGCGGATCGGCACCGAATCCGCGTTCGATGTGCTCGTTCGCGCCCGCGCGCTGGAAGCCCAGGGCAAAGACGTCATCCATCTGGAGATTGGCGAACCCGATTTCCCCACCCCGAAACACATCGTGGAGGCGGGCAAGCAGGCGCTCGACGAAGGCTGGACGCACTACGGCCCTTCCCAAGGCCTGCCCGAACTGCGCGAGGCGATAGCCGAATATATTTCGACCACGCGCGGCATTTCCGCCAGCCCCGCGAACGTGTGCGTGACACCCGGCGGCAAGCCGATCATCTTTTTCCCCATGCTCGCGCTGCTCGGCCCGGGCGATGAGGTGATCTATCCCAATCCCGGATTTCCGATTTATGAATCGATGATTCGCGTATCGGGCGCTACCGCGGTGCCGGTGCCGCTGCTGGAAGAGCGGGGATTTTCCTTCGATCTCGGCGTCTTCCGCAAGAGTCTGACCTCCCGCACGAAGATGGTGGTCCTCAATTCGCCGCAAAACCCGACTGGCGGGATAATTCCGCCGGAAGACATCGCGGCCATCGCGGATGAAGTACGGGGGCGCGATCTGGTGGTGCTCTCGGACGAAATCTACTCGCGCATTGTCTATGGAAAGGAAAAGCCCGTCTCGATCGCGAGCCTGCCCGGGATGCTGGAGAAGACCATTATTCTCGATGGCTTCTCGAAGACATATGCGATGACCGGCTGGCGCATGGGTTATGGGGTGATGCCGTCGTTCCTGGTGGATCCCATCAACAAACTGATGGTGAATTCGAATTCCTGCACCGCCAGCTTCACCCAGCGGGCGGGAATCGCCGCTTTGACAGGTCCGCAGGAGCCCGTGACCGCAATGGTCGAGGAGTTCCGGCGCCGGCGGGACGCATTTTGCGCCGGCTTGAACGATATTCCGGGTTGGCGCTGCGCGATTCCCGGCGGCGCGTTCTACGCGTTCGCGAACGTGAAGGCCACCGGGCGCGGCTCGAAGGAAATCGCCGATTCGCTGTTGGCCGATGCGGGCGTTGCGTGCCTGAACGGCGCGGGCTTCGGCGAATTCGGCGAAGGCTACATCCGGTTCAGCTACGCGAACTCATACGAGAACCTGATGCGCGCCGTGGGGCGAATCAAGACCTGGACCGCGAAGCAAATGTAGGGCGGCCAATCCTGGCTGCAGCCGCCCTTTCAGGCGGCTTCTCCAGAAGGGGCATCACGATCTGAAAACCGGTGGACATCCTCGTCACGGGACAGGCGGTCACAAGACAGGGCGGCAAGCTGCTCGTTTTGATTTGGCAGCGGGAGTTGCCGGAACTCCCGATCACTCAACGTCAGGTTTATTGTCGGCGATTTGCTTTCTCGCTTCTTTCAGCCGCTCTTGCAACACAGGTGATAATTCCCGTTCGATAACCGGAGTGATGAGGCCGACATCGTCAAGTGTTTCGAGATGAATGACGTCTTTCGGGCGCAGGGAATTTAATTTCATCTGAATCAAATCCACCAGAGGCGCGACCGGAATGGTGATGTCGAAGAGTTGCTTGTTTTCAGGATGTAATGCAGGGTGCGGCGAAAGTTGAGTGGACTTCGATTTTTCACCAGCAAAAATCAAATGGATCGCTTCGGCAAGATTCTGTTCAGGCCGGATCAGTGTGTACCCGCCCACCATTTTCTTCGCCTGATAACCAAGTGATTCAGCGGCGTCCGTAATTCGCTGAAGGTCGTTGCGATTGACGAGTATGTCGATGTCGCGGGTCACAAAAGAACGACTGCGATGCAACGAGAGGATATGCGCATTGACGGCAACCCCGCCAACAATCTCAAACCGGACTCCCGCCGCATGAAGCGTCTTCGTAATGTTTTCGAGGTCGTTAACGAGAGAATGCATACCAGACTCGAAAATCAGATTCACGCTGCCGAATTGGGCGGAGGCGGCCACGAATTGTTCAAACGTCCTCAAACAGGGATGGTATCAGACAAGTTCTTCAGACATAATCGTTTCATTCCGCCTTCCGATATGTGCTTTTCTTTCGGCTGACGTTGCGTATCGGGCTGAGATGATCCAGTAAAGCTCGTCGCCACCTGGTAGCTCTTTTATCGTGTGAACCACAAACAGGATTCCGTTCGGGGCTGCTCCGATTGTGCGGAAGCGTTCTTCGTCTGGAAACGGATCGAGACGGTGACGAAAAAAGGATCCTCAAACACGGACTTTGCTGGCGCCAGCCAGCAACCGGAACCACGCGAGAAAGCTTGTCCGCATATCCCGCGATTTTATCGCCATCCCTGCCCGCGCTGGGGATCCGCCGAGAGCGGATTTCCGGCGCCTTCGTTTCCGGTGTTGCCACCTTTCCGATTTTCGCGTACCTTGAAGGGCATGGAAGTACATTTCACGCCCGAGCAGGAAACGCAGCTTTCCCAAATCGCCACCCGCGCCGGAACCGACGCCGAGCGATTGGTGAAGGATGCAGCTTTGCGCCTGCTGCAGGAAGAGGCCCGCTTTCGCGCCGCCGTGCGGGAGGGTATCGCACAGGCCGACCGGGGCGAGTTCATTGAAGAAGAAGAAATGGACGCCCGCTTAGAGCAGATGTTGCGCTCATAGACATGCGTATCCGCTGGACGCCAGCCGCCGCAGCGGACTTGCAGAGTATCAGCGATTACCTGAAAGACCACCATCCGCGCTACCGCGACCCAACCATGCGGAAGCTGTACGGGACTATCCGGGCACTGAAGGAATGGCCGGGCCGTGGCCGTCCCGGACGTGAGGAAGGTACCCGCGAGATTTTGTTTCCGCCCACGCCCTATGTGGCGGTGTACCGTGTGAGAGAGCAGACCATCGAAGTCATGCGGATTTATCACGCGGCACAAGATCGGCCCTAAAAACAGCAGAGCCGCACGGAATGCCAGCGCGTGCGTGAGGGTAGCACCGCAGGAGCCCGTCACGGCGATGGTCGAAGAGTTCCAGCGCCGGCGGGACGAATTTTGCGCCGGCCTGAACGATATTCCGGGCTGGCGGTGCGCGATTCCGGGAGGCGCGTTCTACGCCTTTGCCAACGTGAAAGCCACGGGGAGAAGTTCAAAGGAAATCGCCGATTGCCTGCTGGCCGATGCCGGCGTGGCGTGCCTGAACGGCGCGGGGTTTGGTGAATTCGGCGAGGGCTACATCCGGTTCAGCTACGCGAACTTCTACGAGAACCTGATGCGGGCCGTGGAACGCGTCACGGCCTGGACCGCGAAGCAGAAGTAGGGCGGCCAATCCTGGCTGCAGCCGCCCTTTCAGGCGGCCTTTCCAGGAGAGGCACAGCACATCGCGATCTGAAACCGGCGGATATCTCGTCCCGACGAAACAGGGCGTCAAGCTGCTCGACTTCGGTCTGGCTCTGGTCAACGATAACTCCGGAGCCGGCTTCGAAGACCCCGTCACCGGTCCGATGCGGGTCTAATGCCGGATCAATTGGCGGATCGTTTCGTTCTGCCTTCCGATATTCCTTCACGAGCGATTCATGCAACAGGCTCTTGATGTACGTCTGGTACGGCATTCCCTTCCTGAATGCGAGTTGGTTTGCCATTGCCAGATCATGGGCCGACAGCAGAATGATCGGCGGAAACTGCGTTTTCGGTAGAAGGGGCCGGGTGACCGCCGACGAAGCCGCTAGTGTCACGTCCCATTTAATTATTTACAATTTAGACAGTACGTGATTCAATGGTGGCATGTTTGCTCGTGCTGCGGCACTGACCATTGGCGAGGAGCAGAAGAATCAGTT
>Ga0181521_10004340_pt1 | contig 16249 bp, 11 predicted proteins | sample PEATcosm2014_Bin_32_FD_119764 | JGI IMG/M metagenome (GOLD analysis project Ga0181521, IMG submission 119764) | Peatland microbial communities from MTU Mesocosm Facility, Houghton, MI, USA - PEATcosm2014_Bin02_60_metaG | ecosystem: Environmental > Terrestrial > Soil > Wetlands > Peat | place... | reverse complement strand
CGACCAGTTCCGGAATCACATATTCACCGACCGCAGGGATGAACACTAAAACGGCCCCAGAGATCAATCCCGGCAGAGCCAATGGCAACGTTACCGTTCGAAACGCATATGCCGGTCTAGCGCCCAAGTCCGCCGCTGCCGCCAACAACTCCGCCGGCAGACTCTCGAGAACCGCGTACATCGGGAGCACGAAAAACGGCAAATAGGAATACACCATCACGAGCAAGACCGCGCCGGGGGTGAACAGCATGGAGATCGGATCATGAATCAGTCCCAGCGACAACAAGGCCGAGTTGATCGGTCCCGAATCCCGAATCAAGCCAATCCACGCGTAGGCCCGCAGGAGAAACGAGGTCCAGAACGGAAGAACCGCGAGAAAGACGTACCAATTGCGACGCTTTGGAGGCGCCTGTGCAATTGCCAGAGCGATCGGGAAGCCAATGAGAACGCAGCCGATCATAGTAAAAGCCGCGTTTACGAGTGCGCTCAAGAACGCGGAACGATACAGAATATCCGCCCCCAGCATGTGATAGGCGCGCGTGCTCGCGTGCACGGTCAAATGGCCGTCCACGTCGCCGATAAGCGGCGCTATCGGCGGAATGGCGTCTGCGACCACATGTACGGACAGCAATGCGACTGAAATCAGCGGTACCGCCAGCAAGGCCAGTAGCCAGACGAGCGGTATCGCAATCGTCGACCGGTCCACCGATGTCAGGCGCCTCATCGTCATTCCGTTAGCGCCACACCGGCATCGGGTGGGAGCCCGACATAAACCGCATCGCCTTCGAGGAACTCATTTCCGGCGCCTCCGCGAACATCCAGCGTGGCATCGAGCACCCGGCCGCTCCCGATACGGATCGTCGTGCGCCAAAGCGCTCCTCCGTAGGAAACCTGCTCGATCGCTCCGGACAAATTATTTGTAAAATTCGTCGGGCTGCGCGAGACGACGAGCCTCTCCGGCCTGAACCCCACCGCGCGTATGCTCTTCGATTCAATGCCCTGTTCACGGGCCAGCCGAATCTCGAGGCCTTCGTTCGTTGTAAAGCGCAATTGGCCCGAACCGATGTCCTCGGCCGATCCGTCGAATAGATTGATGCTGCCGAGGAAAGAAGCAACGAACCGGCTCCGGGGCTTTTCGTAAAGCGCGCGCGGCGCGCCGAATTGTGCGATGCGCCCCTTGTCCATGACGGCAATGTAGTCCGACATCGCCATCGCTTCCTCTTGGTCGTGCGTCACGACAATGAACGTGGTGCCCACCGCTCTCTGAATGGAGATTAACTCGCGTTGCACTTGCGCGCGCAGGCCTCGATCAAGCGCCGCCATCGGCTCATCCAACAACAGGATCGCCGGTTTCATCACCAAACATCGCGCAAGGGCGACGCGCTGTCGCTGGCCGCCGGACAGTTGATCCGGTCGCCGGTCGCCCAAGTCGCCGAGCCGAGTGAGCTCCAGGGCCCACGCAACCAAGCGCCGCCGTTCCTCCCGCCTGACACCCCGGGCCTTCAGGCCATACTCAACGTTGCCCAGCACCGTGAGGTGCGGAAACAATGCGTAACTTTGGAACATCATGTTGACCGGCCGCTCGAACGCCGGCACGGTCCGCATATCCTTGCCATCGATACTCAGGGTGCCGCTGTCGGGATCTTGTAATCCCGCGATGATCTGCAACAGCGTCGTTTTGCCCGACCCGGACGCCCCGAGCAGCGCCACGATCGAACCGCGCGGTATCTCGAGGTTCACATGTTGAAGAACCGTCGTCATATCGAACGATTTGGAAACATCTCGGAGATCGAGAATCGCCGACCCGCTACGTGACACGTTCAATGCCCCGTCTTCATGCGAAGCCAAGTTCTCGATAGCAATCGCGTCTCTTCCATCGAAAACGCCCGATCCACGGAGAGCCGGTCGCGTGCCGAATCCGGCGGATAAATCATCGGGTTATTGCGCAGCTCCGGCGTAAGCCGCGCCATCGCGGCCGAGTTTGCGATTGCAAAACTAGTCGCTTGGGCCAGTTCGACCGCAATCTCCGGGCGTAGAACAAAGTCGATGAACTTGAGTGCGGCGTCTGCGTGGCGCGAGTCCGCCGGGATCGCGAACGCGTCGATGTACATGGGGATCCCCTCGCGAGGCTGGCGGTATTCAAGATGCACGCCGGTGTGTAACCGGTCTGCGAGACGTTGCGCGGATACCGCGTCGGCGGAATAACCAATCGATAGACAGAGTTCACCGCGCGCGAGCTGATCATAGTATCCGGGAGTATTGATTCGTCTGATGAATGGTCGGACGCGTGCGAAAGTGTCCGAGATCCCGGCAAGGGATTGCGGATCCGTGTCAAGCTGCTTGCGACCCAAGTAGAGTGAAATCATCGGAAGAATATCGACCCAAGAATCGAGCATGCTGATGCCGCACTGTTTGAAGCGAGCCGCGATGTCGGGCCGGAAAACCATCTCGAGACTGTCCACGGGCGCGTCCGCCATGATCGCTCGAATTTTGTCCGGGTTGAAAATGATTCCGGTCGTGCCCCACACATAGGGGATCGCGTATCGATTTTCCGGATCCACGCGCCGCATGATTTCCAAAAGCTTCGGGTCTACGTTACTCCAATGCGGGATGCGTGCAAGATCCAACGGCAGCCACAGGCCCTTGGGAATCTGTCGGCCCAGATGTGGAGATGCGTTGACGGTGACGAGATCGAAGCCGGAATGCCCTGCTGAAAGAGTCGTCTCGGCCACATCGTTCGAGTCGAGGGTCGCGTAGTTGACCCTAATGCCGGTTTCGGTCTCGAACTGTTGGATGACCGTACTCGGAAAGTATTCCGCCCAGGTGTAAAGATTCAGTACCTTGTCCACCTCTCTCGGCGCGGCCGCATGTTGGGTGCACGCAGCCAACCAACAGATTGCGACCAAGGCCGGGGCCGATACGATGACCCGTGGGCACCGAGCCCACAGCGCATGAGGCATCACGTGACTGTGGATCCTGCGGGCTCTTGCTGGGTAATGCAGTGAATCCCGCCGCCGCCCCGAAATAGGTCCTTTAGCGGGATCGGTACGACTGCCCGATCAGAGTAGGCGCGTCGGAGCGTTTCGAACACCGAGGCATCCTCGGCAATTCCGTAAGCGGGACAGATGACGGCGCCGTTGGCGATGTAGAAATTGACGTAGGAGCGGCAGTAGCCATCCTCCCCATCCGGCACCGCTGAACGCGGCGCCTCTGCAATCGGCAGTAGATCGAATCGACGCCCTCGAGCGTCGATTGCCGATTCCAGAGCTTTTCGGTTCTCCGCCATGATCGGGTACCGCGGATCCTGCGGATCGGCGACCACCTCGATCAGCAGGGTGGCGGGTTTCACATACGCGACGTAGCCGTCCACGTGCCCGTCTGTTTCGGTGTCCGCCACGTCACCGGGTAACCAGATGACTTTCTGCACGCCGAGCATGGCACGAAGCTCGGCCTCGGCTTCTGCTTTGGTCCAACCGGGATTGCGATTTGGGTTGAGCACGCAGGTCTCGGCGGTAATCAGCGTTCCTTCCCCGTCCGAGAGAAATCCGCCGCCCTCGACCACGAGCTTAGACTTGTAAACGGGAAATTCGGCCAGAGCGCCGATGCGCTCCCCGAGGGTCGCGTCTTTGTCGTGAGGCTGGTACTTGGCGCCCCATGCGTTGAAGGTGAAGGCTGCCGCTGCGCGCCTGCCCGTCCGATCAACGATGAACGTGGGGGCCGAGTCGCGCAGCCATGAGTCGTCGATCGGCATCGACACGACCCTGACCGTGCGACCACACCTGCTGCGCGCATCCGCCGCCTGCTCCGGGTCCGCGATCATCGTAAGCGGCTCGAATCGGGCGATGGCCTGCGCAACGCGCACATAGTCCTCGCGCGCCGCCTCGAGGTGCTCCCGCCAGAGTTCTACCCGCTTCGGCCACGCCATCCAACAGCCCGCATGCGGGGCCCACTCAGCGGGCATCGTAAATCCAAGGTCGGCTGGCCTCATCGGTTCTCCGGCACGGAAACCCCGGCGTTCAATCCCGGGAAGTATGAGCGCAATCGGTAGCTCGCCGCACAGGGCTTAACGTAGCATAGGATCGAATTTCTCGTGCGACACCCGGGGTCATTGGCTTTCGAACATCTCCGCATGGTCGTCTCCCGCACGAGCGATGCTTGTCAGCGGCGATAAGTCGCCGTGATCCCGATCGTGCGCGGCCGTATGGTGTGATCGTAGAACAAGCCCGAGGTGGTCGTATCCTCCGAATGAGTGAGCACCGGGTGCGAGTCCGTTAGATTCTGCCCAAACAGCGACAGGTCGAACCCACCCCAGCGGAGGCCGGCTCGAAGCGATAGATTCTTGATCTGCGGCAGTCCGGTGTAGGTGGGATCGGAGACCCCATTGTTGGGATCCTGTATCGGCTGCAGCGCCGTTTGGGCAGTCGCCAATTGATAATCAATCCGCAGGTACGGCTTTCGATTCTCGATTGCCGGGAAGTCATATTCTACCGAGGCGAGAAATGTCCACGGAGCGCCCGGAAGCCGATCACCTTCCGTCACGACCGGCTGCGCCGGGGCACCGACTCCCGTACAGGCGCTCGTGCCCGCACAAACCGTACCCGTGTATTTCGCGTCCACATGAGCTACGGAGAGGTCCAAACGCAGTGCCTCGACCGGACGCGTCTGCATCTCGAATTCGCCGCCCACGCTGCGCACCTTGCCGAGATTCTCGACGAAATTCTGGCCGCACCCCGGGAGGTACACGGCCTGCTGGATATTGTTCCAATCGATGACGAACGCGCTTGCGTTGATTTGCATTCGCCCGTCAAAAAGCGAATTCTTGGCGCCTAATTCGTAACTCCATAACGAGTCGGCCGCGTAGATCTCAGGCCTGTCCGTTAGACCGATCGAGGCAAGATTCGGACCACAGAGCGAAGATACTTCGCCGTTAATCCCACCGGGACGGTAACCCTTGGCGGCGCTCGCGTAAAAGAGATTTCCGGGATCCGGCTGATAGGCGACCACCGCCTTCGGTGTGATCGGGTCTTCGCTGTTCGAACCGGCGGCGGCAAGCGGCGTCAGCGGACCTGCGGTCGGCGACAGGAATGGCCCGTAGTAGACCAGGTCGCCCCTGTACGCGATGTGAGATGCGCGGACTCCAGCCGTCAATTTCCACGAATCCGTGATTTTGAATGCGGCATCACCAAACAGCGCGTACTGCGTGTCGATGATCTGGGATACCGGCTGCGTTAGAATCTCACCATTCGGACACGGCGCCTGGGGCGAGCAAAACGGAGTGCCGTAAGCTATATCGTATTCGTTGTTGAGATTCGGATCGAAGACAGTCTCGGTCGTGTTTTCATCCAGGTGCGCGTAGAACAAACCGGCAGTCCAGACGAGGGTTGCCGCCGCATCCACCGATTGCACCCGGAATTCTTGATAGAAATTATTTTGATTATCGGCGTCATGCGACGTGGCAACGTCGCCGAGCGGCGGGGGCAGCGTCAGACCGAACAGGGCACGATCAAACTCGGTATAGTCCGAAATCGAGTGTTGGTTGCGTGAAAAATAGGAGGTGTTGGACGTCAGATGCGCGAATCCGGCATCCCAAACGACCTTAATTGCCGCCAGATAAAAGGGGTCGGTGCTGGTATTTCGCTGCGCGTTGCCGTTCTCGAAGTTCGACGCGCTCGGATCGGATAGCGACGGCCAGTACGCCGAGGTGTCCCCTAACCGCAATTCTTGATAATAAACAGACGGGGTTATCGACACCTGATCGGTGAGCGCCCACTTCAATGCACCCCGCACGACAACCGTATCTTGATAATTGGAATTCGGATAGGTGACGGCCTGATTGCTGTAATTGACGTGATTGATCCAACCGCCATCTTCGCGAAAGGAGGCACTGAAGCGGAATCCAAGTTTGTCCTGGATGATCGGGCTGCCGATGGCGGCGCCGAGTTCATACGTGGCGCCGCCGTTGTGGGTCGTTGCAAGTTCCGAGCGCACGTACATCGAATCCGCATGCAGATCGGGCGACGGCTGTATGAAGCGAACGGTGCCGCCCTCGGACCCTGCGCCGAAGAGTGTTCCCTGCGGGCCGCGAAGCACCTCGACGCGCTCGAGATCGAACAAGGCCGGAAACGCATTGAAGGACGTGAAGGAGATGTGGCGACCCTGAATCGGCGTATCGTCGATATAGATGCCCACGGTGGACGTGCCGGCCGTCGAATCGACGCCACGAATGTTGATGTCCGAATCTTCGTCGTTGAAATTACCGGAGGACGTGGTGCCGTTGCGCTGAAAGGTGACGCCCGGAGTTAGGCGGGTCAAATCGTCGATGGTGCGCAGCCCTTGGACATCCAACTTCTCTTGAGTGAATGCCGTCGCACTGACCGGAATATCTTGCAGACGCTCCGCGCGGCGCGTCGCCGTCACGACGATTTCCTCGAGCCCGGTGACGGTAGACGCCGCGTCTCCCTCGGCTCCTTGAGCGACATTGAGTAACGGCACCTGCCCGAACCCCATAACGATGGCAACAGTCAAAGCGGGTACCCTAAACGACCTTTCACATCCTCCGTAATTCGACGGCATGAGGTTTTCTCCCGTACTTCGATTTACGTCTTCTTCAGTTAGCAGAACACCGGACGAGCGAGGACACAAACGACGAATTCTTGACAATTTGGCTAATTTAATTCATCAATGCGTCGTGGCGAGGCCTTCAGTAACCTTGAGCACGCTGCGCGGGTTCGAGGCTGCGGCGCGGCTTGCCAGCTTTGCGTTGGCCGCAAATGAGCTGCATCTTTCCCATTCCGCGGTGAGTCACCAGATCAAGCTGCTGGAGGAGGAACTCGGTCAACCGTTGTTCCGCCGCGTCGGTAGATCCGTCGTGCTCACCGATGCTGGCAACGACTTTGCGCGAAGCGTTCGCGATATTCTGCAGCGATTGGAGGATGGGGTTGCGAGGCTGGCGCCATACCAAAAGCCCGGCGGGGTCATACTTTACACGACCATGGCGTTCGCACGGGGCTTCATCCTGCCGAGAATGGCGCAGTTCCATGCCGAGCTACCGGACGTCGATCTCTGGTTGGACACCAGCGAACGTAAAATCGACTTCAAGACCGATGAAGTCGACATTTTGATCACGCAGGCCGAGGGCGTTGCCGCTCATGGCGCGATCGACTCGCATTTGATCGATGACAAGCGAGTCCCGCTCGCATCGCCCGGGTTGATCGAGCGAATGGGTGGCTTAGCGCCGGATTGTTCATCGATTGCGGGTTGGCCCTTGTTACATGACGAGAGCCAGACTACCTGGCGCGAATGGTTCACTCGAGTCGGTCGCCCAGGCGCGGACACGATCAGCGGTTCTAATTTTTCCGATCAGGCGCTGATGATCGACGCGGCTGCGGCGGACCATGGAGTTGCACTCGGCAGCTTGATTTGCGCCGAGCCCTATCTGCGCACCGGCGCACTGAAAGTCCTGGAGGGGCCTTGCTTCCCACAATCTGCATATCGTATTTATTGCGATCTGCGAAGTTACGAAGACGACCAGGTCCGCCGAGTCTATGACTGGTTTGTTCGGGAGACCGCCGGCAGCGCGCTGCTGGCCACGAACGCTGCAGACTAGAATCGTTCATCGATTCGGTGAAATTTAGTCTTTTGATTCTCCGACCAGGGGCGAAATATCCTACCGCATCCGATTCACTCGCGTGGCGAGCGCAGGCGGTAATCTATGGCTCATTTGCTCGAATTATCCGGTCTCACAGCGTCGGACTGTGGCGTGCTCATGCTCAAGACGCCCGCCGCATCAGGATATCGAATGCCTGCGGAGTGGGCGGCGCATGCATGCTGCTGGATGGCGTGGCCCAGTCGGCCCGAGCAATGGCCTGACGGACTCGCTGGGGCACAGAAAACCTACGCTGCCATTGCGCGCGCGATACGCCGCTTTGAAGCCGTGCGCATGGTGGTTGAGCCGCACTGCATCGACGACGCCCGTACACAGTGCGGCCCACACATCGAACTCGTTCCTTTTCCGATTGACGACCCTTGGATGCGCGATAGCGGACCCACCTTCCTGACCCACGGCAACGGCGCGTGCGCCGGAACCGCTTGGCGTTTCAATTCTTGGGGCGGTAAATCTTCCGATTACGCCGACAATGCACGACTGGCGGTACGCGTGCTGAGCTGTGCGTCAGCCGCAGTGTATCAATCCAGTCTTTGCCTGGAAGGCGGAGGCATACACACTGACGGCGAGGGTACCGTGATCACGACGGAGTCCGTCGTATTGAACCCCAATCGGAATCCTGGAATCACCAAGATCGCGGCTGAGCGTGAACTGTGCGAGGCGCTCGGGGCACGCAAAGTGATCTGGCTGCCGGGCGATCCCGAATCCATTTTCGCCGACATCACTGACGGGCATGTCGACGGCTTGGTGTCATTTGTGAAGCCTGGGGTCGTCATTTATGAAAGCGACCCGGCCGCTACCGGCCCCGCGTTGCGGCTTGCCGCGGACAATAGGCGCGCGCTCGAGACCGCCGCCGATGCGCGCGGGCGCCGCTTACAGATCATTTCGATCGATGACGCCTACGAGGTTGAGACACCTCACCGTCTGTTCAGCCGGTCGTACGTGAACTTCTACATCGCCAATGGCGGCATCGTGATGCCGAGTTTCGGCGTTCCCGGCGACGCCCGGGCCCGCGCGGTGATACAGGCCGCTTTTCCGGACCGTGAGGTAGTCCAAATCGACATTACTCAACTGGCCAGCGGCGGCGGTGGGATTCACTGCATTACTCAACAGCAACCCGCCTGACAATGATCGCGGACGCTCGCGGAATCCGCCGACTTCGGGCACCGACCGGTCCGGCCGGGATATTGGGGCGCCTGGCGCGCCAAAGGCCCGACGCGCGTTCGCTACGTGCGGCAACGTACGGACATCGTATTACTAGATTGTTAGTGTTTGTTACTTATTCGATCCGATGCCTGCTATTCTGCGCGTCTCTGGACCCCGAGATCACCATGAACACTCCACGCCAACCCAACGTGCGCACCCCTATCGAACGGATCCCCGGTGAGATTCGAAGCTCGGGGCATTACGGCCGTACGTCAACTTCGTTCAACACCGCTCTCGCGACGGCTCCGAAACCGATCACGACGATCTTCATCGCCACGGAAACCTCAAGACCGCCGGTGACGGACGAGCCACCGTCTATCGTTCCTGCGAAGTGAGGCAACGTATGGACGGGCAAACTCAAGCGGCGGGCCCACGCCGAGACTCATAGGCGCGGGCCTGCTGCCAGACTTCGACATAAGCGTCGCACATGATTTCTTCAGGGCCCTCTTGCATTCGGCAGACCGCCATTGCAGTCGCCTACTAGCGCCACGACCAGGCCACTTCTTGATTTGTCGGACGACGCGTTGCTCGATCGGCTGCAACGGGGCGCGTTCGCCTACATAAGCGAATATTGCAATCCTGAAAACGGGCTCGTCGCTGATACATCGCGTCCCGGATCACCGAGCAGCATCGCCGTCGTCGGATTCGCGTTATCGTGCTATCCGGTGGCCGTTGAAAGAGGCTGGATGTCGCGCAGTGCGGCTGCGGCGCAAACCTTGAACGCGCTACGGTTCTTCTGGAATAGTCCGCAAAACGATGATCCGGACGCCACGGGGTTCAAGGGCTTTTACTATCACTTTTTGGATATGAAGAGCGGGCGGCGCGTGTGGCAATGCGAGTTGTCGCTGGTCGACACAGCGTTGTTGATGGCGGGAATTCTCACGGCCGGGCGTTATTTCGGCGCTGATGGGAACGAGGCTGAAATACGTGCCCTGAGCGATGAACTCTACCGGCGCGTCGATTGGCGCTGGGCCCAGAACGAACAAGAAACGGTCTCTCAAGGCTGGAAGCCGGAATGCGGCTTTCTCCATTATGGCTGGGAGGGATACAACGAAGCGACTATCGTCTTCGTCCTTGGTATGGGATCGCCGACGCATCCGCTCTCTGCGGCAAGTTTCCTCGGCTGGACTTCCACCTATCAATGGGAGAACTTGCTCGGGCAAGACGTGTTGTATTCGGGTCCGTTATTCACACATTTGTTCTCTCATGCGTGGATCGACTATCGAGGCATTCGCGACTCGTTCATGCGCGAAACCGACAGCGATTATTTCGAAAACAGCAAACATGCGATTGCTATTCATCGGGAGTATGGCGCGCGTAATCCTCGGGGCTACGAGGCATATGATCGGAACTTGTGGGGGATTACTGCGGGAGATGGTCCGGGCAATCGTGAACTGCGCCAAAGCAATCGCGACCGTCGCTTTTTCGGTTACATGTCGCGCGGCGCGCCTTATGGACCGGATGATGGAACGATCGCGCCGTGGGCGATGCTGGCGACCGTGCCTTTCGGCGCCGACATAGCGCTTCGGGGAACGCGTCATCTGCTGCGCGCCTTTCCGCAAGTCTGCACTCAGGATCGGTTTTCCAGCGGAATCAATCCGACCTTGGCAGAACGCGACAATATCTGGCTGTCCGATGGATGGTACGGCCTCGATCAGGGATTGCTGGTGATGATGATCGAAAACCATCGCAGCGGGCTCATCTGGGAAATAACCCGCGACTGCGCTTGGATCCGCGCGGGACTGAAGGCCGCAGGCTTTGCGGGCGGCTGGCTGTCGCAGTGCCCGTGAACGCCGTGCCTCCCACAGACCCCGTGGACCAAGACGAGCTTCTTCGCCGGGTGAGGCCGTTCGCATGGAAAAATCCCGACCCAAAGGACATTTACGATTTGGCCGTTCTGGGCGCCGGACCCGCCGGCTTGGCGGCAGCCGAGTCGGCTATACGCCAGGGCCGCAGTGTGGCACTCGTTGAGCGATACCGCCTCGGCGGCAACTCGCTCAATGCCGGCTCCATTCCCTCCAAGGCGATCATCGGCACCGCGCGGCTGTTCGCAGCGATGCGACACGGCGACGAGTACGGCGCCCCGTCGTTCAAAAAGCAGCCAACGGATTTTGCCGCTGTGATGGCGCGCATGCGGCGAATCCGCACCCGCATCGCCGAATACCATTCCATCGATCGATGCTGCGCTCAAGATATTGATATTTTTTTCGGCGATGCACGTTTCGTGGGCCCCAACGCGCTGCTCGTCGGAGACGCACCGCTATTGTTCAAGAAGGCCATCATTGCGACCGGTGCACGACCTCGGCCATCGGATATTCCGGGACTCGATCAAGTGGGGTATCTCACCAGTGAATCGATCTTTGACCTTCACGAGCTGCCCAAGCGACTGGGCGTCATCGGCGGCGGTCCGCTCGGTTGCGAATTGGCCCAGGCGTTCTGCAGGCTGGGTTCTCAGGTGACCATCCTGCAAAACGAGCCGAAGTTTCTGCCGCATGAAGAAAGAGATGCCGCAGAGCTTCTATCGATGTCGTTGTCGCGTGATGGTGTCGAAACACGCCTGAATACGACAGTCGCCGGTGCGCGCATGGAGAACGGCGTCAAATTGATCGATGCGGTCAATGATGACCTCAGATTTTCCATACCGGTTGATGAGATTCTGCTCAGCGTCGGACGAGTGCCGAACGTGGAGGAATTGGGCCTCAAGGCGGCGGGCATCGATTGCGAGCCAACACACGACATCAAGGTCGACGACTTTTTGCGCACGACCAACAGCGATGTTTACGCTGCTGGCGATGTGTGCATGAGGCGTAAATTCACCAACGTCGCAGACGCGTCGGCTCGATTGGCGGTTCAAAATGCACTGGGTGGAAATACCGAGCGGCAGAGTCATTTGACGATTCCCTGGTGCACTTATTGCAACCCGGAAATCGCGCACATCGGTATGCGCATCAGGGAAGCCAGGGCGCGAGGCTTAGCCATCAAGAGCTACACGGTGATGATGCAGGATGTCGATCGTGCGATCACGGATGGGCAAGACGACGGTTTCGTGAAAGTGTACGTGAGAGACGGGACTGACACCATCGTAGGGGCTACCATCGTGGCAGCGCGCGCCAGCGAAATGATCAATGAAATGTCCGTTATCATGAGCGCCGGAATCGGCATGCGCCGGTTGGCGAATATCCTGCATACCTATCCGGCACAGTCTGACGCGATCCGGCTCGCGGCCCTGGCATACATCAATAATCAGCCGATCGCTCCCTAGACAGCCGGGCCTTTAATGCAACCTATGTCCGGTAGCGTACGGACGTGACCACGGCGCGCGGGTACTGTTCCACTATTCTGCTAATGGGGCGTCCCGCGGTACGAGGTTAGCGTCGCCATTGCACGCGCACCGTGCGTCACGGAGAAGACGATGTCCGGTCCGAGCGATGAGGACGTAACTGATCCGGCAATGCCTGCAACCCCGGCAACGCCGGCGATTCCCGCATGCCCGGCGAGCTCAGCGGCACCAACGACTCCGGCGAGCGCGGCGGCTCCGCCAGCTCCCGCAGCCACAACCCCGTCCTTCGTCGATCGGTACAAAATATTTCTCATCGTTGGACTTCTGATCCTGGCCGCTATCGCGGTTGGCTTTGGACTCGGTCGCGTCGGCAGAAACTCCGACAAGAACCAGAACCGATTGGTCCTGTACGGAAATGTCGATCTGCGCCAAGTAGAGCTCGCCTTCAACGATAGCGAGCGCATCGCCGAGGTGCTGGTTCAGGAAGGGGCCCTGGTCACGCGCGGGCAGATATTGGCCCGGTTGGACACGAGTCGACTCAAGCCGGAAGCGGCGACCGCCGCAGCCATGGTGGAGGCGCAGCAGGCCGTCGTGGAAAAATTGCATCACGGCAGCCGCCCGCAGGAAATCGCGCAGGCGCAGGCGAACGTTGCGTCAGCCAAGGCGGACCAAGTCAATGCCCAGCAGCAATGGACGCGGCTGACGGCGCTGACCACGCTCACCACCGGCAGGGCCATTAGCGAGCAAGACCTAGAGAGCGCGAAAGCTGCCATGGACTCCGCGCAGGCGCATCTAGCGGTCGCGCAAGACGGCCTCGATCTCTCCAAAATTGGGCCTAGGAGGGAGGACATCGCTCAAGGCGAAGCGCAGCTGCGCGCCAATGAGTCCCAACTCGAAGTGCTGCGACGAGAACTGGCCGACTCCGAACTCGCTTCCCCGACTGATGCGGTGGTGCGTTCGAGGCTTTTGGAACCAGGCGAGATGTCGTCCCCGCAACGACCGGTCTTCAATTTAGCCATCGTGGATCCGAAGTGGGTCAGGGCCTATGTATCCGAATCCGATCTGGGAAAGATTCACGCCGGGATGAGCGCGTCGGTCAGCACGGACAGCTTTCCGGGTCGGACGCTCGCTGGTTGGGTCGGTTTCATCTCTTCGGTCGCCGAATTTACACCGAAGGCTGTTCAGACCGCGGAGTTACGCTCTAATCTGGTTTATGAAATTCGTGTCTTTGTGCGCGACCCGCAGGACGCATTGCGCCTGGGCATGCCGGCGACCGTGCAACTGAACTTGGATCCGGTTGCCCGGAATCAGCCTTAGCGCGGTTGTCGAGACCATGTCGTGGAAAAACACCCTCGGAAGCTGTGCGGCGATCGGCATGGTCAGCGCCGCCGGCTGTGTCGTTGGCCCGGACTATCAGTCCCCCGCCGCGGATGCCCCAGCCGCCTGGATCTCCCCCGCAGCCGACGGGGTCACTGACCGTGCCGCCACGCCCTCATCCTGGTGGGCCTCATTTAACGATGTCGAACTCGACTCCCTCATCCAACGAGCGGCGCGATCGAATCTGGATTTGCGCGTGGCCGAAGCCCGGCTGCGGCAGTCCCGGGCGGTTCGCGCCGGCAGTGCGGCCGATCTTGCGCCTGAGGTCGACGCCTCCGGATCCGCTTTGCGACAGCTACAGAGCAAGAACCAGCCGTTCTTTGGGGCGTTGGCGTTGCCGCCAAATTTCCCATTCGAATACAGCGTTTATCAAATTGGATTCGACGCCTCGTGGGAAATTGATGTGTTTGGCGGCAAGCGCCGTGCGCTCGAAGCGGCCACTGCGGAATGGCAAGCGGCGATCGAGGCTCGCAACGATGCGATGGTGAGCTTGCTGGCCGAGGTGGCTCGCAATTACGTCGAATTGCGGGGCAATCAACAGCGCTTAGGAATAGCGCGCCGCGACCTCAAGGTTCAGCAAGAAGCGATGGAACTCACGCGCGCCCGCTTTCAAGGCGGGGTTGCGACCGAACTGGACGTCACACGCGAAGCGGCGTTGCTGGCCGCCCAGCAGGCGGCGATTCCGCCGCTCGAGACCGCGGTGCGGGCGGCCATGTATGCGCTCGCCGTCCTGCTCGGTCAGCAACCCGGCGAACTCCTAGGCGAACTTTCCCCTATTGGCGACGTGCCGCCGGTGCCGCCGCAGGTTCCGATCGGGCTACCTTCGGATCTCTTGCGCCGCCGCCCTGACGTGCGTCGAGCCGAACGTCAACTGGCGGCGGAAACTGCCCGCATCGGCGTGGCAAAGGCGGAGTGGTTCCCAAAGATCTCCCTCACCGGGGACGCCGGTATGGAAAGTGTCAGCCTGAGCAACTGGTTCGACCCCGGCAGTCGCTTCTGGTCGATCGGCCCGAGCGTGCAGTGGAACGCACTCGATTTTGGCCGAGTGCGTGCCCAAGTGCGCGCGCAAACCGCAGCACAAGAGGCGGCGCTGGCGATGTACCAGAAAGCCGTGCTGATTTCCCTGCAAGACGCCGAGAACGCGATCGTGGCATACGCGCAAGAGCAGAATCGGCACCAAGCGCTCGCCGACGAAGTGGCCGACAATCGGCGCTCACTGGATATGGCCAACAATCTATATGCCGCTGGACGCGTGAATTTTCTCGACGTCCTGGATGTCCGCCGATCACTGTATCAATCGGACGACCTGTTGGCGGTGAGCGATCAGGCCGTCTCGCTCGATCTCATCGCGCTCTACAAGGCGTTGGGCGGAGGGTGGGAAACGCTGCCGCAGGCGCAGGCGCTTGCAACCGCCGCGGCGCCGTGACGACGAGCGCGTCGGCGCCGGCATTCCAGCTGGAGCATGTTCGCAAGTGCTTTCGCCGCGAGACAGGCGAATCGGTGCTGGCGCTCGACGACATTTCTTTCTCCCTGCGCCAAGGCGGCCTCGCGGCCCTGGTAGGACCGGACGGTGCGGGCAAAACGACGTTGATTCGTCTGTTGACCGGGCTCATGAAGGCCGATGGCGGGACTGTCAGTGTGCTTGGCATCGACGCGGCCAAGGATCCACAGGCAATCCAATCGCGGATTTCGTATATGCCACAGCAATTTGGTCTCTATGAGGATCTGACGGTCCGTGAAAACCTGGACCTCTATTCGGATATGCATGGGGTATCGGCCGACAACAGGCGAAGCCAATATGCGCGCCTGATGTCCATGACCGGCCTGGAGCCGTTTCAAAGGCGGCTGGCCGGACAGTTATCCGGCGGGATGAAGCAGAAACTCGGCCTGGCGTGTACGCTGGTCCGGCCCCCGGAATTGCTGCTCCTGGATGAGCCGACGGTCGGGGTCGACCCGCTTTCCCGTCGCGAGCTGTGGCAAATCATTCGTCAACTGATCAAGGACGGTCTGACGGTCCTGCTCAGCAGCAGTGATCCCGACGAAGCTGAGACCTGCGACTCCGTCCTGGTGCTGAACGAGGGGAAAACGCTCATGGACGCACCGCCGGCGGATGTCAGTCGCTTGGGGCTCGGACGCACCTTCGTCACGCAACCGCCGGACGGTATGAAAGCGCGGGATTTTCAGGCACGGCTCTTGGCCGATCCCCATGTCATCGATGCGGTGCCGGAAGCTGGGCAGGTCCGACTGGTGAGTCAGTCGAACTCCGGTGGATCCGGGGCCCGCCAGTTCGCCGGCGTGGCCGCCCGGCCGATACCGGCGCGGTTCGAGGATGGGTTCATGGTGCTGCTGCACCACGCCGGAGGCGCTCACGCAGCCGACAAACAGGCGCCTCCGACCCAGGAGCCCGCGATTGGCGGAACCGCAGGAGACTCAGTAGTCGAGGTCCACGATCTGGTGCGGCGTTTCGGAACATTCACCGCCGTAGATCGCGTGAGTTTCGTCGTCAAACGTGGGGAGATCTTTGGTCTGCTCGGGCCGAACGGTGCCGGCAAGACCACTACGTTTCGCATGCTCTGCGGGCTCTTGCCGCCCTCCGCCGGCAGTTTAAAGGTTGCGGGAGTCGATGTGCGCCAAAACCGAGCCTCGGCGCGACAACATCTGGGCTACGTCGCTCAGAAATTCTCTCTCTATGGGCAACTGACGGTCGGTGAGAACCTGGATTT
>Ga0181521_10004339_pt1 | contig 16251 bp, 16 predicted proteins | sample PEATcosm2014_Bin_32_FD_119764 | JGI IMG/M metagenome (GOLD analysis project Ga0181521, IMG submission 119764) | Peatland microbial communities from MTU Mesocosm Facility, Houghton, MI, USA - PEATcosm2014_Bin02_60_metaG | ecosystem: Environmental > Terrestrial > Soil > Wetlands > Peat | place... | reverse complement strand
TACCTGCTGCTCGAACACCAGCCGCACGGCCCGCTCTCGAACTTCTGCTGGATACCTGCGCTTCTTTTCCATGGCTCCATCCTCTCAAGGATTTTAGCCTCCGGAAATTCCGGGCCGGTTCAGGCAGGGTTTCTACCAAATCTGGTAGAGGAGGCCAACGCGGCGCAGTCATATTTCCTTTTCCGGGTCGAATATCGCTCGTTGCCGATGGGGTACACAATATCCCAGGTTCGTGGCGAGACCGTGGCTCAGCAGCTGTTCCTGCCTCGGGTCGAGCCTGTCCTGAACCACTTACCCACTTTACTCCATGTTGACCGCGCGTGCTGTCTCACGGCACATCTGATCGCTTGGCAGGACCGGGAGGGGGAAATCGGTGTGAACTACTTCGCCACGCCGCTCGACTCAAATCCAAACGTCGCGGTCGTCTCGATGGCCGACGTCAGGGAGTTCGCCCGGGAGGCAGGTATCGAATTCTCTAAGGCGATACTTCGCATGTGCCTTGGACAGATACTCGTCGCCGAGCGCAGGTTCAAGCTCTCGTACCACGATGAAACGCGAGGATGCCTCTTCGATTTCTGCGAACGACGACAGGATATCGTTGAGGGGCTTCGCAACAAGCGCTTCAACCACAAGTCGTGCAGAGGGAAGATCAAAGATGCGGACCTGCTAGCGGCGATTGACGTTCTTATGGCTATCTGACACGATAGGATGCTGGCCAACCCCGGTAGGGTCGAGGGCTGGCGCGGTGGCGACAGGACTGGGGAGTAGCTGTTGACCAGCGGCTTTCGCCGTTGTGCTGGTGCCTCAATCCGTCCATGGCTCCGTTTCCAGACCGCCGCGAACTTCTGGGCACCCCTGAGTGTCCTCCAGACATGGTTGACAAGGGGCGGAAATTGATGTAGCCGGGAACGAAGATGGCAAACGTGCCGAGTTTCTGGCGCTGTCTTTGGTGGAAACCGCGCTTGTCTTCACTCTGGCACAGGGGGGCCAAGTTGACCTAGTCTCCGTTATCCGACAGCCTGTTCGTCGCTGGGGTGATGCAACAATAGCGCTAGGATGTGCTACCGACCCTGCAAAGAGACCGCGAAAGGGGTGGACGATGCAAGCATTCCTGAATCCCAAGCCGATGGGGAAGTACGCACGTATCGCGACCGGCGCTTCCTTCTTGCTGATCGCGACCTCGTGCTACTCGTTTATTGGCCGTTACGAGATGGAGACCACTGGGCCAAATCCACTTGTCGAAGGAAGCCGGAGGTATTGGTATGTCCGCGTGGCAAAACAAGCCGTTCCGAGACGTGAGAACTACGCGGCGGAGCTGTTTGGGTGCAAGACCGTCGAAGCGACGATCGCTCCGAGGAATCAACTACTACCCATGCAACGGCCGTCTCAGTCGGAGACAGTTACGAAGGCTAGCGCCACGGATGGCGACTTGGTGTTCCGCGTTGGGTTCATCAGCGATGTCCACATTCGTCAGCCATCGGTCAAACTGTTCAGCGACAGCGTGAGCCGAGATCTCCGTTACGTCATCGATTCATTCGAAAGAAACGGCTACCAGGAGGCGTTTCAGACTGCCGTATTCGCTGCTACGGTTTCCGCATTCAATAGTCTCGGTAGCATAGAAGACAAGCCGCGTCTAATCATTAATACTGGCGACGCAACCGACGCTGGTACTGTCGAAGAGGCCTACGACTTTGCGTCCGTCTCTCATCATCTTCACTATCCGATGCTCTATGCCCTCGGCAACCACGACGACGCCATTTTTGGGAACTACAAGGACAACCTCGGGTACACCAAGAACGCCGGCCCTACATTCTATCCGGTCGGCCAACGCGAGCGGTTCCTGAGATACTTTAACGGTTTGGAGACGATTGGAGGATTCAGCGACGATCTCGTTCCACTGCCTTCGGACTACGACAAGGCCAACCTAGATGCGCGGTGGGCGGCCCTCGATGTTGCGCGAGAGAGTGACCCGCGTGTTGAGGATGACGAGCCATCCAAGACTTGGAAGACCTGTCTCCTGCCTACCGACGGTAGCATGCCCCAAACGCCGTCCAATGTTTGCGCGACGAAGACCTACTGCAGCGGATTCGATCTAAACCTGAACGGCAAAAAGCCTCCAGATTCGACCAACTGCCAAACGTACCCGGGCTACTACGCGGTCGTTCTGCCTGGCGATAGCGGGACAAGGGTACAACTTATCGCCCTGAACACAACACGTGGGGAGGATCAGTGGGGTGCCGATGCGGCACTCGACGACAAGCAGCGGAATTGGCTCAGAGTACAGCTCGCAACTCTACCGAAGCCGGACGTGACGATCGTGTTCATGCACCACCGTCCGGCGGATGTCCCTGGCGTTATGGCAGTGCTCGACGCCACCGCCGCCCAGCGGCCGTTGGTTGTTCTGTCAGGTCACACACACTCTCACGCGACGGAGTGGCACGGTCATTTCTGGGAGATCAATACCGGATCCTTGGAGGAGTTTCCTCAATGGGCGCGTCTCGTCGAGATCCGGCGCAGGCAAGACGGTCGCTACTACCTCAATGCACGAATCCTTCGGCCGAGGCTGGACGTCCTCGATTCTCCTCCCGATCTAGCGGCGTACGGTATCCCCAGGATTTCTCCGGATGCATGGGACACACTCTCTGGTAAGGAGAGGGACCGTCTCGTGCCATGGTTCGAGGAGCAGTTCGCAGCGTGCGACAAGATAGCAGCATTGCGCGCAGATGAGGTGCGCTGTCATAAAGACAGGGGTTCAGGCCAGCGGTCGGGCACCTTGCTTCACGACTCCGCACAGTGCGGATACCTCGGTGCGCTCTACGACCACGTATTGGTGCTGGACAGGTCCACCCAGACATCCGTCGCGGCGAGCAGACAGGCCAATGTCGTTCTCGACGTCTCACCATAGGAGAACCTGCCATGGATGCAGTCCACACGTTGATGGCGAACGCAACAGAATGTTTCAAACAGGTCCTGAGCTTGCTCTGCAACGGGCAGTTCGATATCCATCCTGCGTTCTCGGAGAACGGCGGCCAGTTTTCGATTGCGCTCGTCGTTTCCGTGACACAGGCGGACGAAGAGGCGATGCAGGGACGAGGCGACGACGTTGCCCTGGAGACCCTCGCCCATTCTGTCGGCGTGCACAGCGGGACAGCCGAGGTGTCATTCCAGTTCGAGTGAGACATTTGCCCAAGGGCGTTGCGCCCATTGGGGAATTTCGATGTCGATCTTGAGTCGACGGTAGAACACCAGGGCCATCACCCCCACACGCACTTCCTGCTGTGGAAGACGGCCAATAGCTGCTGTTGGCTCTCACGCTTTTTCGTGATCCACCGCCCGGAATCAGCCACCAGCTTCGGACAGAAAAATGGTGGTCGAGTTTGAGACGTTGTCCCGTTGGAGTTGTGCATGCTCGGGGTCCGAGCCCAGCGCCTTCCACCAGTATCTTCTGGCGTGAGCCCAACAGCCAACCTCGACGACGTTGCCGGTCTTGTGCAGGTGGTCGTACACGATGTGGGCGTCCGCGACCAGATGCCCGTGGTACCCGGGTAACAGTTTGTCGACCGCTGCCCCGTCGTGGCTCTCCGAGTAGCGGAACAGCACATGTCGGTCGGGCGCCACCAGCACCCAGAAGTGCCCATTGTGGCAACGCTCTTTGGCCAGCACCAGTACGCCAGTCGCATCCACGCACAGGTACGGCGAGCCCAGTGCGTCGATGAACATCGCTTCGTGCAAGGGCCGCGCCAGCCCGCCAAGCCCGCCGTGCCAGGTACACAGGGTAACCCAGTGTCAGCCGCATCGGTACTGCCATCAACAGCTCCCATGGCGCCACTCCTCCCGAACGCAAATGACGTTCGACCCGGGCGCCACTATGCCCCCGCTAGAACCTGCGTCAAGCCCAATGCCCCACGCCGCCCGAACAGTCGCAGGGTTGTCACCTTCGACACCAACACACGCAGTTGTGGTGGAACTGCTGGCGTGGCGACGGCACCGGGGCATTCGAGGGTCGCACGTGGCTCGCGCTTGTCTATCGCATTTTCCGTGCGTGGACCTGCCGCGGGGAGTGCGCCGCGAAGGCGAGCCAGTCTCCGTTCCTCCACTATGGCGTTGAGCGCGACGATTACGCGACGGTGCTCGCTGGCCGACCCTGAAGGCGACCAACGTGGCGGCCACAACATTCGGGGCCTATGTCCTTCAGAAAACCTTTATCGGGGTACATAGGCCCCCGAGTTGCCGCGTTAGCGACCGGGCCGAAACCCGCTGGAATCATTGGACTCCGGGCTTCGAGAGAGCCGAGACCGGCTTGAGCTGTCAGCCGAAATTCCTTCGCAGGTTTTTCAACCTGTCGCAAGCTACCTCGCAAGAGGCGAAGCAGAGGGCCGTCGCCGCAGGCCCTCGAGTATGAGTTCGATGATCCGTTCGGCCGACCTTGTTGCCCCAAGCTCACGATTTTCAGCCGCCGTCAGCCCGTTGGCAAGACCGGCGAGCCCGCGCTTTCGAAGTCCGGACACGATCTCCGCATAGTCGAGCCAGGCCTCGCCACGCTGCTGGTATAGAGCGCGCATGCCCTCCGCGTGGGGTGCGTGTTTTTGACATTCCCAGCTCAACTCGGGCCGGTCGCGACCTTCGATCGCATCGAGCACCGCACGGGTGCAACCTCCGAATGCGCCGACCAAATAGACCGGACGTTCACTCTCAAGCGAGAGCCATATTTCCTCCAGCACGCCGGGGATTCGGCTCTTGTACCAGTCATCTGGACGACCCGGGACACCAGGACCGAGTTTGCCACCGACCGCAATGCGAACCGCCGTATCCCGCGACTGCTGTTCGCGCATGGCCGTCATGCCGCGAGCCCAGGCGTATCGCCCCGCCGGACTCGTCAATTCAATCGATGATGGGGGATCCTCGACGAGCGACGGGTCGAGCGCCTCGTCGACGCCGGGCGGGCGCGGGATTCGCTTTGTGTCGACCAGCATCGCAAAGCGGGCCTTGTCCTTGATGGTAAATGGAATGGGCCATCCGATATAGCTGACAAGCTGCCGGGGACGGTCAACCGATTCGACGTCTGCCCTCTGCGTCCGGAGCCTTTCCACCAAGGGGTCGCTCAACAAGTCGAACAAGTGAAGCGTGTAGCTGCCGGATTGGAGATGGCCCCCATAGGCGAGGCGCGCGCCAGAAAGCAAGAGGTAGCGCGAGATCTCAAGGTAGATGGTTTCCAGGTGAGCCTTGCGCAGCCCCCATCGCGCGAGGTCTTCGGGTTCGGACACGGAAAGCGCTATCGGCTGCGAGAGCGGGGTGGCCATTGTCTCTTTGGCAAAGCGTTCGAGCGGCGTCTCGATCCGTAGCCCGGTCGAGGCCAGTACGTCGATCTCCTCCAAGCCGAGGGGCGGATCGGGATAGAGAATGGTGCGCGACCGAGATTTTCCGGTGAGCGTGACCAGTTCCGGTCCGGTCGGCAAGATGTCATCGTCCGGCCGTTTGCGCGCAGCCAGGACCGTTCGCGCGTGCAAGTGGCGAAGCGTCTCTTTCAGCAGCGCCCCGATCGCCTCTTGGGGGTCTCCCCGCCAGCGAAGAACAGGCACATTGCCGACATACGGAAAACTCCGAACCTCGCGTTCGCGGAGCGCATCGATGACGATGACCGGCCGCTGGTAGCGTTTGGCGAGAAGGATCTCGCGCCGGCACCAAGCACGGGAAGCATAGGAATCGGTCAAGACCGCGATGAGGGCGGCGTCGGATACGCCACGCTCGATTGCGTGCGCGAACTGAGAACCGGTTTCGATTTCGCCACTGTCGAACCAGGTCTTCGTCGGCTGGGTCGCCGTAAGCTCGGAGAGAAGGGAGCGGACGACCTTCGGCTCGATGTCGAGGTCGAGCTTCGTGTGGCTGACGAAGATCGTGACTGGCGGGGTGTCCTCCGCGGCCTGATCGGCTCCCAGATGTCGACAGAGCGCGTGTACGAGCCGGCGGGCCACGAACGATTCTCGTTGGGCCTTATCGTCGATGCACGACGCGCGAAGGAAGTTCAGTCCGGACAGGCGTGGGTCGACCGGCCAGGCGGCATCCGACAGCTGGACTGGGAAAAAGAGATGCCGCTGCGATTCTGCGCAGGCTTCTGACAACGAGACGACGTAGTCGCACCAGCGACGCCCGTTTGGGTACGATTCCCACGCGTTTGCGACGAGGTAGTCATCGGCCAATACAACAACCACGACGCGATCCGCCTCCGCGGGGAGCACTTCCTCCGCCGGCGGCGCACCGGTTTTGTCGTCGGGCACGAAGAGGGTCGGGATGCGCAGCCCCGGAATGGCAGGGTCGTCGTTCAGATGAGCGTGCAGGTGGAGCGCCAGATCAGCAGCGTCTTGGGATGCCGGGTGGTAAACGACGTGAACGAGCAACGGAACCGTTGACATGTTTGGCCGTTCCTTGCCGAGTCAGGACCGCACCCCGGCCATCTTCGCCAACGTGGCGGCGTATGCCTGGAGCTTCTCGGTGAGCGCTCGGAGTTCGCCCCTTGCCCGGGGTTCCTCACTCCACTCGCGCTCCCATTCCTGCGGCGGCTTGGATGACGCACGCCCCGCTTCATGCGCGAGCAGTCGCGGGTGCCACTTCGTCAGAAATGATCGTACGCCTTGGTTCAGCACCGCGATGGCGATGCCGCCCACAGTGTCGTGCGCGGCCCCGACATCAGGCCCCGCTTCGCGCAGAATTTGGCGCGTCGTCTGGAAGAGAGAGTAGAGCGAACTCAGCGCCTCCCGCAGCACCCCTTGATCCATGTCGAGGTCCTGCAGCGACACGCGTGTCACCAGTTCGACATAGAGCGCCCAGGCTGCGTTCCGCTGGACCGGGTTTGGCTCCCACTCCACGTCGCCTACGAAGGGTATCGAGAGCTTGAACGATTTGATTTTCGCGGGATCGTTCAGTCCACTGCGCATGGCTTCTCCTCGTGCATGGGCCGTGACAGTCCCACTCCGACGCCTGCGGGCCGCCAACACACGGTCAGCTTGAGCGTTGGCTTTGTGGCCACTCCGCGCCGACGGCCTGGTAGCAATTTGAACGCCACAATCTCAGATCGCGGTCGGTCACTTGGGATCCTCCTTCGGCGGGTCAGTCTTGACCAGGCTTCCTGGAAGCTGTTCAAATTCAATCACCGGCTTGCGGCGGTGAAACTCCTTGCGCTCCAGGATTGCGACGTAGACGCTTCTTGGGTTCACTGATTTCGCCTTCTCCCTTGCCTCCTCGAAGCTAGCTCCGACGGCAAGGATAGTAAGCGTTCCGCCAAGCTTGACGCTCTCGCTGCCGACATCGACAACTAGGAATTCCTGTGCTGACATGACTCCTCCTCTCGGTTTGCGGATCGTTCTCATTCTGGTGGGATAGTCTTCGGTTACAGCACCCTCGCGACCTCGAAGTGCATGCCATCGCCCCGCGACGAAAAGTGTCCGCCCCAGTAGAAACCATGCTGATTCGCGATCGAGACGAGATCCATGACGGAACCTGTGGTGCCGATCCGCGCCGGTGGGTGGCAGATCGGGTTCCAGTGGGCGTTGATGTCGAAGGCCGATCCGAAGGCATGATTGCTGAGCGCTCGATTGCTCCCACGCTGGAATCGGGCAACAAACGCCCCGTCGAAGGTACGGATCCGATCGAGCAAGCCGGCGTCGCCCCAAGCGCGCCAAAGCGTGACGAGTTGAGGCGCCGCCTTTCGATGAAACGTCATCCGACCCTTCGACACGCCGGAACTGGAGCCGAAGGGAATTCCAGAAAGGCCGGGAACGGTCACGGACGTGAGATTCTCGCGATCCCAGCCATCGGTAATGACGATAGCCTCGTAGTTGCCCGTCGTGGGCGCGGGCTGGTAGGCGAACGCCCCGAAGACTTGCTGGCGCTCTGCATTGCTCCGGAGCGGCGGAAAACTCGGCCTGGGCGGAAAGAAGTCACTCCCGGGCTCGGCGGGAGTCTGCCGCGGCGGCCGCGGCGGCTCGGGCGGAGGGCACTGTTCGGCAAAGCCGAGCGCCGACGCCGCTCGCAGCGTGAGGGGGCCCGCGACGCCATCCTCGCTCAGACGGCGAGAGGCTTGAAAGCGGACCGTGGCATGGGCGGTCTGGTCACCGAAGATCCCGTCGACGGGGCCTTGCAGCCCTCCACGATCTCTCAGGAACGCCTGCCATTGCCCGACTTCCCGTCCTTTCGATCCGCGTTGAAGGGAGGTCATCGCCATCACACCTGGTGGCTGGCCGCACGGCTGCCGAGCATGGGCTGCGGATGGGCGCTCGATGGCAAGAACGGCGGCTCTGTTGGTCGTTGCGGGGGTGTCGCAGTCAGCTCGAGCTGCGACGCCGCCCCGATCTTCATCTCGCAGCGAATCGCGCGCGCGCTGCGTTCCGCAGGAGCAAGACGATAGAGGTTGGAGAAATCCTCCGCCGGGCGCCCGCGCAGGAAGCGCCAGATCCGTTCGAAGAGACCAGGTCGTGCAGGCTCCACCCAGAACGTGATGGTCGCCTCCACGATTCCGATATGCCCGGCGTGTTCGGCCTGTGATTCCAGCGTTGCGAGAATCGCATCCGCGTCGCGGAACCGCCCGCCGAGCGACTGGACGATCTCGTCCCGTCGCCCAGCATCGGCCAGAGATGCCGCAATCTCGATCTTCTGCATCGCAAAACCGCGGTTCGCGCGGTCGACCTCGTGCAAGAACATGCCCGCGAGTTCTTCGAGGGTCGCACGTTCGCGATTCACCGAGTCGGGACGGATCATGGCTTCGCTGGCGTGGGAGTAATCGCCTGAGAGAGCATCGTGATCAGTCGATCCAGTCCGGCCGGGATGGGCGACTGGCTGGCCCGGATCATGATGTCGAGCGTGCCGCCACGATTGGTCGTGGCCTCTGACGACGAGCTGTGGGCCAGATTGCCGTGGAGGGTAGCATTGACGAAGCTGGCCAGGATGCCAGTGGTGCCCACGTTGAGCTCCGCGGACTCGCTGGTCTGACTCTTGTCGCAGAATGTCTGCGAGACCTCGTACTTGAAGTTGATGGTGACCGAATCGACGAGCAGGTGTGGGATCGGAACGATCGCCAGCAGCGGCGCCTTGATGGTCGTCTTTTCCAACGCGCCCCCGCCGGCCCCCGCGTTCGCGGTCTGGCGTTCTACGCTGAGATCTATGGTTTTCGGTGTTCGCGGGCCGTTGGGGTCGCTACCGGGCCCGTCGCACAGGCCGAGAATGAAATTGAGCGTCGCCTGTGAGGTCATCGCCTGTGCCTTGGCGACCGCAGTGAGGGCACTGCCCACCACCAATTCGAGAGGAAGCTTCTGGAACTCTGCGGCCGGTTCGATCTGACTGTTGTCTGCCATTTGTCACTCCTCCCGCACTCGGCGGGCGTCAATTGGGTTATGGCTGTTGCTTACTAGGGTTGGCATCAGCCACCGATGCCGACTGCGTCAGTGTCGTCAAGAGTTTGTCGAGCCCGGAGGGCGTTGGCACCGGCCCGAGCTTCACGTTTATTTTGATGTGTGGCTGGTTGCCCTTGCCCTCGGCGGCAGGCACGGGAGCCACGTGGCCACGCAAGCTGATCGGATCGTCCACCAGATACCACCGGCGATTCTCGCCGGAGCCCGACGTGGCCGGGTCTCGCACCTCCTGGCGTGTCTGGCGATGGGGCCCTATCCAAGTCACCTCCATCGCGAGATCGAATTCCGCCTCCTGGATCGCCATTGGTCGGAGCGGCACGAGCGCGATCGCTGGCACGCTGACCGTCTGAAGGCGTGGCGGTGCCGCTTCCTGGACGGGGACCACGGGAGGGACTTTCTGCACAAAATCCACTGTGTAGATCTCGTCAGGATGCCCCGGGGGACGCGGCGGCTCACCTGGCGCCTCCTTAGGTTTGTCCCCGAAGCTGAGTTGAAGGACGAAATTCAGAAACGAACGGCCTGCGTGAACTTGTGCCTTGAAGATCGCGTCGAGCGGTGCCAAGAGCATCTGTGACAGCGAGACCACGGTCTCAGCCGCCTCGCCCGGAACCAGCTCTTCTCCTGACTTCTTCTCATCGGCCATGATGCCAGCTTTCTATCCAAGGATCCGTGACTGCCCTGAAGCGCAAACCGGCCGGCCTGTTGGGCGACGCTCCTGGCGTGGTAGGCGACGACATCATCCCGGATATTTTGCGCAGCGCACTGTAAGAGAATCCGTCGGCGTGAATGTCCCCCCAGCGGTGGTCGAAGGGGTCATCTCCAACTGTGGCCCTCTCGGTTGCCGTGACACAGGCCAACCCGATCCCGCTGTCCGCACGCCCTCGCCAGTCGCGAATGCCGGTGTAGTGGCGGACATCGATTTCCAGGAGCATAGCTATCTCCTCGGGCAGCGCCAACCTCACGCTGCTTCCTTCAGTTGCTTCTTCGTCCAGGTTTCGTTGCGCGAAACAACACTTGCGCACGCCGCTCCGACTGCCTCAGCGTGACGACGCGAACATGCATATGCCAAGACAAGAAACGTGGCAAGTAACATTCTTGTAACCTGGGCTTCCATTCCCTTCTCGGGGAGGCTCTTCTGCCACCCCGGGACTTCGGAAGCCCCGCCACAGGACCTCAGGCCACCACTCCCTGGACCTTCACCGATGCGGCTCCGCCAAGATCGATTCTGAAGTGAGACGTTGATCGCGTCGCCTCCCATCCGCGCCAATCGCCGTTCCACGCGGTCCCTCGACGATTGGCCTCACCGTATCACCCATGATTTCCAAAATCTGCACAGGATGCTGACCGTAGACGTCCGATAGACCCACGTCAATCCTCCAAACCAGCCCACCGCACGCGGAGTTTATGCCCGTCGGCTGGACAGTGTGTCCAACCACCAACCGTCGAACGCCCAGTGCCGCAAGCGTGCTCGCAAGCTCACGGCAATCGCGCGGCGCGGGAGTCCCCTCGCTCAGGGTCCGGATCCAGACGGGTGACTCGGGCCCGCCGGCAATTTCTGGCAGTCGAGTCTCGACACCCAGCATCCACTGCCTTACGGTTTCGTTGATGCGGCCGACATCGGCCCGCACGTGAACAGGCAACAGACCACCGTGTACGAACGCGGTCTCGCCGACGATCTCCACCACGTTCCTTTCGGCCAGCTTGCGCGCGTAGGTTCCCCCCGGCGCGAACGCCTGTCGGCGGCCCATCTCGGCGGCCGATCCTGGGGCCAACTCCGCGAACGCCTTCATGCCAGCTTTACTTACATAGCGAAAATCGCCCGCGACATTCATCATCTCGTGGTTGCCGTTCAGCACATGCAGCGCGCCTCCGGCAGCGGCGGCCTGTCGTGCCAGTTGGTCGACGTAGTCGAGCACCTCGTGATCGTTGTCGCCGCGATCGAGCTGATCGCCGATTTGTACGACGACGAGGTGGCCACCAGTCCAGGAACCGCCGTCGTCGACCGCGCCGCCGAGGCGCAGCGCACGCCTTGCGGCCGCTATGTCGCCGTGCAGATCCCCGATCGCCACCAATCGCCGGGGAGTCGCGAATCGATAGGGCCGCGAGGGAGGGAGGCGCGCCAATGAAGGCTCGGGCTCGGGAGGATGCGCCTTCTTCGAGCACGCGCCGGCTTCCCCCGAGAGGGCCAGCAGCAGCAGCCACGCCCACCACCTGTGGCGGCGCGCCGAACCGAGATCGAGGATACTACTCACCTTGACCGTTTATCGATATGATGAGCCGCGAGTCAAGGGCGGAGTCGAACCCTACGAGGCCAACATGGGCATATTCGTAGACCACTTGTTCCTGAGCTACGCGAGCGCGGACAACCAGTCGTACGATCCAGAGGAGCCGGGTTGGATCACGAAGTTTCAGAGGCATCTCGAAACCCGGCTACAACAGATCCTGGGAGCCCCCTCGCGGGTTTGGCGAGACCGCCCCAACGCCCCGGACAACGCCGAGATCAGCGCGGTACTGGATCGAAAGCTGCGAGAAATCGCGAGCATGGTGGCGATTGTGTCGCCTTCGTATCTGAGTTCGCGATGGTGTTCCTCGGAGCTCAAGGCCTTCACAAAATGGGCCGACGAGACCGGCGGACTGGTCGTCAACGATGTCCGCAGGATCATCAAGGTCGTCAAGGAGGAGCTGTCGCCGGAGATTCCCGTTCCCAGGGAGTTGAGGGACGTCCAGGAATTCGAGTTTCTCCAGCACGACCCCGATCACAAGCACCCGATCGTGCTCGAGCTGCGCAAGGGCAACGATCCGATTTCGATCGCCTATCGCGACAAGCTCAACGACCTGGCCTACGCGGTGCGGTCGGTGCTAAAGGCACTCGGCCTGGACGTGGCCGGCGCTGCCGCACCAATGGCGTCTCCGAACAGCGCCAAGGTATTCCTGGCGGAAAGCACCTCCGAGTTCGATCCCGCGCGCGAGCAACTGAGCCGAGAGCTGGGTGATCGCGGGCACGTTCTGCTGCCGCGATTCCGGCTTCCGTACGATCGGCACTATGAATCCGGGGTCGAGAAGAGCCTTGAGGAGGCCGACCTCTCTGTGCACGTGATCGGACTCGGCGGGCTGTGTCCAGAGCCAGCCGACAAGAACGCGGTGCCAAAGACGGCGGTGGAGATCCAGGCCCGTCTCGCTGAGAAGGTAGCGATGGGTCGCGAGCTGCCTCGATTGTTCTTCCTGCCCGCTGGCCTCATGGCGGCCAACGGCGAAGAGCAGAGCTTCCTGAGCTACCTCACCAGCGAAGCTCCCTTGCACGGCCGGGGCTCGGTCGAGGTCTTCCAGGGAGCGCTGGAGCAGTTCAAGCTGGAGGTCGACGCCAAAATCCTTGAGCTTCAGAAGCGGCGGGCCGCGCCCGCGCCGGCCGCAACCCACCAAAAGAAGGTCTATTTCGTCTGCACCAAGAAGGACCTGGGCCGCGGGCACGAGCTGGCCCAGAGTCTGAACGACAAGGGCCTGAAGGTCACGCTACCGCCCTTTGCAGACGGGCTCGGCGGTCAGGCACCGAAGCCCGATGGGGACATCACGGATTGCGATGGTCTGGTGCTGCTCCACAGCGGAGACATCGCCTGGCTCCGAGAGAACATCAAGAGCGGTGTCAACGCCGACCTGGGCCGTCCGCCCGGTCGCCCTCTTGCCGGCTTCATTCTGTGTGACGGACCGGAGGCGCAAAAGCAGCTCGAGGAGGTGGCCAGTCCCTACCCAGGCATTCGCGCCGACATGCCCGACGCGAGCGAGCGCATCGCGAAGGCGCTGCTCCACTGACCAACGGCTATGAACGCGGAAGCGGTCAACAGTCACCCGCGGCCCTACCCGGGACTGCGTCCCTTCTCTGAGCAGGAGAGCGGCTTCTTCTTCGGACGCGAAGGTCAGAGCGCCGAAGTGGTGCGTCGGCTTCTCGATCGGCGTTTCGTCATGGTCGTGGGCACCTCGGGCAGTGGGAAGTCCTCTTTGGTGCGCGCGGGGATTGTCCCCACCATCCAGGACGGATCTAGTTTCCCCGACGTGGGGCGGTTCCGGGTCGTCACCATCCTTCCAGGCGACAGGCCCGTGCGCAGCCTGGCCAGCGGGCTGAGCGAGGCGCAGGTGGTGCCGCCATCGAGCGCGCCGGAGGGCATGACCACCGATTTTGTCGAGACCGCCCTGCGCCGGAGCAGCCTAGGGCTCAAGGAGGCGATCCGACAGGCGCAGCTCGAGCCCGATACCTGGGTCCTAATCGTCGTCGATCAATTCGAGGAGGTCTTCCGCTTCAGTCACCTGGCCAGCAAGGACGCGCGGGCCGCGGGGGAGGAATCGCAGGCGTTCGTCCGCCTGCTACTGGAGACAGTGGCGGATCCATCGGCGCGCACCCTGGTCATCGCCACCATGCGCTCTGACTATCTCGGAGACTGTTCTCGGTTTCAGGGTCTGCCCGAGGCAATCAACGCCGGCGAGTATTTGATCCCGCGCATGACGCGCGAGCAGCGCAAGCGCGCCATCCTGGGGCCACTCGCCTGCGTGAGGGCCGGCGCATCAGCTCCCCTCGTCCAGCGGCTCTTAAACGACGCGGGCGACGATCCGGATCACCTGCCGGTGCTCCAGCACGCGCTGGCCCGGACCTGGGACGCCTGGAAGCCTCCCGCCGGCAGGATGAGGCCGGAACTGGAGATCGCGGACTACGAACGAGTGGGCGGCATGAAGAAAGCCCTGTCGAGCCACGCAGAGGAGGCGTTCGACGAGCTGACCGAGCCGCAGCAACGCGCGGCCGAGCGCCTGTTCCGGGCGCTAGCCACTTCGGCGTCGGCCAACCGGGAGGCGAGGCGACCGCTGCGGTTGGAGATGCTCGAAAAGATCACCGAGGTCCCGCGCGAGGAACTGAAGAAGATCATCGAAGTGTTCCGCCGGCCCGATCGATGCTTCCTGATGCCTCCCGCAGGGGTTGCTCTCCATGACGAGAAAGTGATCGACATCTCCCACGAGAGCCTGATCCGCCTTTGGGACCGGCTCAAGAAATGGACGGAAAGCGAGGCCCAGAGCGCGCAAATCTACCGCCGCCTCTCCGACTGGGCCGGATCGCAAGGGGAGGGCGCGCCCGCGCTGTGGCGGGATCAGCCCCTACAGCTCGCCGAAACCTGGCGCGAGGAGCAACGGCCGAACGAGTTCTGGGCCAGCCTCTACGACGACAACTGGCAGAAGGCTTCGGCGTTCCTGGACGCGAGCATTGCGCAGCGCCGACGCGAGCGAAGGCTCCGGGTTGGGCGGGTGCTAGCGGCCGTCGCCCTGGTGCTGATCACCCTGGGCGTCCTGATCCGCTGGCGCTACACGGCCCGGGTGATGGAGCAGCAGCGCACCGCCGACGAGGCGATCAACCAGGCCTTGCGGGAAAGCGCGATGCAGGCCCAGCGCGCCAAGGAGGCGGAGCAAAAGCTTCGCATCAGCAAGGAAGGAGAGCTGGCGAAGCGCGAAGCCGAGGATAAGGGGCGCGCGGAAGCCGAACGGCTGCGAAAGCTCGCGGACCAGGCCGCCAAGTCAGGAGACCCGCAGGCCACGCGCGAGACCTTCACGGCAGCCATTGCCCAGCAGGAGGGCATCGGCTTTTCGCGTGACGCCGCCGAGACCCGGCTGGCCTGGGCGTCCTTCCTGACCCAGCGCCGGGATTGGAAGGAAGCCGCCGCGCTGCTCGACCAAGCCGGCGAGATCGCCGAGCGGCTCGGCGCACAGCATCTTCTCGGGCGTGTGCTGGAAAACGAGGCACTGATCGAGGAGGCGCGCCCAAGGGCGCGGACCGAGCAGCCGGCGTCCGAGGCCTCGAAGCTGTACGCGCGGGCGGAGGAGGCGTTCCGCAAGGCCGAAACGCCCGTGGATCTGGCTCGCATCAAGGAACGGCAGGCGCGGATCCTGGAGACCTCCGACAAACAAGCCGAGGCGATTGGGTTCTACAAGGAGTCGGAACGGGAGTACCGCAAGGGGAACGACAGCCTGGGTGCCGCGCGCGCGGCCGAGAAGCGAGCCCTGTTGGAGCCGTGGGGGTACCTCGTCGATCTGCAAACCGGTGCCAAGTTCGAGATGCCAGGGATGAAGGACGAGGTCGTCATGGGACGGCAGGGGAGCATCAACCTGGGCATCACCGAGGGGACGGTGTCACGCGAGCACGCGGTCATTCGTGACCGCGGGAAGAATATTTCCGACCTGCGCAGTCTCAATGGAACCACCGTCAATGCTCAGTTTCTCCGTTACGGACAGCCTCAGACATTGAGACCGGGGAACGTCATCGTGCTCGGGGCGACGAAGGCCTTCCGATTCCTCAAGCCCCCCCTCAAGAAAGGAGAGGACCGGCCACCCCAACCCTGGGGACTGGCCGTCACCTGTGCCTACCTCGACAAGAAGAGCGACTGCGTCCAGGAGGCTCGGTACGTCACGGATCGATCTACCGAGCTGTCACTAGCGGGTGGCCGCGTCCCGCCGGTGACGATCGAGCAGCTGGGCGGCGATCTCGGGATTCGCCTTCCGCTGGGGTGGATGCTGTATCACGGGTTCAAGAAGAACGACTACGACTACGTCTACGAGCCGGAGGAGTCCTCTCGCCTCCCGCTCGGCTTCACTGGAGTGCTGGTCGAGGTCGTCAACGACAGCGGCGAGAAGAAACCCGGGCGGACCGTCTTCATACAGGTCGTCCGCACGTCGCCCTGACGTAAAAGCTCGCCCCGCCCTAAGGATCTATCACATCTCGAAAAGTACTCGCTTTTTCCCCGAATTCATGATCAATACGAATTGTGGATATGCAACTCGTCACCCCCGTATCGGCTGAGTTTGCCGAAGTGGATCTGGG
>Ga0181521_10004336_pt1 | contig 16253 bp, 12 predicted proteins | sample PEATcosm2014_Bin_32_FD_119764 | JGI IMG/M metagenome (GOLD analysis project Ga0181521, IMG submission 119764) | Peatland microbial communities from MTU Mesocosm Facility, Houghton, MI, USA - PEATcosm2014_Bin02_60_metaG | ecosystem: Environmental > Terrestrial > Soil > Wetlands > Peat | place... | reverse complement strand
CTTTGCAAAAACTCGAAGACGTCCTGGCGGGCAGCCATCTGCCGGACCCAGACGCATCTGCTTCCGGCCTCATGGCAGGGGTGCACGCATCCTACACCATGCAATCGGAGCGCAATGTGCACCATCAGGCGGCCCAGCCGGCCGCATCTCCGGCGGCAGAGCAGGCAGAGATGGAGGTTGAACTCTTTTGATCGGGAGGCATTCATGCCACGCACAGCGTTGATCGTGGACGATTCCGCATCCATCCGGGAGATGGTTGCGTTTACTTTACGGGAGGCCGGGTTTGTTGTACTCGAGGGCATCCACGGCGCAGACGCTTTGCAAAAACTGGGCGATCAGCGGGCCGACCTGATCATTACGGATCTCAACATGCCGGTGATGGACGGGCTTACGTTCATCAGGCACGTACGTAGCCGGCCCAACAGCAAGTACACGCCGGTGTTGATGCTGACCACAGAGAGCCAGTTGGAAAAGAAGCAGCAAGCCAAGGCTGCGGGAGCCACGGGCTGGATCGTCAAGCCGTTCCACCCCGCAAAACTTCTCGAAGTGATTGCCAAGGTACTGCCCTAGCTAGGAGCCGGCTATGGAATTCGATATCAGTCGTTTTCGGGACACGTTTTTCCAGGAGGCCGACGAGCACTTGGCCGAAATGGAGTCGGGCTTATTGCAACTGGAAGGCCACCCCGATCCAGAAATCCTTAACGCAGTTTTCCGCGGCGCTCACTCCATTAAGGGAGCGAGCGGCACCTTCGGTTTCGAAGACGTGGCGCACTTCACGCACGCCATGGAAAGTCTCTTGGACGGGATGCGCTCAGGCGCACTAGAGCCGTCTGCGGAGCGCGTCGGTCTGCTGCTCACATCGCTGGACATGCTTCGGCGGCTGCTGGATGCCGCCAAGTCCGGCGCCGCGGCGCCTCCTGAGGCGGCGCGCGCTGCCGAGTTGCTGCTGGTGGCACAGCGGGCGGGTGATTATCGGCCCGACGTGCCGGTGAAGGTCCGCGCGCAAGACCGCGGCCCCGCGCACTGGCTGGTGCGGTTCGCGCCTTCGGAGGAGATCCTGCGGCAGGGGATGGACCCGGTCCTCGTCCTGCGCGAGCTCGGCCGGTTAGGTGAAGTTGTGAAGGTAGAGGCCGATCTTTCGGAACTACCCGCGCTGGCCTCCCTGGCACCCGACCAGTGCTATCTCGCCTGGAGTGTGGAACTGGAGTCGGAGGCAACGGAAGCGGAGATCCGCGACGTTTTTGCTTTCGTTGAAGACGGCGCGAAAATCGAAATCCGGCGAAACACCGGGCAGGAACTGCCGGCGCCCCGCGCCCGCGCACTCCCCGGCGCGGAATCGGGAACCATCCGGGTCGCGACCGGAAAGGTCGATAAACTGATCGACCTCGTCGGCGAACTGATCATTTCACAGTCCATGGCATCGCAGGTGCTGGCGGCGTTCCAGCCGTCGGACCTGGGTCGCCTCCAGGAAACCTTCGCGGAGGTGGAGCGCTATACCCGCGAATTGCAGGAGCGCCTGATGCGCGTTCGCATGCTTCCCATCGGGAACGCCTTCAGCCGCTTCCCGCGGCTGATCCGAGACCTGGCTGCGGCAACGGGGAAGCAGGCGGGGCTGCGGATCGAGGGCGAAGAGACGGAATTGGACAAGAGCGTGGTGGAGCGCATGGCAGACCCTCTGACGCACCTGGTGCGCAACGCCATCGATCACGGAATCGAATCGCCCGAGGAACGAGTGGCAGCCGGTAAGCCGCCGGTAGGCACGATTGGATTGAAAGCACGCCATCAGGGCGGCAGCGTGGTTCTGGAAGTATCCGACGATGGCCGCGGCCTGGATCGCGATCGCATCCTCGCCAAGGCTCGCGTCAAGGGACTCGCGGCCGAGGGCGAAAATCCGGCTGATGAACAGATATTCTCCTATATTTTCGAGCCTGGCTTCTCCACCGCCGCGACGGTAAGCGATATCTCCGGTCGCGGGGTCGGGCTGGACGTGGTGAAGAAAAGCGTCGATGGCCTGAATGGCGCTATTGGCATTCAGAGCGAGCCAGGGCGCGGTGTGATATTTCGCATACAGCTCCCCTTGACGCTGGCCATTCTCGATGGCTTGTTGTTACGCGTGGGAGGGCAGCGGTTCGTGCTGCCGCTGGCCTCGATCATGGAGTCGATCGCGCCGCGGAAGGAGCAGTTGCGCCAGGTAGGGGGCAGCGGCGAAGTCATCGTCCTGCGAGGCGAGCCGCTACCGCTGGTCCGTTTGAATCGCCTGTTTCAGATCGAGCCCGAGGAAGGCAGCGCTGCCGGAGGGCTCGCGGTCATCGTGGAGCATCGCGGCAAGCGCATCGCGCTGCTGGTGGACGAACTGCTGGGCCAACAGCAGGTGGTGATCAAAAGTCTGGAAACTAACTTTCGGAAAGTAGACGGCGCGGCCGGCGCCACCATTTTGGGTGATGGGCAACCCGCCCTCATTCTCGATGTCGCCGCCATCACGGAGATGGCGCGAAATTCTTCGTAGGACATTTGACATGTATTGGTATCGTAATCGCAAAACTGTAACCAAGCTGATGATCGCTTTTGCGTTGCTCGAGAGCCGAAGAGCTCTCGTCCACGCCCGAGCAACTGCAGGCGCTCACGGCGCAGTTCGACCTTGGCGGCGAACACACCGCGGCGGCCGGGCACGCATTCAAAAAAGTGGCAGCGCGACGCCGGGCGGCGCCGGCGACCGGTGTGAAGCGACTGGCCGTGGCGACGGCGCGCGAAGCGGACAACTCCTTTGCGGAGTTTTAGATTCTTGAGCGAATTGAGGAAGCAATTTAATGCAAGCTATCGAAACCGCCCCATCGCAACTTACTTTAACGGCCGATATTCAACAATACCTGTCGTTTGCGTTGGGAGAGGAGCAATACGGGATCGAGATTCTCCGCGTCCAGGAGATCAAGGGATATTCGGGCATCACGCCGATTCCCAATACGCCGCCGCACATCCGCGGCGTCATGAATTTGCGTGGCACAGTGATTCCCGTTGTGGATCTCCGCGCCAAGTTCCGGATGGAAACGCGGGCCTACGATAAGTTCACGGTCATCATCGTGGTAACCGTCGGGGCCCGCATCATCGGCCTGGTGGTGGACGCCGTGTCGGACGTTTTGGACATTTCCAAAACCGACATTCGCCCCGCGCCGGAGCTGGGATGCCGCGAGGATACGTTGTTTATCTCCGGCATGGTGCATGTAGGCGAGCGGCTGGTTGTGCTGCTGGATATCGCCACCCTGTTGGCCGAGGATTCACTCGGGGAAACCGCGGCTCTGCCCGTGGTCACGGAATGAGGAGAGTATGAACTGGTATAAGAACGCGAAAACCTCAAAGAAACTGATGCTAGCGTTCGGCCTGCTGGCGGTAATGCTGGCGGTCGTCGGCTATGAAGGCATTGGAGCGGCGGGCAGCCTCAACAGCATGCTCGATACGCTCTATGAGACGCACATGCTGGGAGCGGCATACGTGCAGGAAGTAAACGCGATGATTCCCACAATCGGCCGCGAAGTGCGGGAGTCGTTGCTCGTGACCGATGTAGAGGAGCGCCAGCAGAGCGCTCAAAAACTACAGGAACAGTTCACCACCCTGGAAGAAGCCATGGCGGCGGCTGAGAAAAAGATCGTGTCGGAGCAAGCCAAGGCCGAAATCGTCAAATTCAAGCGGATCGAGCCGCAGTGGCGGACGATGGTCCTGGAAGTAGCTCGCCTGGCCGTGGCAAAGCAGGACAAGGAGGCGATCGAGCAGATCGTGAAAGCCAAGACGACTGCCAACGAGTTGGGCGAATCCTGCGCCAACATCGCCAAGATTAAGGAAGATCTCGGCAAGCAGTCGCACGACGAAGCCGCCGCGCTCTACGCTTCCATGCGGCGCACGCTGATCGGCATTCTGCTGGGCGCGGTGATTTTGGCGCTCGGTTTGGGTATCTTTATCGCCCGCTTGATTGCGCGGCCGTTGGCGCAATCGGTGGAGGTGTTGCAGGCGGTTAGAGATCGGGATCTCACGCGCACGCTGGACATCGAGACCACTGACGAGGTGGGAGAAATGGCGAAAGCCCTAAACCAGGCTTGCAGTGGAATGCGGGAGGCCATGTCCGAGGTTCGCGATTCATCCTCCGGAGTCGCGAGTGCTGCCGAGCAATTGGCGGCGGCGGCCGAGGAGCTGTCAAGCGGAACCCAGGAACAGGCTTCCAGCCAGGAGGAAACTTCCTCCAGTTTGCAGGAACTGAGCACCGCCGTGAAGCAGAACGCGGACAACGCCCGCCAGGCGAGCCAGCTTGCTTCGAGCGCCCGGGAGTCTGCCGACAAGGGCGGGGCCGTGGTGAATTCCGCGGTCGTGGCCATGTCGGAAATCAACGCGTCGTCCAAGCGAATTGCCGAGATCATCACCGCCATCGACGAAATCGCTTTCCAGACCAACCTGCTGGCATTGAACGCGGCCGTGGAAGCGGCGCGTGCCGGCGAGCAGGGCCGAGGTTTCGCCGTGGTCGCCTCCGAAGTGCGCAACCTCGCGCAGCGCAGCGCTACCGCCGCCAAGGAAATCAAGGCGCTGATTCAGGATTCGGTCCGCAAGGTGGATGCCGGTTCCGAACTGGTGAACCAGTCGGGCCACACGCTGAAAGAAATTGTGGCGTCGGTACAGCGCGTCACCGACATCGTGAGCGAGATCGCCGCGGCCTCCCATCAGCAGTCCGTCGGGATCGAACAGGTCACGAAGGCCATGGCGCAGATGGACCAGGTGACCCAGACCAACTCGGCGCAGACCGAGGAGCTCTCTTCCACATCGCAAACCTTGGCCTCGCACGCCACACAGATGCAGTCGCTGGTGGCGCAATTTGTGCTGGACTCGGGGACCCGGCGCGAAGTTCGCGCGAGCAAACCCGCCGTAAAGGCGTCCTCCAAGCCGCAGGCGTCCGCTCGCCATTCCCTGGCGAAGCTCTCGAAAGAGGTATCGAAGGCGAGTCCGGCGCCGGCGGTATTCGAGGAATTCTGAGCCGGCACTCATGAGCCAGCAATTGGAAATGAGCGCGATTCCGGCCGTCGGCGATGCCGAATTTGCATTCTTCCGCGACCTGCTTCACTCGCGTGCCGGAATCGCGCTCAAGGAAACCAAGCGCAGCCTGGTTGCCGCCCGTCTGGGGCACCGGCGCGCGTGCTCGGCCTCGACTCGTTCGCCGAGTACCGCCGCCTCCTCCAAACCTCGGACCCTAAAGGCACCGAGGTGGCGCTCATGATCAACTGCATGACCACCAACAAGACCTCGTTTTTCCGCGAGGAGGAGCACTTTGCCTTTCTGAAAGACAGGATTCTCGCGGCGGACCGGGCGGGACAAGCGGTGTATCGCGTCTGGAGCGCGGCTTGCTCGACCGGAGAGGAGCCGTACAGCATCGCCATGACGGCCTTAACCGCCATCCGGGCGATGGAAGTGCGCATACTGGCATCCGATCTCGATACCGAGGTATTGGCTCACGCGCAAGAGGCGGTGTATCCACTGGAATCGCTCGCGGAAATGGACGGCCAAAAGAAGGGCCGCTACTTCCTGCGCGGGCGCGGCGAGCGGGAGGACTGGGTACAGGTGAAACCGGCGGTGCGCAAGCTGGTGACCTTCCGTAATATCAACCTGATCGCGGAACCATGGCCCATCCGGACGCGTTTCGACGCCATCTTCTGCCGCAATGTGATCATCTACTTCGATCGCGAAACCCAGGCGCGGCTCTTTGCCTGGCTGGTGCAATACCTGGCCCCCGAAGGGCTCCTGTTTGTGGGGCACGCGGAATCTCTTTACTGGTTGGGCGACCTGCTGGTCCCGGTCGATCAAGCAGTGTATCGCGCGCGCAATTTCGCGCCATCCGGCCAAATACCATGAAGACCCAAGTTCTGATCATCGATGATTCCGCGCTGATGCGGGAAATTCTCACCGAGATTCTGTCTCGCGATCCGTCTCTCGAAGTGGTCGGCACCGCGACAGATCCTTACATTGCCCGCGAAAAGATCATGCGTCTCTCTCCCGACGTAGTCACGCTCGATGTCGAGATGCCGCGCATGGACGGCCTCACATTCCTGGAGAAGCTGATGCGCGCGCATCCTCTGCCGGTGGTGATGGTCTCCTCTCTTACCGAGCGCGGGTGCGAAACTACCCTGCGAGCGCTGGAACTGGGCGCCACCGATTTCGTCGCCAAACCGAAGCTGAATGTTCAAACGGGGACGATGCAACTGGCGCAGGAGATCGTCGACAAGGTGAAAGCCGCGGCGCGAGCCAAGGTTCGTGTGTCGCGCCGGCTCCCGGCATTGCCACCGGAGCCCCGGATTGCGCAGCCTCTGGCCGCGCTCTCCTTTCGCGCTACTCATAAAGTGGTAGCCATCGGGGCATCCACCGGCGGCACGGAAGCTATCCGCGAGGTCCTGATGAGATTGCCCGCTGACGCTCCGGGCATCGTGATGGTACAGCACATGCCGGAAAAATTCACGGCGTCATTCGCCGAGAGACTGAATTCGCTCTCCAAGGTCAACGTCTCGGAGGCACGCGACGGCGACCGAATTCTGCCCGGCCATGCATTGCTGGCGCCGGGGAATTTCCATATGGAAGTGGTTCGCAGCGGCGTCGAGTCCCGCGTCCGCGTGTTCCAAACAGACCATGTGAACCGGCACCGGCCTTCGGTGGACGTGCTGTTTGCTTCCTGTGCACGGCACTTGGGCGCCAACGTGGTGGGCGTGATCCTGACGGGAATGGGCGCCGATGGCGCCAAGGAGATGGCGGCCATGCGGCAAGCCGGCGCGCATACCATCGCGCAGGACGAAGAGAGCTGCGTGGTATTCGGCATGCCGAAAGAAGCTATCGAGATGGGTGGGGCCGCAGAAATTCTGCCCCTCGATCGCATTTCCGCCGGCATCTTGCGCGCGATAAAGGCCTGACCTACAGCCGCGCTTTCACTGCCGCCGCGGCCTCATCCACCGCGACGTCGCTCGACTGGCGTGTCTTGCGCTCCACCAGTTCCACCATCCCGTTCGCCAGTTTCTTGCCCACTACCACACGGTATGGCACCCCGATGAGGTCGGCATCCTTGAACTTGACGCCGGGACGTTCGTCGCGATCGTCGAGCAAGGTGTCGATGCCGAGATCGAGACAGCCGCGATAAATCCGGCGCGCGGCTTCCGCCTGCGCCGTGTCGGCAAGGTTGGCGGGCGTAATCACCACCTGGAACGGGGCGATGGAGGACGGCAGAATCATGCCGTCCTTATCGTGATAGAGCTCGATAGCGGCGCTTAGAATGCGCTCGATCCCGATGCCGTAAGAGCCCATGATGGGCGTGACTTCTTTGCCCTCGGCATTGAGCACGCGCAACCCCATAGTCTCCGAGTATTTGTAGCCGAGCTTGAAGATGTGCCCGATTTCGACGGTCTTGCGGATGGCGAGCGCGCCGCCGCATTTCGGACAGAAATCGCCCTCCGTCACCTGCCGTAGGTCGTGAATTTCGGCCTGGAAATCTTCGCCGCAAGTCACGTGGCGCAAGTGGTAATCGTCGCGATTGGCGCCGGCGATCATGTTGTGGCGGCCGGCCAGCGCGCGGTCGGCGAGAATCGACATGTTCTTCACGCCCACGGGCCCCAGGGATCCCGCCGACGCGCCGAACCACTCCACGATCTCGTGCGGATGGGCGGGGCGGAATTCGGGGTCGTTGACGATGGCGCCCAGTTTGGCTTCGCTCAATTGGTGATCGCCGCGCAGCATCACCAGGACGGGTTTGCCGTCGGCTACCAGCACCAGGCTTTTCATCTGCGACGTTTCGGGAAGGCCCGTGAACTGGGCAACTTCCGCGATGGTCTTGCGCCCCGGCGTGTGGAACTCTTCGGGAGCGAAATCGCCCTCGGGATCGGGGGTGCGCGGGGCCGACGGTTCGGCGGTGGCCTTCTCCAAATTGGCGGCGTAACCGCAGCCGGCGCAGACGGCTACGAAATCCTCGCCCGCGCCCGATTCCACCATGAATTCGTGCGACTGGCTTCCGCCCATCGCCCCGGAGTGTGCTTCCACTACCAGGTAGCGCAGCCCGCACCGTTCGAAGATGCGGCAGTAAGCCTGGTAATGGCGATCGTAAGCCTCGTCGAGGCCGGCCTGATCCATATCGAAGGTATAGGAATCCTTCATGATGAACTGGCGCACGCGCAGCAGGCCCGACTTGGGACGCGGCTCGTCGCGGAACTTGGTCTGGATCTGATACCAGATTTGCGGCAGTTGTTTGTAGCTGCGAAGTTCGCCGCGCGCGATTACGGTCATCACCTCTTCGTGGGTCATGCCCAGGCAAAGGTCGCGGCCGAAGCGGTCTTTCAGGCGAAAGAGGTTGTCGCCCATAATGTCCCAGCGGCCCGATTCCTGCCAGACTTCGGCCGGATTGAGCGCGGGCAGCAGCATTTCCTGCGCGCCGATGGCGTCCATTTCCTGGCGCACGATGGCGGTGATTTTCAGCAGCGAACGCTGGGCCAAAAACAGGTAGTTATAAATGCCCGCCGAAAGCTGGCGGATATATCCGGCGCGTAGCAGCAACTGGTGGCTGGCGACCTCGGCCTCGGCCGGGTTTTCGCGCAGCGTGGGAATGAATAGCTTGCTCCAAAGCATAGGCTTCAGGGGATTTGCCAATTCTAGCATGCTAAAATTGGGTTCTCGCCTGGGGTGCAGGCCGTTGGCTCGCGAGGCGGCGATAGCCGAGGGCGCAGCAGACTGGCGGCAAGCACCGCAAGACCCGTGCGGGTCGATAAGGCAGAGCAGCCCCTCGCGGCAGGCCGCAAGGGGCCGACCTGGAGGATTCACCATGACGGTAACGGAGCAAATGCAGCGGTCGCTGGCGGATGTGGACCCGGAAGTTTACGACGCGATCCAGCATGAGACGCTGCGGCAGCACTCGCAACTCGAGCTCATCGCCAGCGAAAATTTTACGTCCCAGGCGGTGCTGGACGCCACGGGCAGCGTTTTCACCAACAAGTACGCCGAGGGTTATTCGAGCAAACGCTACTACGGCGGGTGCGAATTTACCGACATCGTGGAGAACCTGGCGCGCGAGCGCGCCAAGAAGCTGTTTCACGCCGAGTACGCCAACGTACAGCCGCATTCGGGGTCGCAGGCGAACCAGGCGGCGTACGCTTCGGTGCTTTCGCCGGGCGACACCATCATGGGGCTCAACCTGGCGCACGGCGGCCACCTGACGCACGGACATCAGCTCAATTTCTCGGGGAAAACATACCACGTGGTGCCTTATGGCGTGCGCAAGGACACGGAGCAGATCGATTACGACGAGTTGCAGCGGATGGCCGAGGAGCACAAGCCCAAGATGATCGTGGCCGGGGCGAGCGCTTATCCGCGGACGCTCGATTTCGCGCGGTTCCGGCAGGTTGCCGATTCCGTGGGCGCGGTTTTCCTGGTGGATATGGCGCACATTGCCGGGCTGGTGGCGGCGGGTGTGCATCCCAACCCGTGCGAGTACGCGGACATCGTGACCTCCACCACGCACAAGACGCTGCGCGGCCCGCGCGCGGGCGTCATCCTGGCGAAGGAGAAATTCGGCGCGGCCATCGACAAGGCGGTGTTTCCCGGATTCCAGGGAGGTCCGCTCGTCCACGTGATAGCGGCCAAGGCGGTGTGCTTCCAGGAGGCGATGCAGCCGGGATTCGTCGAATATCAGAAGCAGGTGGTGGCGAACGCGCGCGCGCTGGCCAAGAGCCTGATGGACCAGGAATTCCGCATCGTTTCCGGCGGCACCGACACGCACCTGATGCTGCTCGACGTGTTTTCCAAGGGACTCCGTGGCAAGGAAGCCGAGAAGGCGTTGGACGCGGCGCGCATCACGGTCAACAAGAACGCGATTCCGTTCGACACCAATCCGCCGATGAATCCGAGCGGGATCCGCCTGGGATCGCCGGCGGTGACGACGCGCGGATTCCGCGAGCCGGAAATGGCGGAAGTGGGCCAACTGATCGGCGAAGTATTGCACCACATTTCCGACGCCGCCGTCATTGCCGCGGTGCGCCAGAGGGTGGAAGCCCTGACGGCGCGGTTCCCGCTGTACGCCTGGAAGCTCGAACCGGTTCGAGCCTGAGAATGGGGCCGCTGCACATCGTCGTCGATGCCCGGCGCGTTCGCGATTTCGGCATCGGCACGTATATCCGGAGCCTGGTTCGGGCGTTGAGCGCGATCGACACGGCGAACCGCTATACGCTGGTGGCCGGCATGGACGATGTGCGGAACTTCGCCGGCCTTCCCGAGAATTTCGCCACCTCCGTCTACACCCGGCCGGACGAGAGCCATCTCGACAATGTGCTGTTCCCCATGTATCTGCGGGGATTGGCGCCCGATCTCGTACACGTGCCCCTCAACCGCGTGCCTTTGTTCATGATCCAGCCTTACGTGGTCACGGTGCACGATCTGGCCAATCTCCTGTTCGAGTGGGACGAATACTCGAAGTTGCGGATCCAGTTGCGGCGCTTCCGGGTGAAGCGCGGCCTGGCGCGCGCGAGCCGTGTGATCGCCGTCTCGGAAGCCACCCGCAGGGATGTGGCGCAACTGGCGGGAGTTCCGCCCCATCGGTTGCGCCTGGTGTACAACGCGCCCGATCCGGGATTTTTCGAGCCGGATCGCGCCGGCGCGGCGGAAGCGCGAAGCCGTATCATGGAGCGGTACCAGATTCAATCGCCTTTCCTGCTGTATGCGGGAAATATCCGCCGCCATAAGAATATCCCGCGGCTGGTGGAAGCTTTCGCGGTGGTGCGCGAGGAACTGGCGTCGCACCCCGTGTATGGCGACCTGCGGCTGGTGATCATCGGCGACAACATTTCGCAGTTTCCGGCGGTGCGCCAGGCGGTGAATCGCACCCGCGGCGAGCACGTGGTGCGCTTCCTGGGGTTCGTACCCTTCGAAACGCTGCGCTACTTCTATCAATCGGCCGCGGCATTTGTCTTCCCCTCGCGCTACGAAGGGTTCGGCTTGCCGCCGCTGGAGGCGATGGCGTGCGGCGCGCCGGTGGTGACGTCGAACGTGAGTTCCCTTCCGGAAGTGGTGGGCGACGCGGCGATCCTGGTGAATCCCGAGAACGTCTTCGATATCGTGCGCGGCATTCGCGACGCGCTGTTGAATGAAGAACTGCGCGCCACCCTGATTGCGAAGGGCCGCGAACAGGCGGCGCGTTTCAGTTGGGCGCGCACCGCGCGGGAGGTGCTCGATATTTACGAAGAGGCGGCCATGGGCCGCGTTCGCTGACGGCGGGGCTGGCTACTTTGCAAATACGTCGCTCCGCGCCAAAGGCACCGCCCGCTGGGGGAGCGTGAAAAACCCCCGAGTCCGCCTGCCTGATGCCCCTGAAAATACGCGATCGCCGGCGACCGTTAAAGTTAAATGGTGTTATCTGTGTGCATCGGTGTGCATCCGTGTTCATCCTTGGCCGAAAAATCATTGTTCCAGGAGTTCGCGATGCTTCGGATTCAGTCAGATTTTGGGGCTCAGAAATTGGCCACGGATGCACACGGATGCACACCGATAAAACGGCACCGCTCCCTCGCGGGGTGACTCTGGGCCCGGCTCAGTAAGAGGAAATAACGCCGGGAATCGGATACCATGGGCGAAGCAATACGCTCAGTTGGAGTTAAAGGAGTCCACATGTCTCGTCCTCGTTCCATTGCGTTCGCGTTCGGCCTCGCGGCCCCGTTTCTGGCGATGGCCCAGCGGCCCACGCCGCCCACGCGCGACCCGCATACCCCCGGATATGTCGATGCCAAGGAGTTGCCGGATGGCGAAGTGCCCCCGCCGACCGCCGACGGGAACTTCATCATCGGGCCGACGCACAATCCCGCGCCCGAGGCCATCATGCACGAAGGCGTCCCGCAAGGCACGGTCTACACCTTCGACATGCATTCCGAGGACAGCAAAATCTACCCCGGCATTAAGCGCGACGACCGCACCTTCGGCACGCCCGACCCCGCCGATCCCACTAAGCTCATCGTCACCACCAGCCATCCCGCGCCCTACGTACGCCCGGTATCGGTCTATGTCCCCAAGCAATACGTGGCGGGGACCGAAGCGCCCTTCATCGTCGGCGCCGATGGGCCCGACAAGCTGCTGTTCACCGTGCTCGACAACCTGATTGCCGAGCATAAGGTGCCGGTGATGATCGCGATCTCCATCCACAACGGCTCGGGCGATGCCCAGGGCAGCGAGCGCGGCCTGGAGTACGACACCATGTCCGGCCTCTACGCCGAGTGGGTGGAAAAAGAAGTGCTCCCGCTCGTCGAAAAGCAAGCCAACGTGAAGCTGACGAAAAATCCCGATGGCCGGGCCACTACCGGCAACAGTTCCGGCGGATCGTGCGCGCTGATCATGGCGTGGTATCACCCCGAGTGGTACCACCGCGTGCTCACCTATTCCGGCACCTACGTGAATCAGCAATGGCCGCAGGATCCCAAGCTCCCGCATGGCGCGTGGGAATTCCACGAGCATTTAATCCCCGGGAGCGCGAGGAAGCCGATCCGCCTCTGGATGGAGGTCGGCGACAAGGATCTTTTCAACCCCAACGTCATGCGCGACAACATGCATGACTGGGTTGTCGCCAACGAGAACATGGCGAAAGTGCTCGCCGCGAAGGGCTACCACTATCAGTTCGTCTTCGCGCGCAACGCCGTTCACGTGGACGGCCCCACCCGCCAGCAGACCCTCGCCGAAGCGCTGGAATATCTGTGGCAGGGGTACCCCATCGAGGGTAAGAAGCGTTAGCCTGGACGTTCGGAACCATCGATGGCACGTTATTCCCGTCTGAAAGTCCTGAGCACCATGGTCGATACCGGGATGGTACCCGTTTTCTACCATCCCGATTTCAATGTCGCGCGCGATGTCGCCGCGGCTTGTCTCGCCGGCGGATGCCGGCTGCTCGAATTCACCAATCGCGGCGATCACGCCTGGGAAGTTTTCAGCGAGCTCGAAAAATACTGCGCGCGCGAACTGCCGGACATGATCCTTGGCGTGGGATCGGTTGTCGACCCCGGCACCGCTTCGCTGTACATCAATTGCGGCGCGAATTTCGTGGTCGGTCCGCTGCTCAATCCCGATGTTGCGCGTGCGTGTAATCGGCGCAAAATACCGTATTCGCCCGGCTGCGCCAGCGCGTCGGAAATTTCGCAGGCGGAGGAATTGGGCTGCGAAATCCTCAAAATCTTTCCCGGCAAAGAAGTCGGCGGGCCGGGCTTCGTGAAGGCCATCAAAGGCCCGTGCCCCTGGGTCTCGATCATGCCCACCGGCGGCGTGGAACCTACCGAAGTATCGTTGAAAGGCTGGTTCGACGCCGGCGTCGTCTGCGTCGGCATGGGATCGAATCTCATCACCAAGGAAATGATCCAGGCGGGCGATTATGCCGGCATCGCCCAAAAGGTCCGCGACACGTTGGCGCTCATCGCCGCGATCCGCGCCGGCAAATAGCCGGGGGCGCACGACATGAATGTGGGTACGGCGCCGTAACCCAATCTCAATCGCATCGTGCCCGGGGTCCCCTCTGGGGAGGATCCGGCCCGTTTCGGCGCCGCCAGGCTGGATCGAGATCGAATGAGCCTCCGGGACAATCTCCGGCTCGCAGGCCAAACGGTTTCGGGTGGCGTCCGGGCAGATTGGGAGCTGGTTGGGATTGGCCTGCGCCAGCCTGGAAATGCCTCACGACATGATTGTCGAGGACCGGCCGGTGAATTCTCGGAGTCGATTCTACCGAACGGGCTGCGCAAACCGGAACCTCACCGGCCATGTGCCGACTCTCGGTCCTAACTCAGCGACGCTTCCCCCAACGCCGTATCTGGCCAGGACGTTTCCCCGAATTCACCTGTCTCATCGGAAAGGCGAGCCAGTCGCAGGCTCCAGTAAGTCGTTTCAACAAGTTCTAAGAGTATCTAAGCGATTGCTGCGAAATATGGCAGCCGCGCCGTGCCCGATCGCACATTCACTCCGAGCGGAGAGCTTCCAGGGGATCCACTCTCATCGCGCGCAGCGCCGGGATGTAGCTGGCGGCGACTGCAGCCGCGATCAATACGACAGAGACCGACGCATACGTCAGCGGATCGAGCGGGCCGACACCGAATAGCGATGAGCCCAGGATGCGAGTGAGGGCCGCGGAGGCGGCCAAACCGCAGGCGATACCGATTACGGCTAGCACCAGGCCGTCGGCGACGAAGATGCGCGACAGGCGGCGCGGCGGTGCCCCCAGCGCCATGCGGATTCCGATTTCCCGGCGGCGGTGCGACACCGCATAGGAGATTACGCCATAAATGCCGACCAAGCCGATGAGCAGCGCCATAGCCCCCGCGATCACCAGCATTACCAGCGTGAAAGACGTACGTTCCATCGATTTCGAATAGATCTCTTCGAGCGTGCGGACTTCAGCTAGCGGCAAACTCGGATCCAGGCTCCAGACTGCGCGCTGCACGTCGGCCAGCAGGCCCGGCGATCCCGCGCGCCTGCTTCGAACGATGTAGGCGACTGTGCGCACCACCACCACCGGTTCGTTGTTGAAGTGGTACATCAGCAGCGGATAGTACGCGCTCGCGGGCGCCTGCTGCTGCATGCCTTCGCTGCGCTCGTCCGCGACCACGCCGATCACTTGCCGCCAGGGGTCCCTTTGATTCGGAACGACCTCCTTGCCGATGGCGGCGCGCGGATCGCCCCATAACTCTCGCGCGAGATTCTCACTGACCATGGCGACGGGGCGGCGTTCGTAGACATCGGCCCACGTAAATTCGCGGCCGCAGACCAGGCGATTGCCCAGGGCGGCCAGAAGCCCCGGTGAGATAAACTTCTGGCCCCGCAGCGGAGGCACTCTGTCGTACGTCTTATCGCGCGCGTAGACCTGGTAAAGGCCGCCGCCCGGATCCGTGGGAATGAAGGCCGTCATTCCCGCGGAGACGACGCCCGGTATCTCGCGGATCTTATCGAGGATGGATTGCTCCAATTGCGCGGCCGCGACCGGGTCCTTCACCTGTGCGTCCGGGATGGCGATGCGCATCGTGAGAGCGTCGTGGGGATCGAATCCAGGGTCGACGTGACGCAGCGCCTGGAAAGTCCTGATCATCAGGCCGGAGCCGACGAGCAGGACCACCGCCAGCGCGACCTGCACGACGACGAGCATGCCGCGCGTCCGGCGCCGCTCCCGAGTCTGAGACGACGTTCGTCCTCCGCCGCGCAAACGTGTGGCGATGAGAGGGCCGGCGTACTTGAAGACGGGTATCATCCCAAACATGACGCCGCTCGCGAGCGCCGTGAGGAAGGTGAAGGCGAGCACCGTGGGATCGATGGAGATCTCGTTGAGGCGCGGCAGGTGGGCCGGGGCGATAGCGATCAGCAGTCGGATGGCGGCATCGGCGATCGCCAAGCCGAGCGTGCCGCCGAGGAGGCCGAGCACGATGCTTTCCATCAGCAACTCGCGCGCGATGTCGCGCCGTCCCGCTCCGAGGGCCGCGCGGATCGCGAGTTCATGCTGGCGGCATTCGACGCGAACCAACAGCAGGTTGGCGACGTTGGCGCACGCGATCAGCAGCACGATTCCGATCGTTCCCATCAGGACCCAAAGAGTCTTTGAAAGATCGCCGACCATGTTGTTCTTAAGCGTTTCGAGGCGCGGCGTAAAGCGGACGTCTTCGAACGCCTTTACCGTGAATCCGGGCTGCGGAGGATAGCTATGCAACGCAATGGGGATGAGGCGCGCCAGGTCGGCGGCGGCCTGGCCGATGGTGACGCCCGGTCTCAGGCGCGCGATTCCTGCATAAATGACATTGCCCAGAATGGTCTTGTGACGATCGAGCTGAAGCGGAAGCAGAAACACGGCGTTCTGATCGAGGAAAGTGAAATTCGACGGCAGGACACCGATGACTTCGCACGGGACTCCGTCCACTGTCACGGCGCGGCCCAGCACCGAGCGGTCGCCTCCGAATCGCGCGTGCCACCATGCATATGACAAGACCATGGTCACCGGACTGCCGGGTGCATCGTCCTTATCCGAGAACCAGCGTCCCAGCACGGGCTGCAAGCCGAGGATGGGCAGAACCTGCGCGCTGACGTTGAGGCTTAACGCGTCTTCGGGTTCGTGGAGGCCGGTTACGGTGCTGCGTGCCCATTGATAGAGACCGATATCCTGGAACGAGTGCGCCTGGTCGCGATAGGTGAAATGAAGAAATGGGGCGGTGCCGGCTTCGGGAAGGTTGACGCCGGGCGCGGCGTGATTCACCGTG
>Ga0181521_10004334_pt1 | contig 16257 bp, 9 predicted proteins | sample PEATcosm2014_Bin_32_FD_119764 | JGI IMG/M metagenome (GOLD analysis project Ga0181521, IMG submission 119764) | Peatland microbial communities from MTU Mesocosm Facility, Houghton, MI, USA - PEATcosm2014_Bin02_60_metaG | ecosystem: Environmental > Terrestrial > Soil > Wetlands > Peat | place... | reverse complement strand
GGCTGCTCGCCATGCAATCGGGCGACGGCGGCTGGGCGGCATTCGACGTCGATAACGATTGGGCCCTCCTCAACGAGGTGCCTTTTGCGGACCACAACGCCATGCTCGACCCCACCTGCCCGGACATCACCGGGCGCGTGCTGGAATCGCTCTGCCGCCGCGGCATGGCGGGCCACGAGGCCGTGCGCCGCGGCGTGGTTTACCTGCTCGAGGCGCAGGAAAAAGATGGAAGCTGGTACGGCCGCTGGGGCGTGAACTATATTTACGGATCGTTCCTGGCCCTGCGCGGCCTGGCGGCCAGCGGCGCGCCGGAAGCCAAAGACGCCATCGCCAAAGCCGCACAGTGGTTGCGCACCATCCAGAACCCCGATGGCGGCTGGGGCGAATCCTGCGCCAGTTACGATCGCGAGAGCTTCGTTCCCGCGCCGAGCTGCCCCTCGCAGACCGCCTGGGCCGTTCTCGGGCTGCTAGCCGCCGGCGACCGCGAGGGCGCCGCCGTCCGCCGCGGCATCCAGTTCCTTCTCGATCACCAGAGGCCCGACGGCACATGGCCCGAGCAAGCCACCACCGGCACCGGATTCCCCAATGTCTTCTACCTCACCTACGGCATGTACCGCGACTACTTCCCGCTGCTGGCGCTGGCGCAGTCTTGTGACTGAGATGCGAACCGCGATTTCCATCGGCGTCCTGTTGGTATTTCTGGTTGTTCTTTGGACGATTTTCGGGCCGATCGAGAGGGTGCGCGCCGATAACCTGGTGGCCGACCCCTCATTCGAGATGGTCAAGAATCGCGACCAGTTCGGACGGGTGTTTGCCAGGTGGGAGGGATGGAAATTCGAGGGCGATTGCTCGTTCGAGGTGGGCGAGGTGCCGCACACCGGCAGAACCTCGGCGCTGCTGGTCTGCCCTTCGCCCGGCAAGATTCGGATCGCGCAGACGCAGGACCTGGAACCGGGCCGCTACCGGATTACGGCCTACATTCGCGGGCTGGACATCGGCACGGGCGCATATAACCTGGACACCGAGTTCATGTTCGACGACAAGTACTTCCCGCTGAAGAAAAACGGCGTCTTCGGCTGGACCCGCCTGACTTACGTGGCCGACCTCTCCGCGCGGCGGAAGACCGGGCCTTCTTTCGGTTTGTGGGCGCCGGGCTATCTGTGGATCGACGACGTGTCGATGGAACGCGTGGGCGGCGAAGTCAAGCTCACCGGCGTTCCGGTGCTGGGTGGCGAGGAAGCGCCGATCGCCCCGCCGGGCCCGCTCGGGGCCGGCGCGGTGCATTGCCCGCGCTGCCGCTACCGCAACATGCCGGAGTGGAAGAAGTGCTATGCCTGCGGCAGCCCTCTGACGGAGAGGGCGGAGAGACCTTCCGGGCCGGCGGTCAAGCTCATTACTTCCTTCGAGCGGGACAATCCGTTCGAGGGGGGAGTAGTAGTGGCGGCGCATGCCACCGATGGCGCCAAGGCGCTGCGCATCGACAGGGGGTACGGCGCGATGCTTGCCCCGCAGAACTGGGCGGGCTACGACTACCTGAAAGCGGATACCTACGTGGAGGGGACGCGCCCGCTTCCGGTCACGGTGGAAATCCACGATACGGGGACGCAAGACTACTGGACGCGCGTCAATTACAACACGGTGGTGCCGCCCGGCGCGAGCACGCTGATTCTGGCGTTGCGGCAGTTGTATGTCGGGGAGAAAGGGCGTCCGGGCCGGTATCTGAACCTGAGCGGCATCACGCGGCTGGTTTTTGGGGTGGGGGATGCGGGACCGCTGTTTCTCGACAATCTTCGCCTGGAGCGCGATACGGCGGCGCAAGGCGCGTTCTTCGATGGGCTGTACGCCTTCGATTTCGGCACCGGCGCCAGCCCGCTGATGGACGGCTTCACGCCCATTGCGCCGGCCACAATCTACTCCCCCGGGCGCGGCTATGGTCTGAAGAACGCCCAGGTCTGGCGGGCGTTCGACGCGCTGCAACCGGACCCACTCTACCAGGATTTCATCTGCATCGAATCCGGCGGGCTGGCGGTGGACGTGCCCAACGGGAAGTACCGGGTGTTTGTGAACATGGACAGCCCGTCCACCTACTGGGGCGACTACCAGGTGTACCGCGAGCGCTCCATCCTGGCGCAGGGCAAAACCGTGTTTTCGGAGCGGATGGATTTCAAAGCCTTCCAGAAGAAATACTTCCGGTTTTGGGACACGGAAGATTTGCCGTCCGACAACACTTTCGACAAATACCAGCGCGCTTATTTTTCGGAGAAGGTCTTCGATGTAGACGTAAAGAACGGACAGCTCTATGTTGAGTTCCAAGGAGAGAATTTTGCGTGCAGCGTATCGGCGGTAATCGTGTTCCCGGTGGGGAGGGCGGCGGAGGGAGCGCGCTTTCTGGAGTATGTGAAACAGAAGCGGCGCTTCTACTTCGATAATGCCTTCAAGCGCGTGCTGCACAGCCCGGCAGGCGACCCGCCTCAGCTTGCGGCGGCGGACACCGGGCGCGGTTACATGGTTTTCCAACGCGATTTCATGAAGGACGTCTACTATAACGATACGCCGTATCGCGGGGAAACCGGGCAGCCGCTCGCGGCCGGTGGATTCGCTGGCCAGACGGTTCCGGTGACGATGTCGGTTCTCCCTCTGAAAGACCTGGGCCAGGGAACCCTGAGCGTGAGCGCGCTGGCGGGGCCGCAAGGCTCCATACCTGCCAGCGCCATAGACGTGGGCTACGTTTCCTATCGGCTGACCCGGGTGACGATGGACGGCGCCGTGTACACCATCACCCCCCGGCTCATCGTTCCGAAGAATACCGTGGCGCTGCCGAAAGGCGTGGCGCGGCGGTTTTGGCTGACCGTGCATGTTCCCGAGGGGGCCGCGCCGGGTGTCTACACGGGCCAGGTGAGTTTCACGCCGCAACAGGGCGCTGCCCTCTCGGTTCCGCTGCGTTTCACAGTCCGCAAGGGCATTCTCGATGCGGTGGATATCCCCGTGGGGCCGTGGGGCGGGCGCATTGGCACGCCGTGGTTCCAGGACGACCCGGCAACCACGAGTTTTGGCGCGGAGATGACCGAAAAGAGCCTGCTGATGTTGCGCGCGCATGGATTCACGATGTTCACCGGGGTTCCCTACGTGACCTACCAGGGATTCAAGGATGGGAAGCCGGTGCTGGACTTCAGCGCCGCCGACCGCCAGATGGCGGATGCTAGAAGCTACGGATTCCGTGCCGTGGATTCCTATGGCGCCGGCGTGATGGGCATCGATGCGTACCACCGGGACCTCGGGAAGATGAAAGAAGCCGGTTTCACCGACTACAGCGCCTTCGTCAAAGCCATCTACTCGGCCATCGACCGGCACGCACAGGAGAAGGAATGGTTGCCGGTTTACTGGAACCTGGGCGACGAGCCGGCCGGCGACGATCTCAAAGCGTCCATTGAAAACGCCAAGGCTTACCGGGAGGCCTTCCCGAAAGGGCCGCCATTCTTCACCGCCGCCACGAGTCTCTCCACGCAGGATGCCAACGATCCGCATTTCGAGCTGGCCAGAACGCTGAACGTGGCCACGCTGAACGGGCACGACGAGACCAGCCTGAAGCGGTTGGCTTCCGCCGGAGGCGCCTGGGCATATTACAACGGCGGCAGCCGCTGGAGCTTTGGCATCTACCTTTATAAAGCCGTCAAGGAGTTCGGGCTCAAGTTCCGGCTGGCCTGGCACTGGAATTTGGTGGCCGGCGATCCCTACTATGCCCTGGATTGTCGCGAAGACGACTACGCATGGGCCAATGCCACTCCCGACCGCCAGCTTGTGCCTTCGGTGGAGTTCATGCGCATCGCGGCCGGACTGGACGATTACCGGTATCTGCTGACGCTGGCGCGGCTGGCCAAAGCCAAAGAGGGCACGCCCGCCGCCAAGCAGGCGGAGGCGCTGATCCGCAACCGCATGGCCGCGTTCCACCTGGGCCAATTGGATCATGATCCGCTTTTCGGAGTGGACGACTGGGCAGCCTACCGGCGGCAGTTGGCGGACGCCATCGAATCGTTGCGATAGCGCACCGCATCACGCCACGCGCACCGTCTTCACATTCACGAACTCGCGGATGCCGTAGGCGCCCAGCTCGCGCCCGTACCCCGACCGCTTGGCGCCGCCGAACGGCAGGCGCGGGTCGGAGGCCACCATCCCGTTGATGAACACCATTCCCGCTTCGATCTCGTCGATGAACCGGCGCTGCTCGGCTTGGTCGTTGGTCCACGCGCTGGCGCCCAGCCCGAACTCGGTGTCGTTTGCCAGCCGGACGGCCTCATCGATTCCATTCGCGCGAAACAGCGCCGCCACCGGTCCGAACAGCTCCTCGCCATACGCGGGCGCGTCCTTCGGCACATCCGCCAGCACCGTGGGCGCGTAGTAGTTGCCAGGCCGGTCGAGCCGTTTCCCGCCGGTGAGCACGCGCGCGCCCATTGCCACCGAGCGGCGCACTTGCTGGTCGAGCCCTTCGAGAATATGCGGCGTGGCGAGTGGCCCTACCTGCGTGGTTTCGTCCATGGGGTCGCCCACCCGCAGCGCCGCCATGCCCGCCACCAACGCCCGCTCGAACTGCGCGGCAATCCGCGCGTCCACGATGAAGCGCTTGGCGGCAATGCAACTCTGCCCGTTGTTGATGGTGCGCGCCTCAACGCCTATCCGCACCGCCCGTTCGAGATCCGAACTGGGCATCACGATGAACGGATCGCTCCCGCCCAGTTCCAGCACCGTCTTCTTAATCTGCCGGCCCGCCTGGCTGGCCACTTGCGCGCCCGCCGGCTCGCTGCCAGTGAGCGTCACCGCTTTCACGCGTGCGTCGCCGATCACGCGCTCCACCTGCGCGGAGCCGATCAACAGCGTCTGAAACACGTCCGCCGGAAACCCCGCGCGGCGGATAACGTCCTCGATTTCGAGCGCGCACTGCGGCACGTTGGACGCATGTTTCAACAACCCCACGTTGCCCGCCATCAGCGCCGGAGCCGCGAACCGGAACACCTGCCAGAATGGAAAGTTCCAGGGCATGACGGCCAGCACCGGCCCGATTGGTTCATACCGGATGAAGCTGCGCCCGGCCCCGGCCTCCACCGGCTCGTCCGCTAGCAGCCGTTCGCCGTGCTCCACGTAGTAGCGGCAGGCCCCCGCGCACTTGGCCGCCTCGGCCCGTGCCGCGCCGATGAGCTTCCCCATCTCGAGCGTCATGACGCGGCCAAGCCGGTCCTTCTCGGATTCCAGAATCTCAGCCGCCGCGTTCAACCACCGCGCGCGCGCGGCGAACGAAGTGCGGCGATACGATTGATACGCCGCTGCCGCGCGCCGCAGCTTGTCTTCGATCTGGGGTTCGGTCAACGGCTCGAATGTGCGCCATGTGACGCCGGTAGCAGGATTAATGGATGCAATCATCGTCCACTATTTTAGTGCGGCAGTGGCACAGAGCATCGCCTTTGGTGGTCAAGCCGCGCCAAAGCACGGCCGGTTGACAGACGACAGAAGGCGATCGTCTGTCCCACAGAGCAGCGGAGCCGCAACCAAAGGTATGCAGTGTCGGTAGACAGGCAAGCAGGCCGAGTACCACTCGGCCGCAGGCTGCCAGCCTGCCCCACAGAATCGTCGCAAGCTGCGAAGGTGTGAGAGTAGTGTAATACACGGTTACCAACTCCAGCGCAGGCCCAACTGGCCTGTCCGCGCGGAGCCTGCCGGCGGGAAGATGGCGGTGCCGGTGATGGTTCCGCCGTTGACGTTGTTTACGGTGGTCTGGCCGCCTAGCGGGGTTCCGCCGCCTGTCGGCTCGCCCAGGTTGGTGTGGTTCAGGACATTGTGAAACGAGGCCACCACGGTGATGGCACCCATCCGCTCCAGCCGAACCGTCTTTTGAAGCCCCAGACTGAAGATGATGTATCCCGGGCCTTCGATAATGCCGCGGCCCGCATCGCCCCACTGGCCGCTGGCGGGCGCGACGAACGCGTTGCGGTCGAACCATTCAGCCTGCGTCCGCGGCATGGCGATGGTCCCGGTTGCCAGGTCCGGACGGAAGGTCGAGAGGTTCACGTTGGCCGGCGCCACGCCGCTGAATACCGGCGTGAACCAGTTGCCGGTGCTTAGATTGCACAACATGTTAAGTTGCCAGCCGCCCGGCAGTTCGTAGAGCGCCTGGCTCAGCCACTGGTGGCGCGGCACGGAATAGACGTTGCCGCGGTCGCGCCGCCGGTTGCGACTGTCTTCAATGGAAGTGTTCAGCTCGAAATCGCCCGTATCGTCGATGTCGCTGATCTCCTTGGCCCAAGTCCACGTGGAGGTGAACATCAAGCCCCGGCTGAAGCGCTTGCTGGCCTGGGTCTGCAAGCCGCTATAGAGCATGTTGGCCCCGTTGTCGGAGTACGTGATGTTGGCAAACTGCGGGTACGGGCGCCGCGCGCTCACGAAGGGCACCGTCGACGCCACCGGCTGGTTGGCGTCGCGCCGGTAGGCCAGTTGCGTGCCCTTCGACCCGATATAGCTGATGCGCAGCCCGACGTTGCGCGCCACTTCGCGCTCGATGGCGAGGCTGTATTGCTGGGCGTAGCTGTTGCGCAAGTTGGGCGCCACCCCTGCCAGCGCCAGCGTCCCGGGCGAGCCCGGAATCGCGAACGGATTCGCCAGCGTGAACTGCGGCTGGCCATTTGTGAAGCTGTTGGTGCTCACCGTGGTGACCGAGAACGGGCCGGCCGACATGGTGACTGGAATGTCGCCCGAATAGTGTACGTAGTAAATGCCCCATCCGCCGCGCACCGCTGTCTTTCCGGCCTGGTCCAGCCGGTAGGCGAATCCGAACCGCGGGGCGAAATTGTTGTAATCTCCCTTGCGCAGCGAACGGCCCACGCCCATCTGATCGGCGGTCTCGAGCGGAATCGTGGCAGAGGGAAACAGCGCGCTGATGTACTTTGTCGCCGCGTTGCTCGGTATGACGATCTTGCCCGTCGCCAGGTCGAACGAGTAGATATTGTCGTCCCGCGTGTACGCCGGGCCGTTGTATTCGTATCGCAGCCCGTACATCAGGGTGAGGCGCGGCGTGACTCTGAAGTCGTCCTGTGCATAGCCCGCCCAGTCGCGGAAACGGATGTACTGCGGCTGGTATGGCTCCATGCGCGTCACCGATTGCGGCAATCCCAGCAGAAAATCCGCGTAGGCATTGCCCGTGAATGCGCCCGTGAACGAGTAAGTCCCCAGAATCGGGTTGCCGGAAGTGTTGGGCTGAAACCGGTCGTCGAACCAGTTGACCTCTTCCACGCCGAACTTCATGGCGTGATGGCCGGCGATCCAACTCAGGTTGTCGGCTAACTGGGCGTGCCCGTCGTTCACCGGGTTGAGTAAGTTGATGGCGTTGCCCGTGACTCCCGAGATACTGAAGTAAGGGAGGCTGTTAGTGTAGCCACGGCTGGGCAGCCCTGAGATACCGATCTGCTGCATGAGGTCCTGTCCATTCAGGTTCGAACTGCTGGCCGACACCAGAATCACCACGCCGGCGCGAAATTCGTTGACCACGTTTGGCCGGAAGGTGTAGACATCCCCCAGCGTCCAGAAATTCACGCGGCGGATGTTGTCGGAGGTTCCCACTGCCATGGGCGGCAGCGACGAGCGCGCGCCTGGGATGTGGTAATCGTCCTTGCGGTTCTCGTACCGCAGGAAGGCCATGTTGCGCGCCGTAAAACTGTGGTCCAGCTTGATCTCCTCGGTGCGGTGCACTTCCGGCCCGTCGAACGACGCGCGATAGTTCGCGGCCGTCAACGAAGGCGCGCCGAAGTTCGGCAGAGGCAGGAAGAGACTCTGCATCTGCAGCGCCTGCGGGCTGAGATACCGCGCCAGAATGGTATTCCCGCTGAACGGATTCGCTCCGGTGAACGGATTCTTGAGCGCCGCCAGGCCGGTGAAATCTCCCTGCCGCATGGCGACCGTCGGCACGTTGGGCGAGAATAGGTACGCCGCCGCGCCGCGCATGCCGTCGAAATCGAAGAAGAAGAAAGTCCGGTCGCGCTGGAGGGGTCCGCTCACCGTTCCGCCGTAATTGTGCAGGTTCTGGAACGGCTTGGTGGTGGAGAACGTGCTGCGCGCATCGGTGGCGCTGTTGCGCACGTACCAGAAGACGCCTCCGTGAAAGTGGTTGCCGCCGGATTTCGTCGCCGTGGTGACCGTGCCCATGCCGCCGAACTCCGCGCGTGTGGTGAGCACATTGGCGGTGAATTCCTGGACGGCCTCCACCGAGGGCTGCGATACGTTGTCGGGGCTTCCGAAATTGCCGAACGTGGTTTCGATGCCGTCCACCTTCACCTTGATGCCGGTCGCGCCCGCGCCCGGCGTCAGCCACTTGGCGCCGTTGCCCACCTGCACCACGCCCGGCACGGTCAGCGGCATGATCTCCGAAATGAGGCCCGAGTCGCCCGAATTCTTCGCGATGCTGCGCAGATTGGTGGGGACTTCGATGATCTGCCGCGCCAGCAGGTCCGACCCCACTGCCGGCGTGTCCATCTCGATCGCCGCCGGCGCCGCTTCCGTGACCAGCACTTCGGTGGATTCGGCCGCGATCTCGAACTTGAGGTCCTGCCGCACGGTGCCATACGCCTCCACCGCGAAGCCGTGCGTGGCGAGCGGCCGGAAGCCCTTGGCGGCCGCTGCCAACTTGTAGACGCCGGGCGCCAGGTCCGGGAAGGAGTAGGCGCCGCTGGTGTTGGTGGAGGCCGCGCGCCGCACACCGGTATCCTGGTTCGTCAGGGTGACCGAAGCGTTGGGAACCGAGCCGCCGGAGGGGTCGGTCGCGAGGCCAGTCACCGTCCCCAGCGGTGTTTGAGCGTGGGCCCCGAAGGCGAGCGCAAAAAAAACAATGAGAGCCCTTCGCATATGGGAACGACTATTGTGTCACACTGCTGGAGATGGCACGGCACGGCTTGGTCGCCGCCTTGGCGCTGATTCTTTTCGCGTGGCTGGCCCGCGAGGTGACGCACGGCGAGGCCATGCGCCTGGACACGCCCATTCGCAACGCGGTTCACGCCCGGTCCTCCCCGCCGCTCACCGCCATAATGCGCGGCGTGTCGCTATGTGGCTCCGAGGTCATCCTCGTGCCGCTCGGCGTCATTCTGGTTTGGTGGCTGGTGGCCGCGAAACGAAGACGCGCGGCGGTGGTGTTTGCGGTGGTGGCCCTGGGCGCGGAAGCGCTCGATCAAATCATGAAGTTGCTGTTCTACAGGCCGCGGCCCGAGCCTTTTTTCGGATTTGCCTCACCCGTGACCCATAGCTTTCCCAGCGGTCATGCCATGGTGTCTTGCTGTTTTTTTGGCGTGCTGGCGGTGATTCTGGCCGCGCGGGGCGCCCCCTCGGCCCCGTCGCGCTTAAAGCGAACGGCGATCTTCGCCGCTGCGGCAATCCTTGTAGCTCTGATGGGATTCTCGCGCGTGTACCTCGGCTTCCACTATCCGACCGATGTGCTGGCGGGCTACGCCGCGGCGGTCGTCTGGCTGGCCGTGGTGCGCGCGGTCTATCTGGTGTTTACAGCACCTTCCAGTACGTGATGCCCGATTGTGCGCCGGCCGTCAGAATGCGAATGCCCATGTGTCCGGCCTGGTCCAGGTCTACCTGGTAGAGGGGCAAGTCGCGCTCCTTTACCACGTAGGTGCCGGTCTGCAGGCGCCACGAATCCTCGTAGGTCGAGACCACCATCGGATTCCCAGCCACGGCTCGAATCCGGAACTGCGCGGTGGAAGGTTCGTAGTTGGCGTAGCTGTAACACCGGCCCAGACAGGCACGGTCGATCATATGGGTCAACGCGTTGATGCGGAGCGCGGGATCGTCGATCGCGCTCACCACCCGCTGCCCCGGCGGCAATTGCCACACCAACCTCGTCATCTGGTCTTCGAAAGCATTCAGCACACGCTCATCCCGGTAGAGAAAACCGAAGAACACCAGCGCCACCACCGCCATCGCGCAGCGGTGGTACGCGCGCATCGGCGCCGCCGCCAGCAACGCGCACAGGCAGATGCCCACGGCCAGAGACATGCGCTCGGCGATGTATACCAGCGCGTGGTTGTAACCGGGAATGTCCAACCGGGTGGGGACGAGGAAGACTCCCGCCGCGCTGAGGACGCCAATCTGGAACAGGAGGCTCGATAGCACATTGCGAGCGCCGGACGCGCCGAGCAATCGCACAAACAGTAGCACCGAAACCAGCAGCAATCCGAGGAACGGTACCAGATACTTGCCATCGAACACCCAAAGCTGGTCGGTCCCCGTGATCTCCACCATCTGCTGCGGCAGCCATATGTAGGACATCATGCCGGTGACCACGGCGCGCGCCACGACCATCGCCGCCAGAGATGCGGCCATCATGATGGCGCGCTTCCGCGGCGTCATGCGGCGGGCCAGCCACAGGTACGCCAGCAGGGTCACGGTCCACGCCACCGGCAGCCCGTGGGCCCCGTAGGCGAGTATCAAAACGGGGACCGCCGCAGCCACTCGCCGGGGCTTCCATTCCCACGCCAGAGCCAGAGCCCAGAAGCACAACCCGAGGCTCAGATAAAAGTCCAACAGGCCCATATGGAGCACCCAGCCGTATGCCAGCATGGCGATGGCCGGCATCAGACCCCAGGCGCGGCGGCCCGACACCACGGACACGAATGCGAAGGCGCCCCAGACGAACGCGAGCACCGCGAGCGAAACTGAAATCCGCTGCGCCGCTTCCACCCCGAGGGTCTTGAAAAGCCCGCTCAGCAGGAGATCGAAAAGAACATTGGTCGTCTGGGGGACGATGGCCAGCCCCGGTGCTCGCCCGCTTTCGATCAACTGTGCCAGCCACGCGTTATAGATATGGCTCGAGAGGTCGCCCAACTGCAAGCGCGATTGCCAGTAGCAGGGGACCAGCAGCAGCAGGGAAGCCAGCACGTAGTACAACCGCGTGGCGAGGCGTTTCATATCCTGGACTTGGGGCGCTCCGCGGCGCTGCTGCTGCTTGGCTGCCACTGATCCGAATCTAGCATGGTGAGCCGGCGCCTCAACACCCGGTCCGCGAGAGTCGGAATGGTAAAATTGAAGTTCCGGCTGGGAGGAGATCGATGGCTGTGAGACCCCGCCGCCAGGCGGTGGTGGTGGATGTCGGGGGAGTGAAGGTTGGGGGCAAGCACCCCATTGTCGTGCAGTCCATGACCAACACCGATACCGCCGACGTGCCTTCCACCGTGAACCAGGCGATGGCGCTGGCGCGCGCCGGATCGGAGCTGGTCCGCGTCACCGTCAACACCGAGCAGGCGGCCGCCGCCGTGCCCAGGATCGTAGACACGCTGGACCAGTTCGGCGCGCGCGTGCCCATCATCGGCGACTTCCACTATAACGGCCACATCCTGCTGAAGAAGTTTCCCGAGTGCGCCCGCGCGCTGGCCAAGTACCGCATCAACCCCGGCAATGCGAACATCGGCCGCAAGACCGACGACAATTTCCGGACCATGATCGAGGTGGCCATCGAGAACCACAAGCCGGTGCGCATCGGCGTGAACTGGGGGTCGCTCGATGCGGCGCTGCTGACGCGCATGATGGATGAGAACTCGAAATCGCCGGAACCCAAGGACGCGCGCGAGGTGACGCGGGAGGCCATGGTGGCGAGCGCGGTGGAATCGGCACGGGCGGCGGAACGCCACGGGCTGGCCCACCACCGCATCATTCTCAGCGCCAAGGTGAGCGGCGTGCAGGATTTGATCGACGTTTACCGCGCCCTGGCGGCCGCCTGCGATTACCCGCTGCACCTCGGCCTGACGGAGGCCGGCATGGGCAGCAAGGGAATCGTGGCCTCCACCGCCGCGCTGGCGCCGCTGTTGCAGGAGGGCATCGGAGACACCATCCGCGTGTCGCTGACGCCGCTGCCCAATGGCGACCGCACCGAAGAAGTGACGGTCTCGCAGCAGATCCTGCAATCGCTCGGCATCCGCAGTTTCACTCCGCAGGTGACCGCCTGTCCGGGTTGCGGGCGAACCACCAGCACCTTCTTCCAGGAGATGGCGGACCAGATCCAAACCTACCTGCGGGACCAGATGCCCAAGTGGAAGCCGGATTATCCCGGCGTCGAGACCATGACGGTGGCCGTAATGGGCTGCGTGGTGAACGGGCCGGGCGAATCCAAGCACTCCAATATCGGGATCTCGCTGCCCGGCACATCCGAGGATCCCAAGGCCCCGGTCTACGTGGATGGGCGCCTGCTGACCACGCTCAAGGGTGATCGCATCGTTGCCGAATTCATTGGCATCTTGGATCGGTACGTGAACACGCATTACGCAAAGTCATGACACACGCCGCGCGAGAAACCGAAATCAAGCTGGCCGTTCCGGACGTAAAGACCGCGCGGGGCCTGCTGCGCGCGTCCGGTTTCCGGGTCTCCAAACGCCGAGTCTTCGAGACCAACATGGTTTTCGACACACCGGAGTTGGGGTTGCGCAGAGCCGCGACGCTGCTGCGCGTGCGCCAGGCCGGCGGCGTGGCCACGGTCACCTACAAGGGTCCGCCGGATGTCGGGCGGCACAAGAGCAGGGAAGAGCTGGAACTGGAAATCTCCGATGCCCGCGCCATGGGCGCCATCATTGAGCGGCTCGGCCTGGGCCCGGTCTTTCGCTATGACAAGTACCGGACCGAATACCGCCAGCCCGGCCGCTCTGGGATTGCCACGCTCGACGAAACGCCGGTGGGCGTCTATCTGGAGCTGGAAGGAACCCCGCAATGGATCGACCGCGCCGCGCGGAAACTGGGATTCGCGGAGGACGATTACATCACCGCCAGCTACGCGCGTTTGTGGCTGGATTGGTGCGAATGGCACGGCGTAGGCCCGTCGGATATGGTGTTCAGTGATCCCGTTCCGTGACCAGTTCGGTCACGGCCAGCAAGGCCCGCTGGTAGGGAGATTCCGGGAACTCGTTGATGATCCCCCGCGCCTTGTCGGTGAACGCCTGGGCGCGTTCTTTCACGCGCTCTATGCCGTGATATTTGTCGAGCAGCGCCAGAATTCCCGCAAACGGCGCCTCTCGATAGCTGCGTTGCCGAAGAACGGTCTCCACCAGCCGCTGCTCCGCCGCGGTGGCCCGTTCGAGGGCGTAGACCAGCGGTAGCGTCACCTTGCCTTCCCTCAGGTCGCCGCCCACCGGTTTCCCCAGCGTCTGCTCGCGGGCGGTGAAGTCGAGCACATCATCCACCAGTTGGAACGCCATGCCGAGGTTCCAGGCGTACTCGCCCAGCTTCTCCTGCGTCCGCGCGTCGCCGTGGCCGGCCAGCACACCCAAGCGCGCGCACACCGAAAACAGGCGCGCCGTCTTGCGGTCCACCAGCTCCATGCAATCGGCTTCGGTGACGTCGATGCGGCCGATGCGCTCGAGCTGCAACAGCTCGCCTTCGACCATGATCTGGGTGAGCCCGATCAGCAGGTCGAGAATCTGAAACTGGCGCTCGCGCAGCGCGATCTGGAAGGCCTGCATGTAGAGCCAGTCGCCCGCCAGGACGCAGGTGTGATTGCCCCACTTCACGTTGGTCGAGGGGCGGCCGCGCCGCGTCTCGGCGCCGTCGATGACATCGTCATGCAGCAGGGTGGCGGTGTGAATCAGCTCGACCACCGCGCCGAGTTGGACGGCTGTGGCGCCACCATCGCCCGCCAGCTTCGCGGAGAGCAGCAGCAGCGAGGGCCGCAGGCGCTTTCCGCCGCTGGATTGCAGATACTGGCCGATGGCCGTGACCGCGTCCACGGAGGCGACCGATTCGGCTGCGATCTTCTTTTCCACCTGCTCCAGCTCATCCTGGATCAGGTCGAAAACCTCGCGCGCTGTCAAGATCTGGCCCACCTTGCCCAAATTCATGGAAGTTAACCAGTTTACCCGTTAGCGGGTCCAACCCGCAAACCACCGGCGACAAGGGGGTGCCCTCTGGGCCCGGCGCTACAAACACAGCCGCTCGAAGTTCCGCGTGGTCTGCGCGGCAATTTCATGGAGCGTCGACCCACGGACCTCCGCCAGGCGCCGCGCCACTTCTACCACAAACGCGGGCTCATTGCGCTTGCCGCGATAAGGCACCGGCGCCAGGTACGGACAATCCGTCTCCACCAGCAGCCGGTCTTCCGGGGTCATGTGGGCTGCCTCGCGCACGGCTTCCGCATTGGGGAATGTGAGCACGCCCCCGAAAGCCAGGTGAAAGCCGAGGTCAAGCGCCTCGCGCGCTTGTTGGGGATCGCCGGTGAAGCAGTGTATGATGCCGCGATGGGCCTGCCCCACCAGCGCCATCGTGTCCGCCCACGCTTCCCGCGAGTGGATCACTATCGGCTTGCCGGCCTCGGCGGCGATTTCCAGTTGCTTGCGGAACACCGATTGCTGCACGTCGCGCGGCGAAAAGTCGTAGTGGTAATCGAGGCCGATCTCGCCGATGGCCAGCACCTTGGGATGCGCGGCCAACTCGCGCAAGCGCGCGAAGGTCTCAGGCGTGGCTTTCGAAGCGTCGTGCGGATGGACGCCGATGGTGGCGACGATGAACGGATAGCGCTCGGCCTGGCGGATGGCGGTTTCCAGATCGGGCGGGCCGCTGCCCGTGCCGATGGCCATCATGCGTGCGACGCCCGCGGCCAGCGCGCGTTCGATCACCGCCTCGCGGTCCGCGTCGAATTTCGAGTCGTCCAGATGAACGTGCGAATCGACCAGCCTCACTTGAGGCGCGCTCCGACTGGAATATCTTCGTGGAAGCCGGCCAGCACGGGCTTTCCGTCGTCGGCCGAAGCGGCCACGATCATCCCGTTGGATTCGATGCCCTTCAGCTTGCGCGGCTGCAGATTCACGACGATCACCACCTTGCGGTTCACCAGGTCCGCGGGTGTGTAGGCCTCGGCGATTCCGGCGACGATGGTGCGCGGCTCCGGCTCGCCGATATCCACTTTCATGAGCATCAGCTTGTCGGAGTTCTTCACGCGCTCGGCGGAGAGCACCAGGCCGACGCGCATATCCACTTTGGCGAAATCGTCGATGGGAATTTTGGCGGACTGCTCCACTTTCTTCCCCATCAGCGCGGCCTGCTCCGCGGTCGCCTTCTCTTCCAGGGCGCGCATGGTGGCCACGGCCTCCTTCATTTCGATGCGCGGGAATACCCCGGAGACTTCGCCGATCTTCTGCCCCGGTTGCAGGCCGCCCCATGCGAGCGCGGCGAAACGCACCGATTCGATAGGCTCCGTCATGCCAAGCTGCGCCCAGATTTTGGGCGCCGATTGCGGCAATACCGGGGCCAGCAGCGCCGTCGCAATGCGCAGCGCTTCGGCGGCGGTGTAAAGAGTGGTACTGAGCTGCTGCCGCGAAACGTCGTCGGACTGGCGCGCCAGCTTCCATGGGGCGCATTTCACAATGTACTTGTCCACCGCGGAGATGAGCGCCCACACGGCCTCCAGGCCCTTGGAAAACTCGAAGCGGTCGAAGGAATCTTCTAAGGACCGAATGGTCTCGTTGGCCAGCGCGGCGATCTCCGGCTCGCTGCCTTCGGGGACGACGCCGGCTCGGTACTGGCCAATCATGGTGAGCGTGCGGCTGGCCAGGTTCCCCAGGCCGTTGGCGAGGTCGGAATTGTAGCGGCTCACCAGCGCATCGAAGCTGAAGCTGCCGTCCTGCCCGAATACGATTTCACGCAGCAGAAAATAACGCAGCGCGTCGGCGCCCATCACCTGGCGGATGGGCTCGGAGCGCACGATATTGCCGCGCGACTTGCTCATCTTGTCGTTCTCGAACAGCAGCCAGCCGTGGGCGAAGATGCGCTTGGGCAGGGCAATTTCGGCGGCCATCAGGAAGGCCGGCCAGTAGACCGCGTGGAAACGCACAATCTCCTTGCCGATGAGGTGCAGGTCGGCCGGCCACAGGCCCTCGCCCTCCACGGCGCTCATGTAGGTGGTGAGCGCGTCGAACCAGACGTAGAACACGTGCGGCGCTTCGCCAACCACGGGGATGCCCCATTTGATATTGGTGCGGGTGATGGAGAGATCGGTCAGCCCCGCGCGGACGAACGAGATCACTTCGTTGCGGCGCGTCTCGGGCTGAATGAATTGCGGGTCGCGCTCATAAAGCTCGAGCAGCCGGTCCTCGAAGGCCGACAACTTGAAGAAGAAATTCTCTTCGGTGATGGTCTCCGTAGGCCGGCCGCAATCGGGACAGGGATCGCCGGGCTTGGCCTCGTTGACGTAGAGGTTGTCGAAAATGCAGTACTGGCCGGTGTACGACCCCTTGTAGACATAGC
>Ga0181521_10004332_pt1 | contig 16258 bp, 15 predicted proteins | sample PEATcosm2014_Bin_32_FD_119764 | JGI IMG/M metagenome (GOLD analysis project Ga0181521, IMG submission 119764) | Peatland microbial communities from MTU Mesocosm Facility, Houghton, MI, USA - PEATcosm2014_Bin02_60_metaG | ecosystem: Environmental > Terrestrial > Soil > Wetlands > Peat | place... | reverse complement strand
CGCGAGCTATCCGTCGCTCTCCTAGCGCCCGGGTCGCCCGAGGGACGCATGTCAAGTAGTCCTCCGCCAAGGCTGGTTCGAGTCAGTCGAAGAGACCACAGCGGTCCTGCCCCTACGGCCGGTACGACCGCACGGTTGGTCTGTCCCAACCCACGAGCATCGACTAGGTCGTGCCGGTCGAGGCTGAGGGACCACTGCCCGTGGGTCAGCGCGGCGTCAAGGTAGCCAGCAGGAGGTGCCGCTCCGATTACCCGCGCTCAGGCTCCGCGTCGTCGAACAATTGGGTGATGTCGAACGAGCGGGCGTCGTCCGCCATCTCGTCGTCCGACGGCACCGCGGCCGACTGCGAGGCGGCTTCGAGGATGTGCCGGAGCAGGTGGAAGTCACTCGAGGAGTCGAGGAAGAGGCCTGGCCTTCCGAGCACGTAGTGCACGGCTCGGGCGATGGCACCGGGATCGTCGATCGGCTCGTACCAGCTCCGCCTATCGCGGGACGTATCCGCCAGCCAGCGGCGGCGCGCCACAGCCTTGATGGTCTGCACGGCGACGTCGCGCTGGTGGCTCACCGTGAGAAGCTGTTCGACCTCGTCGTGGTAGCGGCTGTTGGCGCGCATCGTGAAGTTGTAGGGCAATAGCACCGAGTCGTAGTCGAAGCGCTCGAGGCTTCTCAGGTGCATCCGCGCGACACTCACGCCGTGACCGGTGACACCGATGAAGCGAACCAAGCCCTCGTCGCGCGCCCGGCACAGGGCCGCCAGTGCTCCGTCGGGAGCATGCGCGGCTGCCCAGTCCTCCTCCTCCACGAGGTTGTGGAGCTGGACGAGGTCCACGTGGTCCACGCCGAGGCGCGAGAGTGAGCGCTCGAGCTCGCCCCGGGCCGCATCACCGTTGCGCTCGCCCGTCTTGGTCGCGAGGAAGTAGTCATCGCGGTGGCCTACCAGCCAGGGCGCGATTCGCAGCTCGGAGTCGCCGTAGCTGGCGGCGGTGTCGAGGTGATTGACACCGTACTCGCGAAGCACTTCGAGAACACTGTCAGCCGTCTTCTGGCTTGCCGAGCCGAGCGCCGCACCGCCGAAGATCACCCGGGTGCTTAGGTGACCGGTTCGTCCGAACCTCGCATGCTCGATCATGACGGACAAACCTAACCTTGCTTCAGGGCGGGTAGGTCGTTCAGACGCTCAGGGCGGCGCGGGGGAAGGGGAGCGTGGAAATCGGGGTCGACCACCGATTTCTCGCCGTGCCCGCGAGTCGTTGAGACCGGACGAGGCGGGGGACAATGCCCACGACCTCGACCTGAGGGGCTCTCGGGCTCACCTTCGGTCGCGCGGAGCGGTCCTCCAGGCCCTTCGGGCCGAGCTCGTCGTAGCGGCCCTTCCAGGTTTATAAGCTCTGGCGCGTGATCCCGTAGTACCTGCACGTCATCGCGACGTTCCCGGTGACCTCCTCGGCATGCTGGAGCAGGGCCAGTCGGTGCTTGACCTGCCGGCGTGCCGGCCGTTAACGGCGATCCAGTGTTGCCGAGAGTTGCTGTGCTCCGCGGACCGGCACCGCCTCGTTCACGAACGCTGTGTCCGGTGTTCACGCGCGCTGGCACGGCGTCTCTGAACTCAGGCTGGAAGAAGTCCTGCGCCACGTCGATGTCGCGGCGCCCGTGGCAGCTTTTCAGGATCTCGGCCTCGTCCACGTCGAACTCGCGGGCAACTTGACGCCAGACACGCTCGACGACTGATGAGTCCGCCAGCGTCCTGTGATGTCGAACAGGAACGCTCGCATACGAAGGGACCTTACCGCCCTGGGAGGGGTGTCTTTCCTGACCCGTCGCCCCACGCCAAGGTCTCTGGTCGGAGCAACCCCGTCTTTGCATTCTGCCCGGCGTATGAAGCCAGGTATCGAGCCGCCACGGGCTAGGTCCCGGAGCCGGCTTTTCGAGCCTCATAGGCACGCTGGCGACAGGAACGAGTGCACTTAAACCCACAGACGCCAGTGCGCTTGTTCTGCCAACAGGTCATCGGCTTGCCACAACGGGGGCATTTCGGGTTGCCCACTCTCGTCGCTATGACAAGTTGCCCCAGGTGATTCATGAGCATCCGCACACGGGTCATGACGTATTCGAGTCCCTCGAGGTCGAACTCGACGTTGTCGGCAGCGAACACGGTCTCCCAGTCGACCGCCAGTCGAGGATCGGTCGCGGAGCAATCGATTGCGCGCAGGGCGCGAGCGATGTCGTTCACCTTGTGGACCTGGAGCAAGGCCCCGAGCCGGTCGTAATCGTCGGGCGTAGCTCCACCTGCGTCGATCTTGTTCGAAAGCGTCATTATTTCGTCGTCGCTTGTCACAGTGACAACCGTAGGGTCTGCCGGGGTACTTGGCGAGCAGGTCAACCGCACCGCAGCGTTGAGGTCGTCAACCCTGTCTGGCTGGGCGAATCGTCGTCTCGCCCAAGAGGTCCGGCTCCGTTTCGGTGGTGCTGTGGTCTTGTTCGAAGGGCGCGGGGTGGTGAGCGACACGATCTTGAGCTAGAGCGGTGACTTAAGAGCTTCGACGAGTATGTAGCCTCGTTTCGCAGCCACGCCCAAGTCGTTCCCGTCCGTTCGACGCCCGGCCAAAGCGGCAAGAAACGACTCATAGGTCCACTCAGCCCGATCGTGTTTGCCAATGCCCTGGCCTTCCCGACACGATTGAAATTCCCCTGGCCCGCTGGCACGCAAACCGAACACGACGCTCGTGGGGATATCTTGCGCGACGGCGATTCAGTTCAGGTGATAGTCACCTTCGTCAAGCCTTCTGGGAAGTCGGGGTCGCGGCCGAGCTGGCGGGCAAGTTCGAGCGCGAGCTGCTGGCCCCGCACGACAGCAAGCACCGGAGCGAGGGCCTCGGGCGCCTCAGCTGACCAGTCGGCCGAGCTGCCGGCCGCAGGTCCGACCAGGCGGACAGAGGCACCACGCCTGCGAAGATCGACGACAACGTCCTGGACGTTTTCGGCCGCAGGGCCTGGGTGTGAGAAGGCGAGAATCGGGATTCCGGTTGGAGCGATGGCGATGGGGCCATGACGCAAGTCGGCGGCAGAGAAGGCGGTGGCGAGAATAGACGTTGTCTCTTCGATCTTGAGGGCGCTCTCGGCAGCTGCTCCGTACAGATAGCCGCGTGCGACTGTGGCGAGGCGGTCAGCTGCCAACGCCCAGGACGCCAACGCGCGGCACGGTTCACGGTCGGCCACGACCTCCGCCACCTGGCCGGGCAGGGCCACCCAGTCGCGATCAGTGATGCCGACGTCGCCGACGGCTTGAGCGATCATCGCGAAGGCGGCAATTTCTGCCGTCACCGTCTTCGTTGCCGGTACGGCCTTCTCCTCGCCCGCTCCGAGGGAGATGACGGTATCGGCCACCTCAGCAAGGGGACTGTCGGCGTTGCTCGTGATGGCGATCGTCCTGGCGCCCGACGTCTGCGCTCGCTGCAAGAAGCTGGCGATCTCCGGCGTGCGGCCCGACTGGGAGACGGCAATGACGACGTAGCCGGAGAAGTCCACCACGGCCCGGTAGAGCAGGTGAACGCTCGGAGAAGCCGATGCGACGGGCCTGTGGGTAGCGACCTCCAGCAGGTAGCGCCCGCAGGTGGCGGCGTGATCCGACGAACCGCGGGCGACGATGACCGTGCCGGCCAAAGGCGCTTGGAAACGCCGTGTGATCGCTGGCTGCAGCTCCGTCCGGCGCCGGATCAAAGCCTCCAGTGTCACCGGCTGTTCTGCGATTTCGGCTTCCATCGTGGTTCCGAGCGGATGATCGCGACTCACATCTGGAGGTTACCTGCCCACGGTGTTCCGCGGAGAACCGCCGAGAGCTGCGACGAGCTGAGGCACTGTCGAGGCGGGAAACGGGCCCTCAGGCTGCTCCGGACCTATTGGCCTCGTTGTCCAGCCACTCACCAACAACCAGCGACATGAAGGATGGTTGGGGTCGGAACCCGAGCAACGCGTAGAACTCCTCCGCACCGTCTGTCTGGAGACCGATGTGCTGGCCGGGAACACGATCGGCCAACATTCGCACCATCGACGAGGCGATGCCGCGTCGACGATACGAGGACAACGTCCAGACGTCGATCAAGTAGGCGTTGCAGACACCATCGGACAGCAGGCGCGCCATACCGACAACCCTCTGCCCGTCCTTCGCCAACGCCACGTGCCGAGAACACTCGAACGAACGCCGTAGTGCTTCAGGCGTCCGGCCGTTGTCGAAATTGTCCGCGGCCAAGTCAGCTTTGGCTTGGGCCCAGTCGACACCCTCGATCGAGTCAGTGATTCGTACAGCCATGGATCCAGCATGCCCCACGCGATGGGACGTCGGGGCCCAACTTTCCGGAAACGACCGATCGCAGTAGAAAGTCCCGACGCTGTGGCCGCCTCCCTGACCATCTTGCCTGGACGCGCGGCTCGGAAGCCGCCGAGGATGGCGGGGTGTCTTTGTCGAGCAGCAGTGAGATCGTCAGTCAACCGTTCTGCCACATCCACACACGACGTACGCGAAATAGACGACTTCGTGACAGAGAATCATGTCGCGGACCTGGCGCCTTGCAGAGGAGGCTTCTCGAGCTTTGCCAAATTGGAGGTTGCGTGTTCGAATTTCGTCGTCGGTTCCGAGGCGTGTCCCCGGTCATCGAACTCTGCACCCTGTTTGGAGTGCGCCACTCCAGAAGGATAGTGCTGGCATCTCCGTGACACTACTTGGCCGCGAGCGTTCTGGACCGCTTCGCGGACGGAGTGCGGTCTCGCCGGGAAGCGCCTGCTTTCTCGGGAGGCTCCAGGGCTACCGTCGTTTCGTGACGCGCACCTCTGAAGGGTCTACATCCCTTCACGCGACAGCTGTCCTGATGGAGGTCGTTCCGGTTGCAACGGGGGCTTTCGGTGTAATCACCGCGACGACCGACGCCGGGGATGCCGGAGTTACATGTGCCATGAACGGTGCTGAGACAGCCAGGTCACAAGGAAGTGGAAGTGTTGCCGCCTTTGGGTCTCCGGACACGCAGGGTTCTACCAGGCTTTCAGCCCCAGGGACAACAGGTGTTAGTGGATCATCGTGTGGGTCTGGGGCTCGTGCTGGGGGCTTTCGGACTGTCCGGACCTGCCGGTGCATCAGGACCAGAGTAGCTCCGGGCGCGCGTAAACCAAGTTGCGGGAGCACCGGCCGGCTGGGTGTCGCATCGGTGAGTGGCGGCTGTTTGCCGGTGTTCCTCGGAGAGCATGGTACCTGGGGACGCCACGGACTCTCGGGTCCTGTTCACGGCCTCGGTGCCCGATCGAGTCCTGGTCCGGCTGCATGCGGGGACGACTGTTCAACTTAACTACCCCTTGATATTAGGGGTGCTGGATCACACGACTGGCAGACTCGGCGGCAAGCCGGGACTCGTGAATGGCGGGAGTGCCAAGGGGGATGCTGTGTTTCTCTTGCGGTCTTGACAACTGGGCTGATTGCGAGTCGTTCCTATCATGTTGATTGGGGGTATGCGGTGCAGGGCACCGACGCGGGAAGCCCAGAATCATAGGAGTTGGGTTGAGTAGTGGGCCGCCGATATCGTGTTGCGGCGCTCCAGCTGTGATGAAGGTCTGGTCGGCTTAGACCCGCACCCGAACCATATGCCCGCGGACGAGATGGACACCAAGTACCGAGATGTTCGCGCGCAGCTGTTGGTCGACGGAGGCGAGTTACGCTGGTCATCCGCGAGAGAGGTTGCAGTTTCAGGGGCGTGCAAGAAGGAACTTCGCATGACGCGGGAAGTCGAAAGTGAGAAGCGGCTCGCCGCAGAGACGGCGGCCGAGCTTGTCGAGAACGATATGAGGGTCGGGCTGGGCACGGGATCGACCGTGGCCTACCTCCTGCCGGCACTAGCTCGGCGGAATCTGTCAGCCCGGTACGTGACGACGTCGCAGCAGACGGAGGAAGCGGCCCGGTCGGTCGGGCTCGATGTCGAGGCGTTCGCCGGAATCGACCATCTCGACATCGCCATCGACGGTGCTGACCAGATCGCGCCCGACGGGTGGTTGGTTAAAGGTGGGGGAGGTGCGCATACCCGGGAGAAGCTGGTAGCGGCGACCGCGGAACGCTTCGTGGTCATTGCCGATTCAACCAAGCTGGTCGAACATCTCCACTCGCCGATCCCGCTCGAGTTGTTGTTCTTCGGCCTCGCCTCCACTTTGCGGCGACTCGCGCCTACTACACTGCGAGACGCCCCAAAGAGCCCCGACGGCGGGGTGATCGCAGATTTCAGGGGTGAGGTCAAGGACCCTGCGGCGTTGGCAGATCGGTTCGGGGCCGCCCCTGGGGTCGTCGAACACGGGCTTTTCCCTTGCAACCTGGTTCACACCGTCCTGATCGGACGCGGGCGCGACGTGGAAACGATGATGGTCGTCCATCAGGCCCCAACTACCATTCTGTGGTAGGCGGACCACCGGTTCCGCCCTTTCCCTACGAGACGCCGTGCCGTTTCAGTCCGCGGACGTGCGCAGCCGCACCGACAGGCACGTGACGCATCCCTCCAGTTTTTGGAACTCGCGCACATCAACGGCTACCACCTGGTAGCCGAGATTCTCGATGATCTCGACGGACTTGGGACAGTCGGACGCAGTCAGCACCCGTCCTCCGCCGAGGTCGACCACGTGGGCCCCGGACTCTTCGGGCATGCCCAGGTAGTGATGGAAGACGCCCGGGTTGTCGACTAGGGGCGTGTACCCGACGATCGTGCCATCGGGCAGGGCTGTCACGGCGGACTTCAGGTGGAGCACCTTGGTGATCGGCACGGTGACCACCCGAGCACCGAGTGGCTCGAGAAAAGACCGCAGTTGGAGCGCGGCGTCGGCATTCGTTCGGCTCCCGAGGCCGACATAGATCGTGCGGCCAACCTTGAGGATGTCCCCACCTTCGAGTGTCCCGGGCGCCCGAATTCGGTGGATGGAGTACCTGAGGGCGGCGACTGCGGCCTCGGCAGTACCGGTTTCTGCCCGCCGAGACAGGTGCCCGGGACGCGAGATCACAGCAACATTGCCGTAAACGACCATGGTGTCCTCGATGAACACCCCATCGGGACAGCGGTCGACCGGGGTTACCTTGATGACTTCCCAGCCTGAGGCCCGGAACGCCTCCACGTAACCCTCCCATTGGCGCACGGCCAGGCCGACGTCCAGGCTCTCCCGCTTGAGAAACGTGAGGAGGCCATTGGCGAGCCTGGGACTCGGTTCTCGCACCAGGGCCTTTGTGGTCATTGTTTCCTCATCGCTCTTGGCGTTGTGGGCGGGGCCCAGGTGAACATCAGGCCGGAGGTCGCCTCACCACGCTCCCAGTATCGACCAAGACCCTTCGCCGGCCGGGTATCTGCAAAGCAGGTCCTCATTGGCAGCGACCAGTGCCGGGGCTCGGGCGAGCGTCCCAATCTGCACCGGGTACCCGAGAACCCACGGTCGCAGGACCACTGGAAGTCTCGGCACCGGATGGCCCAATCCGACCCCGCGCTTGCGAAGAGACCCTTCGTTGCCTCTCAAGAGCGAGTGACCGGGCGCCGCTCCTGGCACACAGGTCGACTGGCGGTGCTTGCCGCCTTTTTGCTGTCGCTGGTCGTCGCGCGAGCACAGGCGGACGCGAACTGGTCAGCGGTAAGCCTGACGCGTGACGTCGGTCCCGGGTTGGGCGCATCCGCGGCGCGGCCGGTTTCGTCCGGACCTTCGCGTTTTGTCCCGCGACCGTGCGTCGGGTGGCGACAGGCAAGCGGGCGCCTTACGGAGCCACGGTGACAGTCGGGAGCGTGGGCACACTGATCGGCGGAAGCGTAGGTACGGTGATCGGGGGCGGGGGCGGTAAGAACCTTGAGCAGACGATTGTGACAGCCTCGCCCGCGTATACCCGCGTGCCCTTCACCGTGCCCGACACCCCGGCGTAGGTTCCGGTGCCTCCGGTGATGGCGCCGCTCCAGGTTCCGGGGCCGAAGTCGACCGTGAAATGAGCGTCGATTATGCCGCTGGCGTTGGCGAAAGCTCCGTCGCAAGTGGCTCCCGTCGCGGTGGAAACGCACGCGGTGACCTCCTGGCCGACCGGTGACCCCGAGGCAACCTCGACGTCTGACTCGTAGTAGTTACCCGTCTCTGTCAGGGCGGCGGACATCGAGGTCTTCACCGCTACGAAGTGGAGCACGTAGGACGTGTCCCGCGGAGTGGCTGTGGCGGTACCGAGACTGAAGAAGCCGACCGCGCCGACCGTTGACAGGACCGCTCCCACAAGGGTGCACCGCCTTCTGAGCAACATGGTTCTTCCTTCTCCTGGGTCGGGCAGCTGTGGACTCACACTGCTACCTTCCATGAAGTGCCTATCGCGGCGGTTCGCGTATTGCGACGATAGAAGGCACGGCATAGGGGATCTTGCTCCATTTGAGTCCTCGGCCCGTGCTTCTCAGACCCGGAACCCGCCGTGTCGTCACTGATCCAGCAACCACGGCCTTTCGCGGGCGCCTCTGGCGCCACGCTGACAGTGCCAATGAGCTCCGAAGCCGGTCGAGGGTCACACCGCGTGGCCGTAATCGAGGAACGCGCAACTTCTGTCGTCGCGCCGAAGCGCGGCTAGGAGGCCGACGGAAATGCGACCTGCTAGGTTGCTCACCTCTGCACACGGGTCGAACCGCCCCGCGCGAAGTCCCGCACCTGCTGGAGTGTCGCCATTGTCGTGTCGCCCGGGAATGTCGTGAGCAGCGCGCCGTGCGCCCAGCCGAGATCGACCGCGGCCCGCGGCTCCTCACCCGCCAACAGGCCGTAGAAGAGTCCCGATGCGAAGCCGTCCCCACCGCCGATGCGGTCGAGCACGTCGAGATCGCAGGTCGGTGACTGATAGATCTCACCGTTGATCGACGCCACCGCTCCCCAGCTGTGCCGGCTGGCCGAGGCGACGTCCCGAAGAGTCGTCGCGACCACTTTGACCTGGGCGTAGGTGTTGAGAAGGCCCGCGATCATGGCGACGAACGCGCTCGAGTCGAGCCCCGATGCAGGCCCGATCTCGGGTCCCGTCAATCCGAGCGCCTCCTGCAGGTCCTCCTCGTTTCCGACCAGGACGTCGACGTTCTCGACGATGCGGCGGAAGATCGGCACAGCTTGTTCGCGCCCGCCCCGGATGTTCCAGAGCTTCTGGCGGTAGTTGAGGTCGAAGGAGACCACGGCCCCGGCAGCCTTGGCCGCTCTCATCGCCTCGATGATCAGCTCGCTCGTCGTGGCTGACAATGAGGCGAAGATCCCTCCGCTGTGGAACCAGCGCACGCCTTTTCGGAAGATCTCGCTCCAGTCGAAGTCTCCCGGGCGCAGTTTCGCAGCCGCCTCATTCGCCCTGTTGTAGAACACGACGGGGGCACGCACGCCGTAGCCGTGGTCGCTGTAGACAGTCGCCATGTTCGGTCCCCGGACGCCGTCGTGGGCGTAGAACTTGTAGAACGGCGTCACCCCCTTGGCCCGCACCCCCTCGGCGATGAGGTCCCCGATCGGGTAGTTGACCATCGCGCTCACGATCCCGGTCCTGAGACCGAAGCAGTCGGCGAGGTTCGCAGCGACATTGAACTCGGCACCACTCACGTGGATACGGCATTCGGTTGCCTTGCGGAATGGGATCACGCCCGGATCGAGACGGTGGTTGAGTGCCCCGAGCGCCACGAAATCGAGAGCGGCTCGTTCTTGAATGTGCAACCCGTATTTCATCATGACGGAAGCTTCATGCAGCTGGCGGGGAGGCACAACTGCTTCGCCCGGATCAGGGCTCTACCCGCGTCTGACAAGCTCTTCGTCGATGCCGTCGCCGGTCGCTCGCCACTCGCACGATGACCGTGCTACTGCCGTCGACGCTGCGAGCAGCGCCGTTCGGTCGTCCCGAGACGAGATCGCGAGGTTTCGAGCAACTGACCATCAACCCGGATCGCATGGCAGCCCCGCCTGCGCTTTCTGGCGGGCCAGGGGTTCGGCAGTTAGGAAGACGCTGCAATGAGAGTCGGTCTCCCGTACGGGGTTGCCAGGTTGAAAGTCGATTTGCCGGATTCCACAGTGGTTGTCGAACCGAGGTTCCGGCCGGCAGCCCGGGACCAGGCCGCCCTATTGCGTCAAGCGTTGCGAGCCCCTGTTGCTGGGCCGCCGCTCGCCAGCCTCGTCGCGCCCGGTTCGCGGGTTGCCCTCGCAGTCTGTGACGGGACGCGTCCCCAGCCACGCGAGCTCATGGTGGGCGCAATCCTCGACGAACTAGAAGGGATCGTCCCCGACGAAGACGTCATAGTGCTTGTTGCAACCGGCACACAGCGTACGAATACCGATGCCGAACTCGAGGCGATGTTGGGCCGCGACGTTCTAGGTCCGCTCAAGGTCATCGGCGTCGGAGGCGCGCTCAACTACTCACCGCACTCCTCGGACCTCGTCACCTCGGCTGATGGTACGACGATCTCGGCCGCCGGACATTCGGCGAGTGTTTCGGTCCCCGCCACTGACCGACCCACCGCTGTTGTGCGGCCCTGCCTTCATGACTCGCCCGCCAGCACTTGGCCGCCCGAGCCACCGATTGGTTCCCGAGGACTGTCTTAGCTAAGGGGAACATCCACATTCGGAGCCGCCACGTCGCAGACGTCCAGGACACGTCCTCGGCCCGGCGGGGTCTCAGCCGCCTGCGATCACCCGCGGCCCTCTGCGCCAGGATACGTATCGCCACGCCCAGTTCAAGAGCACAGAAGTCCTGTTGCGCACGCCGACGAGGAACACGATGTGCAGGCCCAGCCAGGCCAACCAGGCTGGCGTCCCTCGTAAGCGCAAGCCGCTGCGCAGCTGTGCCACAGCGGCCCGACGTCCGATGGTGGCCATGATCCCCTTGTTCTTGTATTCGAAGGGGACGGTCTTCTCGCCGGCGAGCAGCCGGCGGATCTGTTCTCCCACCAGCCGACCCTCCTGAATCGCAGGCTGTGCGAGCTGCGGCAGGGGTCGACCCTCGCTGCCTGGCCGCGCGGCTGCCATGTCGCCGATGGCGAATACGTCGTTGAAACCCTTCACTCGAAGATCGTCATCGACCTCGATGCGCCCGCGCATCTTGGGGAGCTCGAGCGCCTCGGTCAGGGCGCAAGGACCGACTCCTGCGGCCCAGACCACGAGGCGGCAGACGACGACCTCGCCCGAGCCGAGCACGGCCCGATCCGGCTGCACCGCTTTCACGCTCTCGTCACAGCGAACCTCGACTCCGCGGCGCTCGAGCACTCTGCGGGCGTACGCGCCCAACTTGGGATGAAACGCTGCCAGCAAACGATCTTGCTGTTCCACCAGGACGATGCGCGAGAGCGACGGGTCGAGCTCGCTGTAACGGCTGCCGAACTCCATCTGGCGCAAATCGGCGAGTGCCCCGGCCATCTCCACACCGGTCGGTCCGCCTCCGACCACGACCACGGTGAGGTCGCCTGCTCGGGTCCCGTGTGAGGAGGCCTCTTCCACGCTCGCGAGGGCCACGTCGCGCACGGCGATGGCATCGTCCATCGTGTAGATCGCCCTGGAGTGTTCTAGCGCCCCAGTAACGCCGAAGTACGTGGTCCCCGCCCCGGCGGCCAGCACGAGGTAGTCGTAGGTGAGCGGGGGGCCTTCCGAGAACAAGACGGTGCGGGCAGCGAACTCGATGGCCACGACCTCGTCCTGGCGGAAGCGAATGTTCGGGTGACGGCTCGTGTACGCCCTGAGGGGGTAGGCGATATCGCCCGGGTTCAGTCCCGCCGTCGCGACCTGGTAGAGCAACGGTTGGAAGGTGTTGTAGTTGTGACGATCGACCAGCACGAGGTCGACTTCTGCCTTCGCCAGGGCCTCGCAGACCGCAAGGCCCCCGAAGCCCGCCCCGATCACAACGACACGCGGCCGACTACTCACGACGATCCCCCGCAGACGAGAAACATCGGCACGGGATTTACGGTACAGGGGAGAGAAGATGAAACAGTCAGGCTCGGGGGACCTCGGATCCTGCAGTGCGCCGCCAGCACTCCGCGCAGGTGACAACGCCGGCCCCCACGCTTTCCGCGATGAGTCCGTCCCGACCGGTCCGTCAAAGCCTTGATGGCTGAGGCCCTGCTCGAGTCGTCCTTGTTAGTATCCAGCGCTGTGGCCGTGCGCGACGACTCCCTGGCGCAAGTTGAGCTGGAGCCGTTCCGTCGTGAACTGACCGGCTACTGCTATCGCATGCTCGGCTCGGGCTTCGAGGCCGAGGACGCTGTTCAAGAGACGATGCTCCGGGCCTGGCGCAACGCGGCGAGTTTCGAAGGGCGGTCCAGTGTGCGTACGTGGCTCTACCGCATCGCCACCAATGTCTGCATCGACATGCGCCGCCACGTCCAGCGCCGGGCCCGGCCAATGGAGATGGGCCCGGCATCGCCACCTGAGGAATCCCGCCTCGGTCCGGTACTGCCTGAAGCCACGTGGGTGACCCCGGTTCCGGACGCCCGCATCGCGCCCGAGAGCGCGGACCCCGCGGAGGTCGCCCAGTACCGCGAGTCGATCCGCCTGGCTTTCGTCACCGCCCTGCAGCACCTTCCGGCCCGCCAACGCGCGGCCTTGATCCTCTGCGAAGTGCTGCGTTGGCAGGTGGCGGAAGTGGCCGAGCTCCTGAGCACGAGCGTGGCTGCGGTCAACAGTGCTCTACAACGGGCGCGGGCGACCCTTGCCAATCTGCCGTCCGGCGGTCGACAACAAGTCCTGGGTGACGCCGACGCGGAGCTGCTGAAGCGCTATGTGGAAGCCTTCGAGAGCTACGACATCGATCGCCTCGTGACACTGCTGCACGCGGATGCTGTGCAGTCGATGCCGCCTTTCGCCATGTGGATCCAAGGTGCGGCGGACATCGGTCGTTGGATGGTCGAGCCGGGGCCGAGCGGGTGCCGGGGTTCGCTTCTCGTTCCCACCTCGGCCAACGGCTGCCCGGCCTTCGGGCAGTACCGGCCGGATCCGGCGGGCGGCCACTCTCCCTGGGCGATCCAGGTGCTGGAGCTCTCAGAGGGGAAGATCGCCCAGATGAGCTTCTTCCTCGCCTTGTTGGATCCCGAGCGTCTCTTCCCTGATTTCGGCCTGCCCCTCCATCTCGAGATATAGGCCGGCAAGCTCCAGGAGCTCGCGCAGGGACGGCGAGACCTCGCCGAGGGTGGTATGCCCTTCGAGCCGCCCTGCCAGGAGAGCCAGGCGTGCGACCTGGTCCACCGTCCCGAGGTCCGGGCTTCCCTCTCCTTCCAGGTCGCAACGCGCCACTTCGGTGCCGGCGGGGCCCACGACCGTGACCCGGCACCACCGCTGGAACGGACCCATCGACTACTTGACGTCCCACGGGAGGCGATCCCATCGACCAGCCTCGTGGGCAGCTCGCCCATGAGGGGCATGTACGGGCCGGCCAACCCAATATCCTCGGACCACCGATGACTTCTGAGCCCGAGGTTCGTCGAAGCCGTTGACCGATCCACAGGACGAAAGGAGAAGCAGCAGTGACCAAGCGTGACAGCGCCCCCAACGGAGCGCCGTGCTGGACCGACCTCTGGACCTCCGATGTCGAGGGGAGCCGCAAGTTCTACAGCGAGGTCTTCGGGTGGGAAGCCCAGGAGCCGAGCCCGGAGTTCGGCGGCTACTTCATGTTCACCCGTAACGGCGTTCCCGTCGCCGGCGGCATGGGTGACATGGGCGAACTACAGGCGGACAACTCTTGGAAGATCTACCTCGCCACCGACGACATCGCGAAGACCATCGAAACGGCCGAGGCTGCGGGCGCTCAGATCATCTTTCCCCCGGGGGCCGTAGCCGATCTCGGGATCCAGTCGGTTCTCGTCGATACGACCGGAGCCAACCTCGGTGCCTGGCAACCGGGTACGTTCCCGGGCTTCACCGTCTTGGAGGAGCACGGAACCCCCAGCTGGTTCGAGCTGCTGACGCGCGACTATGGCGGCGCCGTCGCCTTTTACCGCTCGGTGTTCGGCTGGGACACCAACACGGTCAGCGACAGCGACGAGTTCCGTTACACGGTCCTGGGTGATCCGCGCGGCGAGGGCGAATTGGCCGGGATCATGGATGCCTCCGCCTTCCTCCCCGAGGGCGTGCGGTCCCACTGGTCGGTTTATTGGGATGTCGACGACGTGGACGCGACCATCGCCAAAGTCAAGGGACTTGGGGGCTCGGTCGTGACTGACGCCCAGGACACTCCTTACGGCCGTCTCGCCGCCGTGAGTGACCCTGCTGGTGCCCAGTTCAAGCTGCGCAGGTTGGGTCGTGCGGCGTGAGCCGCACGGGGGCGCTCCACTTCCGATGGCGCACGAGGACCGTCACCGCCAAGAGGCCCACCCAGCGCGTCGGGGTTGTCCGTGCCTGAGGGTCTGACCGCCGGGGGACTCGAGTGACTCCGCCGCTCAGTTGCATCCGCTGCGTGGAGACAGGAGGGCGCCCTGTCATACCTTGAGGCGTTCGTTGTGGCGCAGGAGCAGACATGAGTGCGAGGTCAGGCTGACGACCTCGTTTCGTACCAGGCGGGACCAGGGTCCCGCGTGGGCGGTGTTCAAGACCTCCTCCCACCGCCCGGGCAGCTCCATTCGCGGCAGGGTGTAGGAGTGCGTCCGCGAGCCGGCGTTCAGGAGCAACAACAAAGTGTCACCCGCAGCCGAGCGACCCCTGATGTCCACCTCGTCGGCGGCTTGGCCGAGCATGAGCATCCCGATGCTCCGCCGGTCGGGCTTTGACCAGTCCGCGTCTGTCATCTCGGCACCGTCGGGCCTGATCCAGGTGACGTCCTTGGTACGCGTGCCTGCGTGCACCTCGCCGGTGAAAAAGGCGCGCCGGCGCAGGATCGGGTTGTCCTGCATCACCGCGATGAGGTCGCGCACGAAGTCGTACATGTCCCAGCCGCTCTTGCCGATCTCCCAGTCGAACCAGCTGGTCTCGTTGTCCTGGCAGTAGGCGTTGTTGTTGCCCCGTTGGCTGCGCCCGATCTCGTCTCCTCCCAGCAACATCGGCACGCCCTGGGAGAAGAACAACGTCGCCAGCATGTTGCGCTTTATCCGGTCGCGGGCACGCTGGATCCGTACCGCATTGGTGGCGCCTTCCGCTCCCCAGTTCGAGCTGTAGTTGGCGTCGCTGCCGTCGCGGTTCTCTTCGCCGTTGGCCTCGTTGTGCTTCTCGTTGTAACTGACGAGGTCGGTCAAGGTGAATCCGTCATGGCAGGTGACGAAATTGACGCTCGCATAGGTGCGCCGGCCACTCGGGGCATAGATGTCGCTGGAGCCGCTGAGCCGGGAGGCGAGCTCCGGCACCATTCCCTGATCGCCGCGCCAGAAACGCCGTACGCAGTCTCGAAAAGCTCCGTTCCATTCGGCCCAACCCGGGGGGAAGCGCCCGAGCTGATAGCCGTCGGGACTCGCGTCCCACGGTTCCGCGATGAGCTTGACCTCCGAGAGCACCGGGTCCTGTTGGATGATCTCGAAGAAGGCACTCGAGCGCCCCGCTTCGTATCCCCGGGCGAGAACCGGGGCAAGGTCGAACCGGAAGCCGTCCACGTGCATGTCGGTGACCCAGTAGCGCAGGCTGTCTGTGACCAGGCCCAGGTGCACGATGTTGAGGCTGTTGCCGGTGCCGGTGTAGTCGAGGTAATAGCGCGGATCTTCCGGGTTGAGCCGGTAGTAGAGCGAGTTGTCGACGCCCCGCAGCGACAGTGTGGGGCCGAGTTGGTTGCTCTCGCCCGTGTGGTTGTAGACGACGTCGAGGATCACCTCGAGGCCCGCGCGGTGCAGCGTTCGCACCATCGACTTGAACTCGCTCACCTGTTGGCCGAGGCCGCCGGTTGCATATCCGACGTGAGGGGCGAGGAACGCGATCGAGTTGTAGCCCCAGTAGTTGGTGAGGCCCCGGTCGACGAGCCGGCGATCCGCGAGGAACTGGTGGACCGGCATCAGCTCGATCGCCGTAACGCCGAGACCGAGCAAGTGGTCGACGATGGGATCGGAGGCGATCCCGAGGTATGTCCCGCGCAGGTGCTCGGGCACGCCTGGGTGCCGCAGGGTCATGCCGCGGACATGAGACTCGTAGATGACGGTCTTGTTCCAAGGGGTGTTCGGAGCGCGGTCGTCCTGCCACGTGAACGCAGGGTCCACAACGACGCTCTTGGGCATGGCGCCTGCCGAGTCACGCGAATCGAAGGAAAGGTCCTCGCCCGCGTCTCCCACGACATATCCATAGAGGTCGTCACTCCAGCGGATGGGACCGCTCACCGCCTTCG
>Ga0181521_10004331_pt1 | contig 16259 bp, 15 predicted proteins | sample PEATcosm2014_Bin_32_FD_119764 | JGI IMG/M metagenome (GOLD analysis project Ga0181521, IMG submission 119764) | Peatland microbial communities from MTU Mesocosm Facility, Houghton, MI, USA - PEATcosm2014_Bin02_60_metaG | ecosystem: Environmental > Terrestrial > Soil > Wetlands > Peat | place... | reverse complement strand
CGGGATGACGGGGACGTTCGGGTGTATTGGACGGGCCCGGATCGCGATCGAAGTCGGGACCCATTCTCCCTGGGTGAGCCGCCTGTTGCGGAGTCTTGGGCATGAAATCATCGTGGCCAATCCAAGGCAGGTGAAGCTCATTGCTGAAAGCAGCCGAAAAGACGATCGTCTGGATGCCCAAACCCTAGCCCGCCTGGCGCGAATTGATCCCCAGTTGCTACAGGGCAGTCTTGACAGGGCCCCTCTCTCCGCGGATAATTGCGCGGTGCGGGGAATGGGAGCGGACCCACGCCGGAGCCGAACCGTTTCGGGATCCTTTGGTTCGCTGCTCTTCATCAGCCACTGGCTGCCTGGCACGTCGTTTTTGCCTCTCGCCCCGCTTCTATCCGCACTTGTCCGGGCCCGCAAGCCCGCTGCCAGATGGGGTCCCTCGTTTTGGTGGGGCGCTGCTATCTCCGTCACGGCCTCGGTGGACCAAAGAGACTGAACGCAGTCTGCCCCATAGCGACGGTTATGCTTTACTTCGATGCCAGTCAGTACTCTCATTCCTGCCAACGTCACGATTCAAATTTAAATCCCTGCAGATTTCTTCTCCGCAATCCGCTCGCGCGGCGCTTAGGCCGCCAGCGGCTGCTTACTTTTCCGCAGCGGTTCATACACCTCGCCGGTGATCCACAACCGATGCAACAGCACGGCCAGCTTCCGCGCCACCGCGATCACCGCCAGACAAGATCCCGCTTCAGTTGCTGCCCAGAACGTGCCCGCTTTGCGGCAGACGGACCATCATTGGTCACGGACGCCGGGTCAAGCAGGCGCACGATCAACAGCACGAGCGGATCGGGATTCGCCGGGGCCTCTGCCGTCCCTGCCGGAAGACATTCACGGTACTGCCCGATTGGTCGCCGCCGTCAGGGCACTACAGCTTCCACTGCAGACAGGAAGCCTGGGAGTTGTTGCGCCAGCCGGACAGCAACTGGGAGCGATGCGTTCCTTTTGTCGCGGATGCGACGCGATCGCCGGAACCATCCACCGTGCGGGTCTGGGCGGCACGCCTCGTGCATCTGGGAATGCTGCTGACGGTAAAGCTCTGGCAGGCTGCCGGCTGGTGCGCCTCGACTCCGCCCACCATCCTTGCCTGGGATTGGATTGCCATCCGCCGTATTCTGCCGCTGGAGGCGAGAAGCCCGGGGTTATCATCGTCAAATGGCTGTCGCCGATCTCCGATTCCGATAACGGCGGTTTGAATGTTTCCATCTTGCCCGTTTTGGGATCGAGGCGGGCAATCTGCATCTGCGACATATTGCCGTAATACACACGTCCTTCTTTGTCAAACGCAATCTGAAGACCGCCCTGTGCGATTTGACCGGACCGGTTCAGCGGCACCGGGTACTCGACTACCTTGCCGGTCCTGGGATCGAGTTTGCCCAAAAACTGGAGTTGAAGTCGGAATACCAAATGTTGCCTTCCGCGTCGATGGCTGTATCGTGCGGCGATGCGTCGGGGCGAGGCAGTTCATATGTCGTGTAGATCACCTGAGTCGCCTTCCCTTTGGGGCGAGGCAGACTCTTCAACGGGAACGAAAATGTATCTGTCTGGCTCAAATTGATCGAACTGAGAAAACGTGAAATGCACCGGGATCGGCCGGGGGGTGCGCCACGGCCCTGCCTGGACGCATCCAGGGATGCATCACCGACGAGTTGTTGGTGTGCATGTTCATGCGCAGAACCACTGCACCCCACTGGTCCGGATCGAAACGCGAAAACATGACTTTCTCGAACGTGTGGCAGGTCACGCAGTTGCCCACCTGTTGCTTCTGTTGATGAGTTCCCGGTATGCTCTGAAACCACTCTCCATTCGAAAGCTGCCGCGCAAGCATGGAGCTGCTGGTGACACGATTCAGTTGCAAATCCAGCTCTGCGCTTTGCTTGCCAATGTCAACAGATGTTTTAGGTAACTCAAAGCCGACCGCGCGGATGCTCAATGAATACTTGCCCGGTTCGAGTCTCGCTGAGGGAAAGGCATACTGCCCCAATGAGTTGCTGACGACCCAAGTGGTGATGTTCGACCCGTCGCGTTTTGCGCCGATCAGGACGCCTTCCATGGCGCCTTCAGACTGAGAAGTGACTGTGCCTCTCAGCGCGAGCCAAGCGGAGTTTGTGCTGCCGTGACCCCGGCAGTACACAGCAGGATGGCGGCAAATCCCAGGATCGCTCGCATCGTTCAAGTCTCATTACAAAACCCCGGGCGCAAATCCAGGCGGTCCGGGAGATTTTCAGCATACCTCCTAAAGAGCCCCGTTGCAGCTCACCAACGCGCGGAACAGGCTGTGGGTCCATATCGAGGTCTCGGTTTTTCCATCGTGATCGGAAGCGCTGCCGTCCAACGCACTGACTCGGCGATTTCCGGTATACTACGGGCGTCATGCAACAGTCTGACGGACCATACCTGCAATCCAGTGGACTTGATCAGTCCAACGACGCATTGTCTCGCCGGACCGCCTTAAAGGCGGGAGCGGCAGCGCTGAGCGGAGCGGCCGCTCTGATGGCTCAGGCCACGGACGATAAGAAAACCTCCGGCGCAGCTCGAAAATTCCGGGCCTGGGTGACTCGCGGGAGCGGTCGAAACAACGGCTCGGTTGAGGAGCTGACGCTCCTTCCAATCAAAGGACGCCAGGTGGTGGTTCGCACCGAGGCCGCTCACTGTTGTTACTCGCTAAGCGGACGCGTACTTGGCCTGAGTGACCGGAATCCAGGCCCGCCCGGAACGATCCAGGATGTCAATCAGCCCGTCATCCAGGGGCATGGGGGTGTCGGTATTGTGGAGTCGGTCGGACCGGAAGTCCGGCGGGTCAAGGTCGGCGACCGTGTGATCGTTTCGGTGACGCCCCAATGCGGCCAGTGCTATCAGTGCCTCCACGGCCGTCCGGATCGATGCCAGTCTCTGTCGGTGATTCAAAACACGCCGATCGCCACTATGAAGGATGGCCGTTCGGTGATTGGATTGACGGACATCGGTGGCCTCGCGGAAATGATGGTCATTTATGAAGAGTGGTGCGTACCGGTCTTCACGAACGTGTCGCCGGTCGAACTGACGATGCTCCATTGCAGCGGAGCGACCGGTCTCGGAACAACGATGAATCTGGCGCCGGTTGAGCCTGGCTCGGACGTTGTAGTGCTCGGCTGCGGACCGGTCGGTCTGAGCGCCGTACAGGGCGCGCGTATCAACGGCGCAGCCCAGATCATCGCAGTGGAACCGATTCGGGCGCGGCGCGAGTTGGCGTTGAAACTCGGAGCCACCGCTGCGATCGACCCGAATGCCGAAGGAAACAAACTGGTCGAGAAGATTCTCGATATGTGCAAAGGTCCGACCGATCGTATATTCGCGGGCGGCCGCGACTGGCGGGATATCGCCTTCGCGCGCGGCGCCGATTTCGTGATCGAAGCGGTGGGCGGCGATCAGGCGGTTCCGAAGGTCGAGGTTGGCCCCGATCCAACCGGCATTCTCCCGCTGCTGCAGGCCTGGGAGGTATGTAGAACGGGGGGATGCTATATGACCACGGGCGTCAACCAGAAGGGCAACGTGGCCTTCCCGGCGAACCGCTGGTCCAACGGGAGCAAGAATCATCTTCCCAGTCAGTACGGCGGCTGCCACATGATGCGCGATTTGCCACGTTACGCACGACTCATCGAACGAGGTCTGTTCGATGCGAAGTCATTGGTCACGTCGAGGTGGAAACTGGAACAGACGCGAGAGGCCTATCAGGCCGTGGCGGACCGAACCACTGTCGCCGCCATACTCGATTTCTCCTGATTTGGGGTGGCGCCGCCGATCTCGCTCGGCGGCGTTCTTAGTTGGCAGTATTCACCGGCGACGAGATCGCCGGCGTTACAAGCCAGCAAGAAACTCCAGAATGCGGCCGGGGGCAGTTTCCTCGGTCTGGCCGGCAACCGGGACGTCCCAGTATTCTGACCGAGGCAGGCATTCTTCGAGATACCTCGCGGCCGACGTTGCGTGACTAGCATCGTGGCCCAGCCTGGATGGTGGCTCCCCGGCATGGATTCGAACCACGATAACCCCAACTGGCAGAGAGTCTGTAACTTGCAGGACTTCCAATGGCCAGGAATGCCAAACAGGACTGGAAAAACGAGCACTCGTACACAACTCGTTCACGGATGCTGCGTGACAAGGTGGCACAGCTATTCTGGGACTCGCCTCATTTCGGGGGTTAGGCCGAACAGCGGGCCGAGTTCTTCAGCCATGGTGCGCGAACTGAGAATCGCACAGCATTGTATACGCAGCTTTCCGCGGTGCGGCACAGAATGCTGGACACTTTCGGCATACAGCAGGCGGAACCCAGTAACTTTCCGCAACCGCGTCTTCCCTGCCGGCGGAGTCTCTCGCAGACCTGAAGCACCGGCGATCACGTTTCCGCCGCTTCCTCCCGAGCTTCAGATTTTACGCTTTGCCCGGAAGCCAACCCGTGACTCTGACGCTCAGGATATGTAAAATGACGGCTAATGATGCTGGGTCTAAGTACGGGGCGCATGCTGCCACCCTGGCAGATTTTCTGTATTGTCCTGCTCATTTCCGAAGGATTTGGCGAAGGGCAGACGATCCCCGCTGCCGGTGGGCATCCTGACCTCACCGGAGTCTACCAGTCGATTCCTCAGGGGGTCACGCTCCCCGGAGGACTGAAGAATTCGGGAGACCCGAGCGGGGTTGCTCTCCAACCGTCGGCCATCGAACAGCTGAAGAAAGTGGACCTTAAAGAGGATGCGGCGAGGCTCTGTCTTCCGGTGGGACCGTTCCGGATGATGGCGCGGAATAAAACGAAGATCGAGTTAGCCCCGGGCCCCGGAACGCTGGTAATGCTCTTTGAGGACATTGCTCACGGCAATATGCGAACGATTCACCTCGCGCGGACGCATCCGGCGAAGGTTGCATCGTCATGGATGGGAGATTCCACGGGAAAGTGGGAGGGCGACACATTCGTGATCGATACCGTCGGCTTCGATGAACGCATCTGGCTGAATGAGAAAGGCGCCCAGCACAGTGATGCATTTCATCTTGTGGAACGAATTCGTGTTCTGGTGGAGGGGAAAGTTCTGGAATACAGGGTCACGGCGGAGGACCCCAAAGTACTGAAACAACCCTACACGTATACGCGGATTTTTCAGAAGCTCGACACTGAGATCATGGACGACTTTTGTGAAGTAAAGGAATAGCGTTCGGGAGGCAAAGCAATGAAGCCATCTTTGTTTGCGATAGCGATTGGATTGGCCGCTTCGTGGTGGGCGGTGTTGCCAGCGGCGGACCTGTCGTCATCGGCTGGGCACAACAATCATCCCGAGTGGGCGGGTTTCTTCGATATTACGCCGCAGGTTCACGAGGGAGAGCATTACGTTCCGAGCCACCCTGGTCCTTTTGACCCGGTAAATCCGAACTTAGATGAGCTGGTTCAGGCGCACCTGAAGCCATGGGCGCTCGAAAAGATGAAGGAAACGAACGGCCTCGCGGACGACCTCGGCGCAGTGTGCCAGAGCAGCGGTATTTTCCGATATCCGACCAGCGCGGGCTCCTTTCTCTGGCTGCCGGAGAAAGACGAGATCCTGATGATCTCGAAAGACATCAATGTGGCCGGCGTCCGCAGAATCTATATGAACCGCAATCACCCGAAGAATCCTTCACCCAGCTGGCTTGGCGATTCGGTTGGCCGCTGGGAAGGCGACACTCTGGTCGTCGACACGGTTAGTTTCAATGACAAAACGTGGCTTTCTTACGGGATGGAGCCGCACAGCGAAGAACTTCATGTGATCGAGCGCGTGCGGAAGGCGGCTCCGGACCGGATGGAGATTCAGACTTTTGTTGAGGATCGCGAAACCCTTACTTCGCCTTATACCTTTACCCGTTTTTATAAACAAAACGGTACGGAGAGTCCGGAACATCTCTGTAATGCGGAGCCGGGCGAGATGCGTCAATGGAGCGCGTGGCGAAACACGGCGCTCAAGGCCGAGTCAGCGGGGACCGCGAAATAAGCCGCCGGCAGCGTTACCGCCTCCAAATGCCACCGCACACCGGGGGAGCCGCGTCGGCCGTTGAGGTTCAGCTCTTCAGCCGCGGGATCATGCGCACTGCGTTGTCGCGCTCGATAGCCTGCCTCTGTGCGTCCGTGAACTCGTAATTCCGCACGCCCTCCACCACGTCGGCGACCTGCCGGTATGGATAATCGCTGCCGAGCAGGACCTGCTCGATCGGCGCCATTTGCAGAAGCGCTTTCAACGCACCGGTGTGATTTGCCTGCGCCAGTTCGTAGTAAAACTTTCTGAGCTCCGGGACGACTCCGTTCGGCATCGAGTCTTTCCGTTCTTTCGCCACTTGCTCAAAACGGCTGACCAGGAATGGTACAGCGCCGCCCCCATGCGAAAAAATGAAACGGATATTCGGAAACTTCGCCGCAGTTCCGCTGAACAGAATGCTGGCGATCGCCCGGCTGGTGTCGGCAGCGAATTCGATGGTCGAGATGGACACTCCCGGCACGAGCACGCCGCAGCATTGCGGATTCGTCGGGTGGATATAGACGATCGCTCTGCGCCGGTTGAGTTCTTCGAACACGGGCGCGAACGCCGGATCGCCCGGATACTTGCCGTCGTACTCGGTCATCAATCCGATGCCGTCGGCCTTCAGAGTGTCGAAGACGTATTCGATCTCACGCAAGCTCCCTTCGGTATCGGGCAGCGGAAGTGGCGCAAATAAGCCGAATCGGCCCGGATGGTCTTTGACCACTTGCGCAGCGTAATCGTTACACCCGCGCGTCAGGCTGCGGGACTCCTCCACCTTTCCAGTCCAGGTGCCCGGCTGGACGATCGACATCATTGAGGTCGCGATGCCATTGCGGTCCATTTGATCGAGCGAGAGTTCCACCGTCCATTTCGGCGGCGCGCTCTGACGGCTGGCGCTTATCTGTTGGGCCTGCCCCGGCGGCAGGAAATGATGATGGACGTCGATCCGATAAGGCCGGGACGTTTGCCCCAGGACCGAACTTGCGGCCAGGATGCCAAGCCCGCAGGAGATGAATTCGCGTCTGCTGGTTGCGTCTGGCAAAGGTGGACTTCCGATCCAGGTAAATTCTATCGCTGATTGACCCCGGAGGGGGAGTTGGGAGTCGAAACAATATCCGCGTTTTGGCTCTTCTGCCGAGAACGCACCCAGGCTGGTAAGTCCGTTTCCTCCTGATGCCAGACTTGCCTGAAATCGGATATATTGTTTTCTGTTGCACACACCGCAGCAATGGAGGTCTCATGCCGTTTCGAATCGCGACCGCTGTCTGGTTCGCCGCGCTCCTTATCGTTCCTTCCTCTGGGAGTGCGCAGGTGCTGATGCAGCGCGACGTTTCGCTCCGGATGGCCCTGACGGTTGCGGAGACCGCCCTGGCCCAATGCGGCGTCAATACATCGGTTGCCGTCGTCGATCGCGCAGGGCGGCTCCGTGTTTTCCTCCAGGGCGATGGGGCGTCGCCGCACAACCTCGAACTAGCCCGCCGCAAGGCCTATACGGCGCTGACCTTCCGACGGACCTCCGCTGAGTGGGCGAAGCGCACCGAAACAACCAACGCCGGGCAGCGCATGCTTGCCGACGTTATTCCGCTCGGCGGCGGGGTTCCGATCAAGGTCGGCGAGGAGACAATCGGCGGCGTCGGCCTGAGCGGAGCCCCGATGGGACAGGAGCAGGAGGAAGCTTGCGCCAAGGCCGGGATCGCGAAAGTTGCCGATCAACTCAAACCCTGAGTTACTTCACACGTACCCGTCACGGCGGAGGACCGAGCTAAGCGCTCGGAGCTTTTCAATTCAGGCGAGGAAATACTTCTTCCACTGATTGAAGAAGTTTCCCGTCTCGCGAATCCGCGCCGACGCCTGATCCGGTGTGCTGGACGCCAGATCGATGTCGATCTTTTTCGCCAGTCCTACCGCCTGGGGATCGGCAATCGCTTTCTCCAGCGCCAATGCGAGGATCGCTTTGATATCACCCGGAAGCCCGGGAGGAGCCGCTACCATTCGCTCCAGCGTAATCTTTGAAAGGTCCGGCTGCCCCGTTGTGGTCGCATCCGGAACTCCGGCAAACGTGCTGTGCGGCTCGAAGCTCGCCAGCACTCGTATAGTATTGCCCTTCACGTGAGGACGCACGGCAGAGGTGGGAGCAATCACCGCATCCCCGTCTCCGCGCATCGCTCCCACCACATAATCGGTCGAACTCTTATATCCCGTAATGAGTTGCGCTCTCAGTCCCAGAATGGCGGAACCAACCAGAGTTGCCGCATATGCGGTTCCTTCGGGGCCCGTTGAAGTGAATTTGAGCGGCCGCCGATCCGATAGTTTTTTTAGATCCGCAAAGGTTTTGAGCGGTGAAGTCTGCCCTACTGCCAGACACATGTACTCCGGTTTGCTCAGCGAGCACAGCCAGGTTAGTTTCTGAAGATCGAAACCACCGCCATTTTGCTTCGCCTGCAGGATAAACGTCCCTGGAATGTCGACAGCACCCACCGTGTAACCATCCGCTTTTGCCCGGTAAAGCTGGGCGACGCCTTTCCCGCCGCCACCCGCCGGAATGTTATCCGGAATCACGTTGACCTTGTGGGGCAGACTCTTCTCTAATGGCGGAGCGATCATGCGCACCAGCGAATCGAAGCCGCCCCCGGGGGCTTTCGGAATAATGAAATCGATGTTACGGGAGGGATAGCCCGAATCGGCCGCCCACGCCCGAACTGCCAATGAAGCACCGGCCAGACGAGAAAAACCGCGCCGTGTCATTTTGCTTTGCTCCTGGGAACCCTTGACGATGACGATTATAGACCCCCGATGCCGGCACTACCCTCCTGCGCTCGGGATTCAAGCCCGAAGAGCTTTTCCGCGTTCCGGAAATTGATCTTATGCCGATCCTCCTCCGGCATATCGATGCTTTCGAGCACGCGGATCGTATCGCGTATGTAGCCGGGACCACCTTCCGGATCGAACGGGCAGTCGGAAGCGAACAGAACCTTATCGGCGCCGTAGAACGTAACACCGCAGACCGTCGCGGCCCGGGAACCGAAGACAGCGGAATCGGCATAGAAATCCCTGAAGTAATCGATGGGGCGGCGCTTCAAATGATCCAGTACTTCGGCTTTGAGGTCACGGCCCGAGGTTCGTGCTCCCAGTTGGTCCCAGCCGGCTCCGACGCGGCCTTCGAAATAAGGGACCATGGCGCCCAGATGATGCGCGAGCACCTTCAGATCGGGGAGCCGGTCCATGATGCCGGAAAAGACCAGACGTGCCATGGCCGTGCTGGTCTCGTAGGGCCAGCCGAAAGTCCACCATATCTCGTACTGGCTTTCCGTCTCGGTCAAATAGTCCGGCATGTTTGCGCCACGTGAAGGATGCAGCATCACCGGTCGTCCGTACTTCGCCGCCACCTCATAAATCTGGACAAAACGCTGTTCGTCCAGCGGCGCGCCGAGAACGTTGGTGTGGATCTGGAGACCGCATGCGTGAAGCTCTTTGAACGCACGCTCCGCCTCCCGAGCCGCCAGTTCGGGAGCGTTCATGGGCAGCGAGGCGAGAAAACCAACAAAGCGGTCGGGATACTTACCGACCAGCTCCGCCTGCCCGTCGTTGGCTAAGCGAGCCAGCTCCAGGGAGAGCTCGACGCTGCCGAAATTCTCGAGCGGCGGCATGCCGAGTGAAATTACCTGCGTGTATTCGTGCTGCTTGAACTGGTCCATGACCCGAAAGCGCGTGTCCAGGTCATAAATAGCCGGGATGTTGCGCATCCGCTTTCCGATATTGGCCCCCATGGCTGGGACATCCAGCATTCGGGCCCACACTCCCGCGGGAAAAAAGTGATTGAACGCATCGATATAACGCATCTCGCCGCTCCCAAAATCAATCTGCCAGAATCTCAGAACCCTGTTGCCAGCGCCGCCAGCGCAGAGGGATCCGCCGGAGGAGCATTGCTGCGCCACACTACGTGGAGGTCGGGCCGCAACAGCAACAGATCGTGACCATACACCTCTCGTGCCACCTCCGAATCGAACTCCCGTACGTTGAGTGGCGCGCGACGACTCAAAAAGGCGGCCTCAAGGGCTCCCGTATCCGCTTTGGTCCGGCCCAGGCGCAGCAGAGCGTAAGCCGTATCCGGGATATGATCCTGAATCGCCGTACCGTCCCGCATCCAGACATGCGGCATCCGGGCGCCGGGCCAGGTAGTGGGGCAATATTCCCGGAAAAGATGCTCCGGGCCGCCCGGGATGTTGTCGACGATCGGGCTGTCCACATAGCGATAGCCCAGTTCGGCGCCGATCATCTCGTTCGTCTTGCGCTGCTCCACGTCAGCGATGCGCGTCAGATTGTCGCGGGCGGCGCGTCCCTCCGGCGTGGCATCGCGGATCTCGGGACGCCACTGGGACCGCCACTTGCGGCGGCCCAGCGATGCGTAGCGTGAAGCGCCGACATTTCGCTCCCCCACCTGGCGCCGCTCAATTTCATATGAGCGCAGGAGGTTGGGACCGCCCCAGCCTTGCAGGGTGCCCGCCAGTTTCCAGGAAAGGTCCAGCGCGTCGGCAATGCCCGTGTTCATCCCCAGCCCGCCAGTCGGGATCACCAGATGCACCGCATCTCCGGCCAGGAACACCCGTCCCTCGCCATAACGATCCGCGAGCAGCAGGTTCTGCCGCCATTCGCCGCAATACAGCATCTCATACTCAACCGGTGCAGACACCACCTTCTCGAACTGCGTTTTCATGGCCTCATCGCTCTCGACCACCGCATGCAGGGTCCAATGTCGCGTTGAGTCCTGCATGATCAGAAAGCTCGCCTGGCTGTCCGCGACGTGATAATGACGCCCGGGGCCTGGCCCCGGCCCGAGGGGAAGGCGCTCGAACAGGCCGTCGCAGCGATACAGCGCCTGCCGGAGCTGGAGAAGGTTGCCCTCGCCACGCAGTTTGATTCCGAGCTGTCGCCGGACTGGACTCGATCCGCCGTCGCACCCCACCAGATAGTCGGCGCGAATCGTCCTGATCGCGCCGTCCATCGTGCGTGCAGTTGCTGTCACCCAGCCGGCGTTTTGTTCCAGTTCCAGGAATTCGCAACCGTAAAGCGTCGTGACTGAGGGAAAACCTTCCGCGACCGATTTGAGCAGCGGCTCAAGCGTGTATTGCGAGATCAGCTGATACGGTTCGGCGGGTTGTGATCCATCATGAGTGGCCGCAAGTTGCGCACGCAGGGCCGTCACCGACGGATAAGGAAGGTGCAGCAGAGCTGTCTCCGCCATTGACAGGATGATGTAGACATCCATTGGCACGTCCGCCCGCAAGCCCGCGGCTCGAATGCTTTCACTCAGCCCCATGCGCCGGTACAACTCCATCGTCCGGGCGTTGCAGCGCTCCATTTTTGGCAGGAACTCAGGATGCGGTTTCTGCTCGATGAGCACACACCTGATTCCTCGGCGGCCGAGGTCGATAGCCAGGGTCAACCCCACCGGGCCCGCGCCAACGATTGCGACTTGAGTGTCCAGCACCGGATTTGGATTGAGGCTAATAGCTTCTACTTGTCTGACGGCGCGACCTGCTGCTTCCAAAGATTCCAATCGCGCGAGGTATCGCTGTTTCCGCGGCGATTCTTTACCTCCGCCGGACTCAAATAAGCAACCTCACTGCTCAACGCCATCGCCTGAGCCTGCGCACGCGCATTGCAGTCGAGATAGATGGACCGCGAAACCGCTTCCATCAGACTGCCGGCCACCACGACCGCACCGTGGCCGCGCATCAGGGCAGCGGGCTTATCAGCCAGCGTTTTCGCCAGAGCCATTCCCAGTTCCGGCGTGCTGATCAGGAGGTCGGTGTCGGCGCTCACATCGCGGATCTCGAAAACCGGCACGCCTTCCCCGACAAATGAGCTCATATGGTACACGGGACGCAGCGGAATCGGCGTGATTCCGAACGGGATCACAGAGAGGGCGTGGAAATGAGTCACAGAGACTACATCCGGGCGAACCCGATAGATCTCGCTGTGTATGAAGCGCTCCTTGTAAAACGTGCGATTGTCCGCCAAAACAGGCTTGCAATCGAGGTCGAACTCGACGACATCGGCGGCCGTAACGCTCGCCGGGGCGAGCGAGCGGGAGAGCAGGAAGCGGTCGGAGGCCGAACGCACGCTCACGTGGCCGAAGCCATCCACGATGTTATGGGCCGCGAGAATGTGGTTCGCGGTGACGAGATCGTCAATTAAACTCATGCGGTGAGAGTAGAGGCGCTTCCTCAGTTGGCGAGTGGATCGGGCCGCATCTGGAAGTGAACTACTTTGGGTTGCGTTCCCTTGCCGGTTTCGGAATGAAATGGCGCGCGGGTAGCCCAGCTCGTCCACACTCCCTTTCCCTTCCAGCCGGTCTTCGGATCGTCAATGCGGCCATCCATGCCTTTGGCGAAGAAGCCAAGAGGATAGGGCACCCGCATGACTACGAACTTATTGTTCACAAGGGCCATGAGTGAATCCGACGAGTTCCCGGTCACGATCGGTGTGTTCTTACCGAGGCCCAGGGTGTCATACTGATCAACCCAGTCATAGTAGTGGGAATCGGCGCTGCCGGATTCGTGTACGTTTTTGAAGTTCGGTCCCGGCGTTGGATACAGTGTCCAGCCCTCCGGGCACTGCTGGCCGGTGGCTGTCGGCCCGTTCAGTGGTCCCTTGCATTTCCGCCGGTCGAAACTCGCCAGATGACCGCTGGCCAGCGCCACCCAGGCGACGTTGTTGCGATCGATATCCATGCCGCGCGGAGAAAAGCCCGAAATCGGAGCCTTCGGATTATTCCACGGCACTTCATAGTATTCGGCGAGAGTCGTCTCGGGTGGATTCGACCCCGGCGACAAACGAACTATGCCGCCAGGAAAACCGGTCACGCTTCCCCAAATCGTGCCGTCCGTGCCGATAGCGACCCCGTAGAATCCGGCGTTCAGACGTGTATCCTTCTTTGGATCGGACGCTATTTTAGTGATTCCAGCCGAGCCAAAATCTTCGATGACCCCCGCACCAGTGGAGATCTCAGCCTCCTCATAAGGATCCCTCCTGCCGTTGCCGTTTGTATCGATGACCAATGCCGTCCATCCCTGGGATTTCGCCGCATCGTGCGTCTGATCCCACATTTTTGAGTTCAGCCAGCCTACGACGCCGGCGCCGCCGCTGGTCCAGATGGTATTGTTGGCGTCCTCGGCGAATAAGAGGTGGTGCGTACCGAAACAGGTGTCGATCAGATCGATCTTTTTCGTCTTCGGATCGTACACAGCGAGCTGGCGACTCGAGCGCTGGATCGGTGTGAGCTTCGCCGATACCAAATCCGACCCCGCCTTACAGAAATCCGGATTCTGCGGCGCCCGGATCCGTGAGGTGTACCAAAGGCGCCCACCCGCATCAAACATCGGATTGTGAATCGTGACGTGGCTGTCCCAGATCGCCTCATCGCCCCAGAAAGGAGAGGGCTGCAGAGGTTTGGGCTGCCCAGGAGTATTCGCGTCGCGATAGGGAGCTTTTACCGTGGTGACCGTGTTGTGCACCGGGTCGAGGACGGGCAGGTAATCGCGGCTCTCTTCGGGCGAACCATAAATGAGCCCGTTGGCATTAACGTTCGGATTCCGTTTGTCGGTGGAAATTTCATCGTGCAGGTAGGCGGTCGGGTCGGCCCAATCCCATTGCGTGATGACTACGTTCCGCTCGATGCCCTGCGGCCGCGGAGGCGCCTGGGCGGGAAGTTCGCCATGCGCGATTCGTGTCGTCCAGTCACCCCACTGTACGTTCGCGCGCTCGCCAATCCGGTTCAGAGCAGCGATCATCTGGCCGCCCGCCTGTCCGGACTGTATGCGGCGCAGCCAGGCTTGCTCGGGAGAAAGGCCCTCAAACATCTTCGGTATGGTGCGCGTATATTGATTCCCAAGCTCGTGGCACGATTCGCAGCCATCCGTCTTCACGACGTCCAGCCACCGGTCCTGGCTTTTGACGGCTGGAGAAATACCGTTGCCGGATGGACCAGTACCTGGGAATTCATTTTTCTCCGGCACTGTAAGCAGCGCGTACCAATAAAGCGCCGGGTAGATTTGCGACGCTGTCCTCGCATCCGGCGCTACGGTGGGCTTCAGATCGACGAGCTTGCCCGGCTCGGTCTGGACTTTGGGCGAATCCACCAGACCGTAGCCGCGGGCCCACACTGTATACCTGGCTTTGGGCAGATCGGGGATCACGTAACGCCCGCGATCGTCCGTAACCACTTCTTTGATATAGCGCGTGGGAAGATCGGTTGTCTCGGCGATCACCCAGGCGCCGCCTTCGGGCCCGTTCGTGCTGCTCACCACACCGCCGATGTCGTCCGCATCGATGTGGACGGATTCACGCGCCGGCTGTTGCGCTTTTAAACCGCCCGTCCAGAAACCAAACCAAACAGCAGCCGCAACACCTACTGCTCCACCGGCAGCCAGCAGTCTCGTTGTCTTCATGGCCATCGCTCCTTTTGCGATTTAATCCTGGCAAAGTTCCTACCGCATCGAGACACGATGTTATCAAATTCGAAAGTCACCCGGCGTTTGGCGCCCTGCGTTATTACGAAAATTGGCAAGTGGCTGAAGATAAAGCTTTGGCTCCCTTTCGTGGGCGATTATCGAACTTTCCTGATGAGCGCGAGGATGTTTGTTTTGGAAGAACTCACAAGTCTCGCGGCGTAGTCGGCTCGTTCGTCAGCGCTGTGTCGTGAGTGGCCGAGGGACAAACGCATTCGGCCCAGTAGCGATCTGAGTTGAATCCCTCCGCCGGAGAACCGTCAAGCTTCTGGGTGACTACGTTGAACCCCATGAAAGCCAATCGCGCTTTGACCAGTCTCGGCGTGACCGGTAACTTCTTGACCGCGTCCTCGATGCGCGGTTTCCATTTGACGCAACATCGGGGGCCTGCAATAACTTCAACAAGCTTTAGCGCGTCGTCAAAGCACTTGAAAAACAGGCCTTTGTCTGTATTAAGGCCCTCAAGTGGCAAAATTAGTCGCCGCTCTTTCTCGTACTGCCACCCATTAAATTTTGCCGTGAGAAGAACTTGCATGAGCCCCTTCGGAAGATCGGCGGCGGCGCTCGCATGGCTCCATTCGTTGCCGAGGGCGAGACGCCGATGGTAGTATTTCGTCTCCACTGTGCCGCCTACATCGAAGGCCAAGCAGATACCCTTGTGCCTGTCTCCGTAATGGCTCCACATCAGCGGATTTTTCCAGCTCTCGCTGAAGCATAGGAGGCCAACTTGTTTATTGAGCTGTGTTGCCCAGCCCTTCATCTTTTTCCGAAGGGGCTTGTGTTGTTCTCCGGCGAACAGTTCGAAAGGGTCATTTAGGTCCAAAAAGCGACAGACCTTCAGTCGCTTATTGTCGATGTTATCTACGGCCCATTTTGCTTCAACAAAAAAGTATAGTTTCATGCGCCGAAACCCGTCACTGGCTGTCACGTTCCAACTGCTGCCACATCCTCTCAGCCTCCGCCAAAGGCATCTGGCGGCCATATTTCGCTTCCATTGCATCTATGTGCCGATCAATTTCCCGGAACGTGTTCTCGCGGTCGTTGCCGGTGAAACCGGCTTTCACGTCCCGCCGTAACTTCTCCAGATCAACCGTTTTACCCTGAGCTTCCGGCCTCTGAAGCTCTTCGTCAATCTGCCTCTGAATGCCAGCCATCTTCTCGGCAACGAACTGGTTAGCCTCTCCGAGAGGTACGCGTTCCCCAAATCTCCGTTTTAGCTCTTCGAGCCACGGCTCGATGTTGCGCCGAAACTCCGGGTCTTGGTTGCGTTCTACAAGCTGTTCGCGCAGGGTTGGAAGATCTACGTACTGAGGACGCGACTCCATCCATCGCATCGCAACAAACAATAGAACGATAGCGACAAGGCCGAGCAAGATTTTCAGCGACATAGCGTTCACGCGACAGTCATCCTGCGGGCTTGGGAATCGGATTACGACGTCTGATCCGCCATCGCCGGAACTCCCAAATCCCAAGCACGAAGTTGAGATACAGCGCCGTCATATCGCCCTCAAACCCGCCAGGATTCCCTGCCAGGAAACCACCCAGGATCATGAGGCTGATCCAAACGCAATAGACAACCCGAAACCCTTTCCTCTCGGTGTGTGTTGGCGGGACACCCCCACGAACCCGGCAGCGCCAGTCGACAAGCGCGCTGCAGAGGACCCAGACGCTAAGCAGCCCGCTTAGCGTG
>Ga0181521_10004330_pt1 | contig 16261 bp, 17 predicted proteins | sample PEATcosm2014_Bin_32_FD_119764 | JGI IMG/M metagenome (GOLD analysis project Ga0181521, IMG submission 119764) | Peatland microbial communities from MTU Mesocosm Facility, Houghton, MI, USA - PEATcosm2014_Bin02_60_metaG | ecosystem: Environmental > Terrestrial > Soil > Wetlands > Peat | place... | reverse complement strand
TCGGTGACTTTTCTGGGACGGGTGGAGGACCGAGAGCTGCCGCTTGCTTACGCGGCATGCGACGCGTTCGTGTTGCCGACGACAGAACTAGAGTGCTTCGGGTTGATTGCCCTGGAGGCCCTGTCTGCTGGGCGTCCGGTATTGGCGACGCCTGTAGGAGCGATACCGGAAATTGTTCGTCAGTTCGAGCTATCATGGTTAGCACGATCAGCCGAGGTCGAGGACATAGCTGTTTTACTTCGTCAATATCTAACTGGTAGGATGCCTATACATGCTCCGTCGCAACTACACGATCAGATCCACCGCGATTACAGCCGCGAGCGGGTGCTGGATAGGTTCATTAAGACTACGATAGGAAGGAACGATAACTATGCCGGTTCTGATTGAGCCTATTAGGGAGAATATGGGGCCGGAAGAGGACGGCCGAAAACGTAAGCGTGTGATGGTTTGCGTTGGGAACTATCTTCCGGGATATAAGTCGGGCGGTCCTGTCCGTGCCATCGCAAATATGGTTGCACATCTCAGCCCATATTATGATTTTTTTGTGATAACCCGAGATAGGGACGCAGGAGATATTGAAAGTTATCCCGGTGTGACGCCAAACCGGTGGTATCGCGTAGGAAGCGCCCGGGTTCTGTATTGCTCCTCAGTCGGGCCGAAGATTCTTCGACGCGCTTTTCGGGAGGTGCGGCCTAATTCCATCAGTCTGAACTCGTTCTGGGACGAGTTTACGCGAGCGGCGGTGCTACTCCGCCGTGGCGGCGCATTTGGTAATACTCCAATATTGCTTGCGCCACGTGGAGAGTTTTCTCCAGGGGCGATGCAGATCAAATGGAGGAAGAAATCTCTCTACCGTCATTTAGCGAAACTGTTAGGTCTTCATGAAAATCTGCTGTGGCAGGTCTCTACGCCTCGAGAAAAGCAGGAATTATTACAGGCAGCGCCGGCGCGTCGTCTTGACCCCGCTTCCATCTACGTAGCTTATGAGATAAGCGATGCCAGCGCCTCGACGGCTGCACACGTGGCAAAGGAACCGGGGTCGGTCAAGCTGGCGTTCATCTCGCGGATCAGTGAGAAGAAGAACCTGCACTTCCTGCTCGATGTTCTCGGGGAGATACATGGAGAGGTTCATCTCGAACTCTTTGGCCCGGTAGCCGACAAAGATGAAGCATACTGGGAGAGGTGCAAGAATCTGCTGGCGGAACTTCCAGCTAACATCAAAGTTGAATATCAAGGATCAGTCGACTATTCCGCCGTACAGCAGGTGTTGCATGATCACCATTTCTTCGTCTTGCCGACTAGGGGGGAAAACTTTTGTCATGCGGCAGTGGAATCGTTTATCAATGGCACTCCAGTTATTCTCAGCGACGAGACTCCATGGATAGGATTAAATGAGGTGTGCGCTGGTTTTGACATTCCATTGAATGATCGGGCGCGGTGGATAGCTACGCTGCAACAGTGCGTCGATATGGATCAGCTTGCTTACGCGGCTTATCTTCACGGGGTGTCCGAATATGCTCGGAAGTTTTTGGTAGAAGAGGCTGTGAGACAGCACCTTACTATGTTTGAGAAATTGCTCTGTGACTCCGAATAGTACGAAGTACAGCAGTCTGGAGAATAAATTGTGAGATTAATTATCTTTATTACAAAGTGTGGTGGTATTCAGCAGATACTCGCAGTAAATGAAGTAGTTTGGAGAAAGCGTGGCTGACGAGATGGATCTAAGCACATTTACAGGGAAGACACTTTTGATTACCGGCGGTACGGGAACATTTGGCAATGCCGTCGTGGAACTTGGGAGTAAGGCGGGATTCACTGAGATTAGGATTTTCAGCCGGGACGAGAAGAAGCAGGACGACATGCGCAACCGGCTGAAGAATGCCGCGATCAAGTTTTACATTGGCGATGTTCGGAACTACGATAGCGTTCTACAGGCGATGCATGGCGTGGATTTTGTATTTCATGCCGCCGCACTGAAGCAGGTTCCTTCGTGCGAGTTTTTTCCTATAGAAGCAGTGCAAACAAACACGTTGGGCGCGGAAAACGTAATGAAGGCGGCGCTGGCTTGTAATGTCACCAAGGTGATCGTTCTGAGCACGGATAAGGCAGTGTACCCAGTGAACGCGATGGGGATGTCGAAAGCACTGATGGAGAAGTGTATGGTGGCAAAGGCGCGGATGTACCGAAACAGTTCCACAATATTTTGCGGAACCCGGTACGGGAACGTGATGGCATCCCGAGGGTCGGTGATCCCGCTATTTCTCCATCAGATTCAGGCTGGGGAACCTTTGACGGTCACCGACCCGCACATGACCCGATTTATAATGACCATCGAGGGTGCGGTGGAACTGGTGCTTTATGCCTTCAAGCATGGCGTCCCGGGAGATATCTTTGTGCAGAAGGCCCCGTCTGCAACCATTGGTACTTTGGCGCAGGCGCTGATCAGGCTTTTAAATTCCCCAAATACGGTACGAATCATCGGCACTAGGCACGGCGAGAAGCTTTATGAAACACTCTTGAACCGCGAAGAGATTGCGCAGGCAGAGGATCTTGGCGATTACTATCGGGTACCAGCCGACGTTCGAGATCTTAACTACTCCAGCTTTTTTAGTAGTGGCAAAGCCGAGGTTTCCGAAGCGATAGATTACAACTCGCACAACGCAGAACTTCTAGGCGTTGATGGGATGATGAAGCTGCTGGCGAAGCTACAGTGTGTGCAGGATGCGATAAATGGCAAGACTGTGCTTGTGTAAATGAGAATTGTAAAAAACCAATTAGAGACTTATTAGACACGTCAAAGATGATTTATATTCATGAGTAACCTGATAAAGGATATTGTTAAAGTGGCTTCACCAACGATTTTTATTCTTGGCGGGACAGGCATGCTTGGGCACAAGCTGTTCCAGCATTTGCTTCCCCGATTTCCTGGAACAACTTGCACCATGCGCCAGCACGCCAGCGACGCTCCATACAGCCGCATTGCCATGTACCAGGGTTCCCAGGTAATTGAAGAAATTGATGTTTTTGATTTCAACAAGCTGTCGCACTTGCTCTTGTGCTATAAGCCAGATTTTATCGTTAACTGTATTGGCATCATCAAACAACGGGATGACGCTTTTTCGTGCATCCCCACCATTACTGTGAACTCTTTGCTTCCGCACCAGTTGGCAGAAGTTAGCGCTAAATGGGGTGGCAGGCTAATTCACTTCAGTACGGACTGTGTGTTCAGCGGTCGCAAAGGCATGTATAAAGAGGACGATATAAGTGACGCAGAGGACTTGTACGGAAAAACAAAGTCTCTCAGTGAGACCACAGAGGAGAATGCACTTACGCTCAGGACTTCGATTATCGGACGGGAGTTAGCAAATCACCGTTCCCTGTTGGACTGGTTCTTATCAAACAAGGGTGGGAGCATAAAAGGGTATCGTAAGTCAATATATTCCGGTGTAACAACAAACTATCTCGCCGAAGTGGTGTCCGATATTATTATGCGTTATACTCCGATTCAAGGGTTATACCAGGTGGCAAGTGATCCGATCAGCAAATATGAATTACTCTGTCTCCTCCGGGAAGCATACGCTCTTGATGTTTTTATTGATCCTGTTGACGGGAAAGAGGTGAATCGCAGCATGGATGGTTCGAAGTTTCGAGGTGCGACCGGACTCATATGCCCTTCCTGGCCCATTCTCGTACAGCAATTGGCAACAGATACTACTCCCTATGAACAATGGCTGAATCCAAAGGGGTAAGCTGTTTAATAATGACGTTTATATTGAACGTATGAATTCTGTTGGGGGAGGTATAACAGATGTAATCCTGCAATGATCATGGATTCCGGTTTGACAACGTATTGCTTATGCTAAGTGAGCAGTTGGACAAGGTAATGGGCTCACTGAATAGTTTTAGACAGAACATGGCCTCGGGGAATGTGGAATGAAGATTGCAACCATACTTGGCACACGTCCGGAAATTATCCGACTTTCACGTGTGATCGCGGCATTGGACCGTTACACGGAACACGTGCTGATTCACACGGGTCAGAACTATGACTACGAGCTGAATCAGGTGTTTTTTGACGACCTGGAGATCCGACGGCCCGATCACTTTCTACAGGTGGCCGGAAAGAGTGCCGCAAACACGATTGGGTCGGTTATCTCCAAATCCAACGACGCGCTCAGCGAGGTGCGTCCGGATGCAGTGCTGATCCTAGGCGATACGAACAGTTGCCTGGCAGCTCTGGCAGCAAAACGACTGAAGATCCCTGTCTTCCACATGGAAGCGGGGAACCGGTGCTTCGACGAGCGGGTACCCGAGGAGATCAATCGAAGGATTGTTGACCATATCAGCGACATCAACTTGCCATACAGCGATATAGCACGCGAGTATCTCCTGCGCGAGGGGATCGCGCCAGACCGGATCATCAAGACCGGCAGTCCCATGTACGAAGTGCTAACGTACTATCGCCAGAAGATTGATCGCTCCGATGCTTTGGATAGGCTTGGTCTGACCGAGGATGGCTATTTCATGGTGAGTGCACATCGCGAAGAGAACATCGACTCTGCGAGACAATTTCAAAGCCTGGCGAAAGTTCTGGAAAGCATAGCTTCGAAATATCAACTGCCCGTTATTGTCTCGGTGCATCCACGGACGCAGAAGCGGATTGATGCGGAACGCGTGAGCTTTTCTGAGAATATTCGCTTGGTGAAGGCTATGGGCTTATCCGACTATGTACATCTGATGATGAAGGCCCGGACAACGCTTTCCGACAGTGGCACGATCACAGAAGAATCGTCGATCCTCAACTTTCGGGCTCTGAATATCCGGGAAGCTCACGAGCGGCCCGAGGGCATGGAAGAAGGAGCGGTGATGATGACTGGCCTGGATCCGGGGTGTGTACTGGATGCGCTAAAGATCCTGGAGGCACAGCCCACGGGTGAACAGCGGGCGCTGCGAATCGTGCCTGATTACAACGTTCCTAATGTATCTGAAAAGGTTGTGCGAATTATTTATAGCTATGCTCACTATGTAAATAGGGTAGTATGGCATAAGACATGATACTTCTCGCCCATCCCCCCAGTCAAGTCCTAAATCTTTTGTAGAATCCCATTCCTCAGGGTAGTTGGCTCTTGTTGTTAGTTGAGAGGGGCCAGCTTGCGGAGGGCGTAGCCCGGAGCAAGCTGGCCCCTCTCAGGCGGCGTCGGCGATGGCCTCGGTTGCTGCCCCTGGTTCCTCCTCCATGCTCAGGTAGATTCTCCCCATCCAGACCAGATTGGTCTCCATCAGCAGTGCCGCAACCAGCCGCAGGCAAGACTGCTCATGGGGAAAGACCCGAATTACCCGCGTCCTCCGTTTCAACTCCTGGTTCTGCCGCTCCAGCATGTTGGTCGTGCGCATCCGCTTCCGATGCGCCTCGGGCAGAGCGTATACGCCTAGAATCTCTTCGCCGTGTTCCTCCAGCAGCCGCGCCACCTTGGGGGCCTTCTTCTCGAACTCGACAATAGCCACTGCGAGCGCTGCCTTGGCCGCCTCGCGCGTCGCCGACTCGGTCACCGTCTTCATCAGCCGCAGCACTTGCGGCTGTTGCTGGCGGCCGCACAGGCTGAGCGCGTTGCGCACGAAGTGCACCTGGCAACGCTGCCACACCGCGCCCTGAAAGTGCCGCTCGATGGCCTTCACCATGCCCGCATGATCGTCGCTCACAACATAACTCACGCCGCGCAGTCCGCGCTGCTTCAACTCACTGAAGACCGCGCCCCAACTGGCTTCCGACTCACTCTTGGCAACCCAGCAGCCTAACACTTAGCGATAACCCGCTGCGCTGATGCCGATGGCCACCAGTACGCCCTGGCTCACCACCGAGCCGCCCCGCCGCACCTTCTTATAGCGCGCGTCGAAGATCAGATACGGATACTCTTCCGTCAGTGGGCGCGCGCACCACTCGGCGATCTCCGCGTCCAGCTTCTGCGTCAGCGCCGAGACCTGGCTCTTGCTCACTTCCAGGCCGCACAGCGCCTCGGTAATCGCCGTCCCCTTGCGCGTCGAGACGCCCTCGACATACATCTGCAGCAAGGCCGCAACAAACGCCTTTTCGCTGCGCTGGTAGCGCTCGAACATCTCGGTCTGGAACTCGCCGTCGCGGTCCTTGGGAACCATCAGTTCCAGTTCCCCTATGCGCGTTTTCAAAGTGCGCGGCTTGTAGCCGTTGCGCCAGCCCCGCCGCACATCGTTGCGCTGGTAGGTCTCGGCGCCGATAAAACTGGTCATCTCGGCTTCCAGAACCTGCTACACGGTGCGCTGAACCAACTCGCGGAGAAAGTCTTCCCCGCCCAATCCCGCTTGCCATCCAGACAAAATCTCAATACCCTGTCGCTTACGAGCCATCTGCTTCGTCCTCCTTGTGAATGTCGTCTGCTAAACAACATCCTAAGGAATCGCTTCAGGTGGCTCGCTCAACAAGCCCACTCAGCCGCTTCTACAGAACTTTACGGACTCAATCCATCCCCCCCCGCCAATTCTACAAATGCATTGAGAAAAAACTATGCGCATACTTTTGTTAGTTGTATATTACCCTCCTAGTACTACATCTGCCGCTCAGATGATGCGTGATCTGGCGCTTGAATACGTCCGGCAAGGCCATCAAGTGATCATAGCCACGACCAGTGATATCGTCGAGGGTACGGCGAGGGTCACTGAAGAAGATGGTGTGACCGTAGTGCGGGTGAAGACTGGCAATTTAAAATACGCCAATAAGGCATTCCGAATGTGGCGAGAGAGCCGCCTGTCCGCGACTATATGGCGAAGTGCACATAAGTATTTTCAAGCCAATCCCTGTGATTTGATTATTTTCTACTCACCAACGATATTCTTTGGGGACTTAGTGCACCGCTTGAAAACCAACTGGGGCTGCCCCTCCTATCTGATATTGCGGGACATCTTTCCTAAATGGGCTGTCGATGCAGGTCTGATTGGTAAAGGCCTGGTCTACCATTATTTAAAGCGCAAGGAACTGGTGCAGTATGCGGCGGCGGATATTATTGGAGTAGAAGCATTTGGAAATCTGTCTTATTTCAGTGAAGATCACGCAGATAGCCGTTACCGTGTCGAGGTGCTTTACAACTGGCTAGATGCGCAAGAGCAGCCGGCAAGCAACTCTGGTTGGCGGCAGCAATTAGGGCTAAACGACAAAATCATTTTTTTATATGGTGGAAATATCGGCGTAGTCCAGGATTTGGATAATATTCTACGACTGGCAGCGGGGATGCGCGGGTGTGAAGAAATATTTTTTTTATTAGTGGGTAGTGGAAGCGAAGTGCAGCGACTTAACGCAGAGATTGAAAAGCGAAGCCTGAGCAATATCAGAATACTTCCGCCGCTATCGCAGAGGGAATACCTACAGTGCCTAGCTGAGTGCGACGTGGGGTTGGTGAGTCTCGACCGACGCCTCAAATCGCACAACTTTCCGGGGAAGCTACTAGGCTATGTGCTTTGCGGAAAGCCGGTACTTGCCAGTTTGAATCCTGGCAACGATTTGATTGAGTTCTTGCGTCATGCAGATGCCGGATTTGCCTGTACAAATGGAGAAGACGAAAAGTTGCTTGCGGCTGCTTTCATATTGGCGACTCAGCCTGAGACTCGACAGCGCATGGGAAGGAACGCACACGCGCTGGGTGAGTCAACATTCTCTGTTCGAGTAATTACAAAACAGATAATTTCTCATTTCTCAACTTCGCGCGGGACATCCTCTGATGATTGAACTCGTAAAAGCAACAGGAAACATTCAATAGGAAACATGATTTATGGCGACAGAGAAGAAAACGATTGCAATAACGGGCGCTTCCGGCTTCATTGGGTCACATCTGCTTCCTGTGCTTCTTGAGGGAGGTTATCAGTTGCGCGCCCTCAGTCGCCAGCCACGTGAGGATTTGCCTGGCATTAGTCAAATTCGGGGGGATATCCGATCGCCACGCGCGGTGCGTGATCTTATGCGGGAATGCAACGCGGCCATTCACTTGGCGGGCGTCGCCCACACTTTTCTGCGTTCTCAGGCAGAGATGGACGAGGCGGAACGGATCAATATTGACGGGGCGCGAAACGTCCTCGCAGTAGCGCAGGGTGCTGGCGTGGAGCGTGTCCTTCTGGTGTCGAGCGCTCATGTATACGCGGGACAGGAAGGAGTTGGACTTGACGAGCACAGTCCAACGTTAGGCGATTCATTTTATGCGCGTACTAAGTTGACGGTGGAACAGGTCGGCCTTGAGGCCGCAAGCGCTAATCGTCTGGACATGGTCATAGTGCGTCCGTGTCTTATTTATGGACCAGGTGTGCACTTCAATCTTGAGTCCTTGATGCGAGCCATCCATGGTCATTATTACTTTGGCGTTCGCGGAATAAGTCCCATGCGTAGTTTTCTGTCAGTGGATAATGCCGCTGCAGCAATTACACACCTATTGCAAGCTGGAGAAAATGGAAAGATTTACAATCTTGCCGATCAATCCCCCGTCCCTTTGGTAGAGTTTGTAAATTCCTTGGCCGATCATATGCGGGTTTCTCGGCCGAGGAATCTGCCCATGTTCGCGATACGCACGGCAATTGCCGGAGCAGCACCGTTGCAGTGGATGGGACTACGCTCGCCTATCAATCGCGAGTCGCTGCGGAAACTTACGGTATCATTCACCTTGGATGTAAATGCGCTCGCTGCTTCCGGATTTCAATGGTCAGACGATGGACTGGTCACTAGGAAGAGGATGGTGGACGCGTATCTCCGGTCGCGCGAGTAATGGCAAGTAGATTGAGAGCAATCGTTTCCACTTTCATTTTGCGGTCCGAGACTGATGACAAGAGCGATGATTCAAGTAATGGCGTTGGAGGTAGACGGTGTTTTTGTCAAAGCGTGTTTTTGATATTTCACTTTCGCTGCTGCTTCTTCTCCTGCTCTCACCTTTGTTTCTCACGCTTGTGCTGATCATCAAGATGACATCGAAGGGTCCCGTTCTATACTGGTCGAGTCGTGTGGGGAAGAATAACAAGTTATTCAGCATGGGGAAGTTCCGCACCATGCGAATCGACACGCCACAGGTTGCCACCCATCTGCTGTCCGAGCCTTCCGTCTATATAACCTCTATTGGCAGCTTCCTGCGCCGGACGAGTCTCGACGAACTACCTCAGTTGTACAACATCCTTGTGGGTGACCTGAGTTTTGTTGGACCTCGACCGGCACTGTTCAACCAGGACGATCTGGTGGCGCTCAGGACTGAGCGAGGCATTCACATGCTGGTGCCTGGACTGACTGGCTGGGCGCAGATTAACGGACGGGATGAATTGCCGATTCCAGAAAAGGTTCAGTTCGACTATGAATATCTGCAGCGGCGATCTTTCACATTCGATCTCTATATTATCTGCGCAACAGTATTCAAGGTTGTACGCGGCGATGGCATCCAGCATTGAGAGACAGTTTTGCTGTTGCGCACGTGCGGGTAACGCATAGAGCCGGATATCCTCGGGTACAGGATTAACCTCTAGTACTACAGTTGTAGATAGTGGTACTCTATTTGTGCTTTGGGCAGGATTGTCCGCTATCGGGGATGGAAAAGCGGCTATTGGGATGGAAGCGTGAGTTGTTGCGGTCGCACGACCGCATCGCGGGGTTGTTTGCGCGTTGCGAAGCACGGGAGCGTAGTCTCGCCTATCTGCAAGGTTTGTTGAGCCACTGTGAGCGGAAGAATGGCTGGCAGTTGGCCGAGTGGATGGGTGAAGCGGCTCCTTATCGGGTGCAGCATCTGTTGGACCGGGCGCGTTGGGATGCAGACGCGGCGCGGGATCAGCTGCGCAATTACGTGCTGCAAGAGTTGAGCAGTCCGGATGTGGTGCTGATCTCCGACGAGACGGGCTTTCTGAAGAAGGGCGAGCATTCGGTCGGGGTCAAGCGCCAGTACACCGGCACGGCGGGGCGCATCGAGAACAGCCAGGTTGGCGTGTTTCTCTGCTACGCCAGCGACAAGGGTGCGGCGTTGCTGGACCGTGATTTGTACCTTCCAGAAGAATGGGCTGCCGATAGCGAACGTCGTCACGCTGTAGCGGTGCCGGAAGCGATTCAGTTTGCCACTAAGCCCGAGTTGGCGCGACGCATGATTGAGCGCGCGCTCGAAGCGGGCGCACCCTGTAACTGGGTCGCAGCCGACGAGGTCTATGGCAACAACAGCAAACTGCGCCAGTGGCTGGAAGAGCGGCGTTTGGGTTATGTGCTGGCCATCGCCTCCGATCAGCGCATGCGCTGGCCTGATCGCGAGCGCCGTCGTGTGGATGCGATTGCGCAGAGCTTGCCGAATCTGGCTTGGAAACGCGTCTCCGCAGGTGCGGGCAGCAAAGGGGAGCGGCTGTATGACTGGTCGCTGATTCGGGGCTGGGAGGAGGATGGTTGGAGCCACGGGCTGCTGGTGCGACGCAGCATCGAAGAGCAGCCCGAGCATGCCTACTACTGGTTTTATGCGCCCACGCACAAGGCCACGCTGGAATCCCTTGTGTGCGTGGCTGGACAACGTTGGCAGATCGAACAAGCCTTCCAGGCCGCCAAAGGGGAGTGCGGATTAGACCACTACGAAGTGCGTCATTGGCAGGGCTGGTACCGGCATATCACGCTGGCCATGCTGGCCCACGCGGTGCTGGCCGTTCTGCGCGCTCGGGGAGAAAAAAACTCCCGACGGGCAAGTACTGCTCAGCCTTCCCGAACTGCGCCATCTGCTCACTCACCTGCTCTGGCGCGGATGGCACGGCGTTGAGCATCTTCTCCACTGGTCGCAATGGCGAAGAAAACATCAGTTCCATGCGCTTCGTTGCCACTACCGAAAGCGAGTATCTCCCCTACCAGCCCATTATCTACAACTGTAGTACTAGTGCTTTGACTGCGTGATTGCGTAGTGAAGTGTTCTTCTTGCTTGTCGGCGTGTGAACTTCCACTGGATTGTGATCTTGTTCTTATTGACGCGGCGGTTCCATGCCTGCGTCTGTTTGCGCAAGGTTGCGATATTTCCGATTCGTCGTTTGCCGAGGCACTGGCGGCTGAACATGCCGACCTCCATCTCCGCCTGATTCAACCAACTTCCATGTTTGGGAGTGTGGTGGACCGTGAATCGGTCCCACAGCCAGCCTCCGGCCTTCTCGCCGAACCGCTCCACCAGCGCCTTGCGGGTATGCGTGGACAGGTTGTCCATGACCAGGTGGATGGTGTCGGCTGCGGGATAGCGGACGGCGATCTTCAGCAGGTAATCGGCGAACTCGGCCGACGAGCGCGTCGGCGTCACCTTGGTGAAGTGCCGTCCCGCCTTGGGCTCGACGCCGCAAAACACGTTGGCGGCTCCGCATCGCTTGTATTCGTAATCGCGCCGGGCAGCTCGTCCAGGCAGCGCCGGGACTGGGATGCATGTATCTTCGTGCAGCACCACCGGCTTCTCGTCGATACAAACCACCGGCTCACTCACCGAGAGCGGCTTTTCATACAACCCCAGCACGTCCTCCATGCGGGCGATGTACTCCTCATCCAGCTTCGCCACGCACCACATTTTTTTCCCGCCATGGCTTCAGGTCGTGGCTCTCGAGCAACACCCGGATCGTCTCTCGCCCCACTCGGGGGACCAGTTTGCGCCGGATGACTTCTTCGGTCAGCAGCCGCACCGTCCAGCGTGCCCGCCCCTCCTGCGGCGGCGAGCAGGCCACCGCGATGATGCGTTGCCGCTGCTCCTGATCCGTAAGCGTGTGGTCTTCCCCTCTGGATTTGTTGTTGGCTGGGGGTTGATGATGCGGTCATGGAACGTGCGGAAGGGATAGGGCCGAAGCGGACGCAGCGGGTGCATCGCAGCATGGCGGAGAAGCGCCGGATTGTGGAGTTGGTGCTACAGTCTGGGCTGAGCGTGGCTCGTGTGGCGCAGGCAGAGAGTGTGAACGCGAACCAGGTATTCAGGTGGCGGCGGGATTACCTCAGCGGTCAGTTGGTGGAAGCCGGAGAGTCCACGACATTGTTGTTGCCGGTTGTGATTGCAGCGGCCGGTTCTGAGGCTGGCGTTGAGTTGTCTGCGCCGGTATGTCCAGAGCCAGTAGAGCCAACCGGTGCGATTCACATCGAGTTTCCGGGGCGAGCCACGATCAGCGTCGAGCACGGCGCAGATTGCGCTTTGCTGCGGACGATCCTGGAGAGTCTACGCCGGTGATCGAATTACGCGCAGGAACAAGGATATGGGTCGCCGCAGGCGTGACCGACATGCGGCGAGGATTTCAGGGGCTGAGTGCGCAGGTGCAGACCGTGCTTCAGCAACAGCCGTTCTCTGGTCATGTGTTTGTATTTCGCGGGCGGCGCGGCGATACGATCAAGATTTTATGGTTCGATGGTGACGGGCTCTGTCTGTTTGCCAAGCGACTTGAGCGGGGCGTTTCATCTGGCCGCAAGCCAGTGAAGGCGCGGTCTCTCTGACGCGTGCACAGCTATCGATGCTGATGGAAAGCATCGATTGGCGCAGGCCAGAGAGAACCTGGACGCCTCAGATCGCAGTATAAGTTACACTACGTGATTCTTCTGTATTCATACTGCTTTTGTGGATGTTCTGTCGTAGAACTTATGGCATAATTCGGTCATGGTTTCCACCGCTATTGCTGACCTCGATCAACTTGATATCGAAGCCTTGAAGGCCTTGGTCATTGCGAAGTGCGAGAACCTCGACTCCCATGCCCAGCAGATCGAACACCTGAAGCTGATCATCGAAAAGCTGCGCCGCATGCTCTTCGGCAGCAAAAGCGAGAAGGTCTCCATCCAGCTTGAGCAACTCGAACTGCAGCTGGAAGAGACGGAGTCTGTGCAGGCCACCGATGAAGTGAGCGCAGAGCGGCCCGTCGTAGATACACCCAAGTCCAGGCCATCGCGCAAGCCGCTGCCCGCGCACCTTTCACGCGAAGTGATTACGCATCATCCAGAACAAGACTGCTGCCCCGATTGCGGTGGCCAGTTGCGCAACTTTGGCGAGGACGTGGCCGAAGTACTGGAGTACATTCCGGCCAACTTCAAGGTCATTCGTCATGTGCGCCCGAAGTTCGCCTGCAAGCAGTGCGAACACGTTGTGCAGGCGTCTGCGCCATCGCGCACCATCAAGCGCGGCCTTGCAGGGCCGGGACTATTGGCGCATGTGCTGGTCGCAAAATATGCTGATCATCTACCGCTGTATCGCAGTCGGAGATCTATGCTCGCGAGGGCGTTGACCTCGACCGCTCCACGCTGGCCGGTTGGGTCGGCGCAACCAGCGAGTTGCTCGCGCCACTGGTCGAGGCTCTACGCAAGCATGTCTTGTCTGCGAACAAGATTCATGCCGACGATACTCCGGTTCCGGTACTCGCTCCCGGCAACGGCAAGACCAAGACGGGCCGCCTATGGACCTATGTTCGCGACGATCGGCCATCGGGCGATACGACCGCGCCAGCCGTGTGGTTCGCCTACACACCCGACCGCAAGGGAGAACATCCAAGGCAACATCTGAAGAACTTCAAGGGCGCTCTACAGGCCGACGCCTATGCAGGATTTCACCACCTATACGACACTGGCAACATCTATGAAGTAGCGTGTTGGGCGCACGCCCGGCGCAAGTTCCACGACATCCATGCTGTCCACGCATCGCCCATCACCAGCGAAGCCATCGCTTGTATCGGCGCTCTGTATGGCATCGAAGAAGAGGTTCGAGGTAAGCCCGCCGAGTTGCGTTGCTCCACTCGTCAAGCCCGCGCCAAGCCGCTGCTCGACGATCTGCGAAGCTGGATGGATAGATCTCTCCGCACTCTGTCCACCAAGAGCGAGACTGCGGGCGCGATTCGCTATGCGCTCTCGCACTGGCGGGCGCTTACACAATACGTCGATGATGGGCTGTTGGAGATCGATAACAGCGCCGCCGAACGGTCGCTCCGCGCCGTCGCGTTGGGACGCAAGAACTACCTCTTTGCTGGCTCGAACTCCGGCGGCGAGCGAGCTGCCGCCATCTACTCGCTGGTTGGGTCAGCCAAACTCAATGGCCTCGATCCAGAACGCTATCTCCGCCAGGTCCTGACCTGCATCGCCGAGCATCCGGTCAACCGGATCGACGAACTGCTCCCCTGGAACCTCGCCCACTCGCTCCAGGACTGCGCCTCCATAGCCGCCTGACCGGTGCTTCGCGAAGTGTCCACCTAAAAATAAGTGGACACTTCACTGATCTGTTCACACCCCATACGCATACACCCGCCTCTGGTCAACAGGGGAAGACCACACGCTTACCCTGATCCAGCGCCGGAGCTTTGCCCGGACGCGCGCCATCGAACAACGCGCGATCCAGACCGCCCTGCTGATAACGCTTGGCAATTTGCCACACCGCCTTGGCCGAAAGTCCCAGACCTAGGCCCACCGCCGGGGTGGACATCCCATCATCCATCTGCCGCAGCGCCAGCGCCCGCAACACTGTCCGCACCGGCTGCAACCCGCCGCTCAACAATTCGTCTAACTGCCCGCGATCGCGTGCCGAAAGCTTGATCTGAAACCTCACGCCTCTGCTCATGACTCATGATGTACAGCCAGACCTGGCCCGCGACAAGTATCAACACTGGTTACCGATACACACGGTCGAGGTACTAGTGGAGTAGTTTCCTCTGCGGAAACCAGGTGAGTTGGATGGTGGTTGTGGTCACGGTTTTCTGGCCGGAAAGGTAGATGGGAGCCTTCCAGCGCTCGTAGGCGAAGTTGCCGTTGACCTCGAAGTCCTTGCCGATTCGTTTGACTACTTGAAAATTGATGTTGTTCAGTGTGGTGCCGCCAGGGATAAAGTCCTTGGCGGCTTTTTGATTTCTTAGACCTATCTGTAGCCACTCGTTGCCGCTCAAATGATAGGTGATCCATGCCTGGCCGCCTTTGTCCTCGCGTCCAATCCAGTCGCCGAAGAGCTGGCCCTGGTTGGTGTAGCCCTGTTGCTGGACGTACTCGTAGTACATGAAGTGGCCGCCGTTGCTGTTCGTGATGGGCGGATCGGTGGAGGCGGCTTCGATGCGCAGGTCCAGCCTGGGGATGCCGGGCACGTGGGAGAGATACAGTCCGGGCCGCCAGGAGGCGCGACGGGGAGCGTCGATGGGGGAGACATCGTCATGCACCTCTGAATCCGAGTAGAGCGTGAGCCAGTTGCGGACGAAGGGAAGCCGGTAGCTGAAGTCGAAGGCGCCAAAGCGAGCGCCAGGGTCCGCCCTTGATTCCTTGACGGCAATATCGGGTGCGGTGAGGCTGAAGAAACTCCTCAGGAAGGTATGCAGGTTGATGGGCTCGTGGCCCTTGCCGCCCCAGATCACGGTGCGCTCGAAGCCAAACTCGAGGTTTTTGGTGGGCCGGAAGCTAATCTTCTCAACGTGTACCCAGGGGTCGTTGGGATAGGTGTGGCCTTTGAGCGATCCAACCAGAAACTCATAACGAAAGGGGCCGGTGAGATAGGAGAGCAGCGGAATGTACAGTGGTTCAGTGCGGTTGATGCGGAAGGAGTAGATATTTTCGGCGTTGTTGGAATAAGCCATGCCGCCGCCGAGGCCGGGGCCGAGCCAGTCGTCCTGCTTGCCGAACGAGATCTCGTGGTTGAGCAGGCGATAGGAGGCATACGCCTCGATAAAGCGCCCATCGTTGATTGCGGCAATAGGCCCCTGGGGGATCGTGGTCTGGATATATGGGCTGCCCGTGGCTGGATTGTTGGCGATCTGAAAGGCGTCTACATCTTGATTTGCCAGTGTCTGGGTCAGTGCGTTCGAGTAGCCAACGGCCGAGGGCGCTTCGTGAAACTCGCCGCGCACATGAAGCAGAAACCGGCCGGCGGACGCGTAGCCGTTGACGCCCGTGTAGTTATTGAAGCCGCCCTGGTAGGGACGTCCGTAGTCGTTGATGATGGTCGAGCCGAGATGATAGCTGTCGCGCAGCGGCGTGCCGCTGATGCCGCGCGCCACGGAGTAGATTGACTCCACCCGCATTTTGTCCTCCGGTGTCTGACAGGAGGCCTGAGGATTGTAGCGCAGCTCGCGGGTCAGCGCCGTGTAAATCCTCGCCGCTTCGTCCGTGGCGGGGCCTGAATCGTAGTCTTCGATGCGGCTGCCTACCTCGTCGAGCATGTTGCTCACGCTGGAGCGCGTCCACGGGCGCATGCCCAAGTAGACCGTGTCCACAAAGCCGAGGGAGTAAAGTCGCAGCACGGCCGGATAGACCCAGCTATCGACCGGGATGTATGGGGAGCCT
>Ga0181521_10004327_pt1 | contig 16268 bp, 12 predicted proteins | sample PEATcosm2014_Bin_32_FD_119764 | JGI IMG/M metagenome (GOLD analysis project Ga0181521, IMG submission 119764) | Peatland microbial communities from MTU Mesocosm Facility, Houghton, MI, USA - PEATcosm2014_Bin02_60_metaG | ecosystem: Environmental > Terrestrial > Soil > Wetlands > Peat | place... | reverse complement strand
TGCGACCAGCTGCGGATCTTCTCCGGCGATGCCAGCATGATGCGGATTGCGTCAAAATCGGTAATGGGACCTGAAAGCTCAAACGGGTTCGAACGGAACAAGGCAACCCTCCTTGGCGGGCCTCATCGGCGCCTGCCGCGGCTTTTCCCGGGATCCTTTTATAGGTCCTTCCTTCCCGGGAAGCGGCGTTTACCGCTTTCAAGAAGAACCTCAATTTCATAGCCAGGCCCGAAGTTTTTCGGGCCGGTCAAACTCTGCCTCGCACTCATCAACTCTGTGCCCCATCCTTTCCGCGTTTTGTGCGGAAAGGGTGGGAAACCAAACTCAATCAGCGACCGCCGCCACTTCCGGCGCGGGCAACTTCTTGATGAGGTCCGCGCGTTTGATCAACTCCACGTCCAGGCACAGCGACTGCAACTCGCGAATCAGCACGTTGAACGACTCCGGCACGCCCGGCTCGATGGCCGCCTCGCCCTTCACAATGGCCTCATAAATCTTGGTCCGGCCATAGACGTCGTCCGACTTGGCGGTCAGCAATTCTTGAAGAATGTAAGCCGCGCCATAAGCCTCGAGCGCCCACACTTCCATCTCGCCGAATCTCTGCCCGCCGAACTGCGCCTTGCCGCCCAGCGGCTGTTGCGTAATCAGCGAGTACGGCCCAATCGAACGCGCGTGAATCTTGTCGTCCACCAAGTGCGAGAGTTTCAGCATGTAGATGTAGCCCACCGTCACAGGCTGCTCGAACTGCTCGCCGGTCAAGCCGTCATAGAGAACCGTCTTGCCCGAGGAAGGCAGCCCGGCCGAAGCCAGCAGCGCTTTGATCTCTTCCTCCCGCGCGCCGTCGAAGACCGCCGTCCCGAACCAGATGCCGCGCTCCATTCCCGCTCCCACGCGCAGGAGCATCTCGTCGTCCAGCTCCAGCAACTGGCGCAGCACCGCGGTTCCGGCGAACTCCTTCTTCATCAGCTCGCGCGTGTATTTCGCATCGGTGTTGGCGCGAATCAGATCGGCAATCTTCTTGCCCAGCACATGCGCGGCCCAGCCCAGATGCGTCTCCAGAATCTGGCCTACGTTCATGCGCGAAGGCACGCCCAGCGGGTTCAGCACGATCTCCACCGGCGTTCCATCGGGCAGATACGGCATATCTTCCTCGGGAAGAATGCGCGCGATCACGCCCTTGTTGCCGTGCCGGCCGGCCATCTTATCGCCCACAGAGAGCTTGCGCTTCATGGCCACATAGACCTTCACCAGCTTGATCACGCCCGGAGGCAGCTCATCGCCCTTCTGCAGCTTGGCAACTTTTTCATTGGTAATCTTGCGCAGCACTTCAATCTGCCGCGAGGTCATCTCCTCGATCTCGTCGATCTGCTCATTGACCCTGGGGTCCTTGTCGGCGTAGCGGATGCGCTTGAGATTCTTCGTCGAGATGCGCTCGATGGTCTCGCGATCCAGAATCGCCGCCTTGGTCAGCAAGCGCTTGTTGGTCCGCTCGTCGTGTAGGTCGGCCAGCACCTCCTTGCCGCCCAGAATGCCGTCCAGACGCTTCAGGCGCTCATCGGTCAGAATGCGAATCTCGTCGCCCAGGTTCTTTTCCAGCTTGGAGATGTACTCGCCCTCGATCTGCCTCGCCCGCTCGTCCTTGTCCTGGCCCTTGCGGCTGAAGATGCGCACATCGACGATGGTGCCCTCGATGCCCGGAGGACAGGTTAGCGATGCATCGCGCACATCGCCCGCCTTCTCGCCGAAGATGGCCCGCAACAGCTTCTCTTCCGGCGTCAGTTGCGTCTCGCCTTTGGGCGTCACTTTGCCCACCAGAATGTCGCCGTGCTTGATCTGCGCGCCGATGCGGATCACGCCGCTCTCGTCCAGGTCGCGCAGCGCGTGCTCGCTCACGTTGGGAATATCGCGCGTGATTTCCTCCGGCCCCAGCTTGGTGTCGCGCGCCTCGATCTCGAACTCCTCGATGTGCACCGAGGTGTAGTAGTCCTCCCGCACCAGCCTCTCGCTGATCAGGATCGCGTCCTCGAAATTGTAGCCGCGCCACGGCATGAAGCCCACCAGCACATTGCGCCCCAGCGCCAGTTCGCCGCGCTCGGTGCACGGACCGTCCGCGATCACCTGCCCCTTGACCACGCGGTCGCCCTCGCGGACAACCGGCTTTTGATTGATGCAGGTGTTTTGGTTCGACCGTTTGAACTTGATTAGCGTGTAGATGTCCGAGCCCACTTCGCGCGAAAGCTGCGTGGGATGATGCTCGCCCTCCACGCGCACGATGATGCGCTGCGAGTCCACCGAATCCACAATGCCGTTGCGCTTGGCCAGAATCACGGCGCCCGAGTCGCGCGCCGTCACGCCTTCCATGCCCGTGCCCACCAGCGGAGCCTCGGCCGCCAGCAGCGGCACGCTCTGGCGCTGCATGTTGGCGCCCATCAGCGCGCGGTTGGCGTCGTCGTGCTCCAGAAACGGCACCAGCGACGCTGCCACTGAAACCAACTGCTTGGGGCTCACGTCGATGTAGTCCACCTCGGCCCGGTTCACCAGCACAAAGTTCCCCATGCGGCGCGCGTTCACCAGGTCCTCGGTGATCAGCCCCTGTTCGTTGAACTCGATGTTGGCCTGCGCGATGGTGTGCTTGTCCTCTTCCCACGCCGAAAGATAGAAGCTGAACGGGATGTGATCGATCTGCCGCTTGCCCGCCTTCTTCAGCCCCGCGTTCAACCGCGCCGCCTCTTCCTTCTCGATGTGGTCGCCCACGCGCAGGCCGCTCTCGCCGGCATTGGCAATCTCCACATAATCCAGAATCCGCGAATCCTTCACCTTGCGGTAAGGCGACTCGATGAAGCCGTATTCGTTGATCCGCGCAAAGCAGCTCAGCGAGCTGATCAGCCCGATGTTCGGGCCTTCCGGCGTCTCAATCGGGCAGATGCGGCCGTAGTGCGTCGGATGCACGTCGCGCACTTCAAAGCCCGCCCGCTCACGCGACAAGCCGCCCGGTCCAAGCGCCGAAAGGCGGCGCTTGTGCGTAATCTCACTGAGTGGATTGGTCTGGTCCATGAACTGCGACAACTGCGACGAACCGAAGAACTCGCGAATTGCCGCCATCACCGGCTTGGCGTTGATCAGGTCGTGCGGCATGGCCGTCGTAAGCTCCTGATACACGCTCATCTTTTCCTTGATCGCCCGCTCCATCCGCACCAGTCCGATGCGGAACTGATTCTCCATCAGCTCGCCCACCGCCCGCACCCGGCGGTTGCCCAGGTGATCGATGTCGTCCACCATGCCGATGTTCTTGCGCAGTTTCAGCAGGTAGCGGATGGTCGCGTAGAAGTCCTCCGGCGTCAGCGTGCGTTGATTCAGCTGGGTGGCGTCCTGATTCTCGTACAGCTTGATGTTGAACTTCAGCCGGCCCACGCGCGAAAAATCGTACTTGCGCGCGTCGAAGAACATTCCTTCAAACAGCGCCCTCGCCGTATCCAGCGTCGGCGGATCGCCCGGCCGCAGCTTGCGGTAAATCTCGATCAGCGCCTCTTCCGTCTTGTGAATCGAGTCGCGCTTCAGCGTGTTAGCGATGATGTTGCCCGCATCGTCGCGCTCCGGGAAAAACACCTCGAAGACCGTCGCGCCGCTGGATAAAATTTTATGCAGCCGGTCAGCCGTCAACTCGACGTTGGCCTCCACCACCACTTCGCCGGTGTTCAGATCCACCACGTCGGCCGCGGTATGCGCCCCGTCGAGCTCGGCCGCCTCCACCTCAATCCTGTCGATGGACGCTGCCCGCAGCGCCTTCAGCGAGTGCGGCGTGATCTTGCGCCCGGCGAAAGCGAGCTCCACGCCGTTATGCAGCACCCCGTGCGCCGGCTTGGCCCCCACCAGGTGCGTTGCCCCGTGACCGTCCTCCGGAATCGCCCAGTGCAGCTTCCCGTCGGCGATGTGCAGCCGGTCCACTGTGTAAAAAGTCTTCAGAATTTCTTCGTCCGAACGCAATCCCAGCGCCCGCAGAAAGATCGTCCCCAGGAACTTGCGCTTGCGGTCGATCCGAACATAGAGCGTATTCTTCTGGTCGTATTCGAACTCCACCCAGGAGCCGCGGTAGGGGATGATCTTGCCCAAAAAGTAGGTGTGGTTGTTGGCCGTTTCGAAGAAAACCCCCGGTGAGCGGTGCAACTGCGAGACAATCACTCTTTCGGTCCCGTTCACGATAAAAGTCCCGTTGGGCGTCATCAGCGGAATGTCGCCGAAAAAGACTTCTTGTTCTTTAATATCGCGAATCGTCTTGTTGCCCGTCTCCGGGTCCTTCTCGTAAATCGTCAGCCGCACCGTCACCTTCAACGGCGCCGAGAAGGTCATGCCCCGCTCCTCGCACTCCTGCTGGTCGTACTTCAACTGCAGGCTCACCGGGTCGCCGCACTTGTTGCAGAAGTCGGGTGTGTTCTTGTTGTACGTGCCGCACTTCTGGCAAAGCACATCGCCGGGATGGAAGGGGTCCGTGATGACCATCGACCCGCAATGCACGCAGGCCGTGCGCAGGTGATGCAGCCCCTTCAAGTGGCCGCACTTGCACTCCCAATTGCCAATCGAAAAATCCACAAAGTCCAGTTGCGAGATGCCGCGAAAGTCCGTGATCGGAAACACCGACACAAACACCGACTGCAAACCAGCGTCGTCGCGCTCGTTGGGCAGTTTGTCCATCTGCAGGAAACGCTCATACGAGCGCCGCTGCACTTCAATCAGGTTGGGTATCTGCGTTGCGGTGGGAATCTTTGAAAAATCGAGTCGGCTGCGAATCGCGCGCTTCTCGTCCGGCATGCTTCACTCCTGAGCCTCGTCGCTCCGGCGCCGATGTTGGGCCGGGCCAGCGCCTGAGTCTCTTCGGCGCCCGCTAATTACGGTAAGTAAGTCGAAAAAAACGGACTGGCCCGCTGCTTGTCTCCAGTCCCCGCCCCTGCAACCTCCCAGATACAACTTGCAGCCAGCCGCAAACATTCCGGGGAATTCCCCAGGGCCATGTATATCCCTTGAGAAGTCGGAAAAAACGCGTCGTGGGCATTGCCGCACATCCGGCAAGTACGCGAAAGCAAAACCAGGGATGATGCACCCCGAAACCAACTCACTCAAGTCGACGCGACCAACAGGGAGCGGCGACCCTGAACGAGGCAAATCAGGACATTGTTTCCCTGGTTTTGCCGTAATATGCGCACAATCGAGGAAGCCAACGCAACGATTGAACCTGTTTACAATCCTGGTACGCCCAAGGCAGATATTCCTTCAAAAAATCACTTTGCCACAGCCGGGGCACACGAAAAGCTCGCAAGGCACAACTCCTCGCGAGCGCGGCTCATCGCCTGTGCTCCCATCCGAATTCTCTTTCGCTGCTCTCGCCGATCCCAAAGCTCGCTTCTGTCGCTCGCTCGCCAGCCACTCGCAACGTCAACGGATACCTCGCCTGCCGCCTAAGTAAACCGCTGACTCTAAGGCACTTAACTACAAAGCGGACCTCGCCGCCAGAGGGCTTGGCTCTGCCCCTGCCTGCGGACGCTTGCGTGCCCATCCACAACTCTCAAATGCGCCAGCCAAACCGGCTCCATTCCCTGAAAAAAACGGAATAAGCCGAAAAGACGCGCAACTGTTATTGTAGCGCGGCCCGGCCAGCCTTGCAAGCAGCCCGGCCGCGAGGCCGGGCTGCTTGATCGAGCCTATTTGATCTCAATCGTCGCGATGCCTTCAAACTTCTTCCGGATCGCCTCGGCCTCGTCCTTGGTCGCGCTTTCCTTGATCGCCTTGGGGGCGCCATCCACCAGGTCCTTGGCTTCCTTCAGCCCCAGCGACGTAACCTCGCGCACCGCCTTGATGGTGCTGATCTTGTTCGCGCCAAAGTCCTTTAGAATCACCTGGAACTCCGTCTGCTCTTCGGCCGCCGGAGCCGCCGCGCCCGCCGCCGCCACCGCCACCGGAGCCGCCGCCGCCGCCGAAACCCCAAGCCGCTCTTCCAGCTTCTTCACCAGAGCCGAGGCTTCCAGCAGGCTCAGTGCTACGATTTGCTCTTCCAACTGTGCCAAATCCGCCATTTTCTTCTCCAATCAGTACCGTTTGAAATTGTTGTTCCCGGCCGCAAAACCAAACAGAAAGTTTCCGATGCGCCAGACCCGCGCCCTTCCCGCCTGCTTCCCGGCCAAAACTCTTAAAAGCCAGCTTCTTACGCCGCACTGGCAAACTTTTCCTTCTCCACTCCCTGGCCCAGAACCACCGCCACGTCGCGGCCCGCTGCGTTGATCACCGTCGCCAGCCGCTGCGCCGGCGCATTGATCAGGAACAGCAGCTTCGAGAACAGCTCTTCCCTGCCCGGCATCGTCGCCAAAGCCTTGATCTCGGTCACCGTCAGCAGCTTGCCGTCCACAATGCCCAGCTTGAACTGGAACTCCGCGTTCTCGCTCGCCCACTTGGCAAAAACCTTGGCCAGCGCCACCGGGTCGCCCTTGGTGAACGCCACCGAGTTCACGCCCTTGAGCCCCTTCAGCGCGGCCTCCACCTTGGTGCCCTTGCCGGATACCGCCGCCAGCGTGTTCTTCACCACGCGATACTTGCCGCCCGCCTCGCGGATGACTTTGCGCAGTTGAAAATCCTTGGCCACCGTCAGCTTGGAAAAAGTGCCGATAATCGCCGTCGTCGAGCTCTCCAGCTCACGCGCCAGCGCCTGCACCTTCTCCGTCTTCTTCGCCCTTGAAATCGCCATGTCTTCGCTCCGCTCCGACAGTGAACAGTGATCAGTGAACAGTGGTCAGTTCCCACGTTCCGACTCGATCCTCGCCCCTGCCTCCTGATCCCTTATTCACTCGCCCATCGGGCGCTCAATTTGAATCTTGTTCTTAAACTTTTCAGGCCGGGCATAAAGCCGGTGGCCACTCAGCGCCAACTGACCACTGTTCACTGACAACTGACCACTGTCTAGTGCTTTCCCGCCGCGTCCGCAACCGCCGAATCCAGCGGTACTCCGGGGCCCATCGTCGAGCTTAGCGTCACGCTCTTGATGTACTTGCCCTTGGCCGCCGAAGGCTTGGCGCGCACAATCGCCCCAATCACCGTGGTCGCGTTGTCCACCAGCTTCTGCGGCTCAAAGCTCAGCTTGCCCACCGGCACATGCACCAGGCTGGTCTTGTCGGCCCTGAACTCCACCTTGCCGGCCTTGATCTCTTTCACCGCCGCGCCCACGTCCATGGTCACGGTTCCTGTCTTGGGGTTGGGCATCAGCCCCTTCGGTCCCAGCACCTTGCCCAGCCGCCCCACCACCTTCATCATGTCCGGCGTGGCGATCAGCGCGTCGAAGGCGGTCCAGTTTTCCTTCTGAATCTTCTCCACCATCTCCTCGCCGCCCACAAAGTCCGCGCCCGCGTCCTTGGCTTCCTTCTGGCGGTCGCCGGCGGCAATCACGGCCACCGTCTTGGTCTTGCCCAGCCCATGCGGCAACACCACCGTCCCGCGCACCATCTGGTCGGCGTGGCGCGTGTCCACGCCCAGCCGCAGCGTCAGGTCCACGGTCTCGTCAAACTTGGCGTACTTCACCTGCTTCAGCAGGCCAACCGCCTCAGGCAGCGGATACAGCGGCTTGACCACAGCCGCGCGCGCCTTCGTAATATTTTTGCTGGATTTCGCCATTCATTCCTCGTCTCCCACCGCCTCTGCCAGCCCGCCTGTTGCGGGAGCCTGGTGCTGGCCGCACGGGCAATCTTTTCTTTGCCCTGTGTGCGCCAACTCGATCAGGCTCAGAAGCCGTGGTGCTATTGACGGCCCAGGGATTCCCCCGGACAGTTATTAGAATCATAACGAAACGGCCGTAGAAATGCAAACTGCATGAAATGTTGGTGTTGTCCTAATTTGGTTTGTGACACTGGCTGGGCGATGTGTCTGCTATGTTGCGCGGTTGTATTCTGGGGGTCCGCCCACACGAAAAGCGTCTGGCGAGATGCGCTTTCCTGTATTTGGCTCAATATAGACCCCACCCAGCTTTACGTCATAAAAGTAGCAGAATCGCGTCTCTCTGTCGGGCGTTTTTTCAAAAGAATCTCTGTACCGGACGAAGCCGTAGGCGCAAAGGAATTTCTTCCTTTCCGAAATATCTATGACTTCTTCAGGAGAAAGTTTTCCTCCAAACAGAGGAACTCCGGATGTGAATTGGAAAGCTGGGGCGAGTACGGTCCCCATATCCGGAATCTCTTCGGACTTAGATGGGGTTCCGTAATCGGGAGATTCTGGAAGATCGGGTTCGGTATTCAGACCATTTGGCCGACCGTCTACTACGCGAAAAATCAATGCGCTTTCGATAATTCTAGCTGGAGTGTTGCCATATACCTTGAATCGAAATCCAATCATGAGCACCCACAGGCCAGCAAGCCCTGCTGTACTCGCTCTGATCTCTTCTTTCTTGACTATGGTCATCCTATATCGATCCTTCTCGTTAGCCGCAATGTAATCCAGGTCGTTGGCCAACAATCTCAGGGCCTCCTGTTCCAAAGCCTGTCCAGTCAGCGGGCTAGGTGGAACCAGTTCCTTGGGAGGCAAGATCCTCTTTACAAGAATCCAAGCTCTTTCGCTGTTGATGACAGCCTGAGCGTTCAATTGCGCGGCCTCGGCAGCAGCCTGGCCGGCCCTAGAAGCTTCAGTAGTTTGTTTGGTCTGTTCGGCAATAGCCATAAGGGTCAAAATAATGGCCCATGCAGTGACCCCTTCCGGCCAAGTGAAGAGGCGATATAAAAATTGGATATACCATTTGGGGATCTTTGCGTCTTGCTGCGCATTTGAGGATGGAGTCCCACTAGACGCTTGAGTGGTTTGTTGCACTCCCTGCTCAGCGATTTGTTGAGTCTGACGGAATACGTATACCGAAAACCCGAAGATCACAACGAACGCGACAATATATTTCCACATAATTCAGGAATTGTATATTCCAAGGATGGCAAATTGCGAGAACTATAATCGTTCGCAAGGACGGTGAACGTATGAATTTTCAACCCGGTGATGTAGTACAGCTAAAATCAGGCGGTCCCAAGATGACCGTCGAGAGCCTAGACCAACCGAAGGGAGAAGCCTACTGCTCTTGGTTCGAGGGTGGTAAGAAACAAGGTAGTTGGATTAAGATGCCCGCCTTGATGAAGGTTGCTCAGTAGCCGAGCGCCCCAGCTCTCGATTCTGAGACTTAGATGGCCGCAGGGATTCAAGCCGCGCGCGGCGTCAGCTTGATGCCCAGCGCCTTCATCACACCGAGAAAGGTCGATAGCCTTGGATCGCCGGTGGGCGAGAGAGCTTTATAGAGCGCCTCGCGGGTGACGCCCGCCTTGCCGGCAAGCTGCGTCATTCCCATGGCGCGCGCCACATCGCCCAGCGCCGCCGCAATCAGGGCCGGATCGCCGTCCTCAAAGGCCGCTTCGAGATACTCCGCGATAGCCTTCGGATTATCAAGGTACTCGGCGGCGTCCCATAGTGTCGTTTTAAGCGCCATTTGTCTACTCCTTTGCCAGCTTCTTTGCCTTGGCTATATCGGCTGTTTGCGTCTTCTTGCTGCCTCCAGCGAGCAGCAGAACCAGCACGCTTCCCCGTTGCTGAAGGTAAACTCTGTACCCCGGCCCATAGTCGATCCGCAGTTCGCTGACGCCATTGCCGACGGGCTTTACGTCTCCGAAGTTTCCCAACGACAGGCGGCGAATCCGGATCAGGATGCGTGACCGCGCCTTCTCATCGCGTAATTTGCGAAGCCAGTCGGAGAAGACGCCGGTCTGACGAACCTCAATCACCTGTTAACTATAATTCACAATCGCAGTTTTTTCAAGAGCAAATCTGTGTGCCCCAGGTCTTGATTCTGAGACCTGGGAATCAGTAAAGTCGCTATGCATAATCAACGCGGCCAACCTTCGCTAAACCAGCTCAATCGAAACCCGCCGCTCGACCGGATGGCTGCATCTGCGCGTGTAGACCCACAGATAGAAGGCGCCCATAACCAGCAGAATGAGCGGGGCTAAAACCACCGGAATCATCGCCAGCAACCGATCAACTGTACCCGCCGTATGCAGCCGGAGATGATTGATGAAGTGATAGAGAATCGACCACGAAATATCTCCGGTTAGTACAAACCCCGCAGCATTCACCAGGAGTGCAAGGCGTCCAGTCAGTCCTCCCTCGGCCCACAGCATGGCGCAGGCGGGAACCGTGAGCAGCAGCAGCTTGGTGTCGTAGAGATGGTGATGGACAGGCAGCAGGGTCAGAGGCACGATGGCCGCCAGCGCCAACCAGGCTTTCGCCGGCGAAGGTCGGGCTCGTAGCGTGACCAGCACCCAGACCAGCAGGAGCATGGCGCAAATAAAGTAGCTGACCGGATTGTAGATGCGTGGATCGTCCCGGAAGAAGCTGATTACCACTTGCAGGTCCACCAGGCCGTGGGCCCAGTTGGAAGACGGGCCAGGGTCGTTGAGTTCTCCATGTACTGCAAAAGCCAGGATATTGTGGTGTAATTCCTGCATCCAGTGTGGCGCGATGCGCCAGGCCCACAGCAACCCCGGCAGACTGAGAACAATTGTCGCGAGGAGGGTTTGCAGTGCGCGTTTGCGGTGGATTCCTCCCGCCAGCAGGAAGTAGAGCCAGACCAATCCAGCCTCCTGCGGCTTGACGGCAAGGCTGACAGCAAGACAAAGGATGCCTGCGGAAACGAATCGCTCGCGAAGAAAGCACCAGACAGCCACGACACAAAGACCGATAACAATTCCGGATGGATTGCCGAGAACCATCAGCACTTCGCTATTGGCGAGAAGGTAGCCAATCAGAACACCAGAGAGGATTGGCGCGTGATCTGCCCCTAGATCCCAGGCCAGCAGCGAGGCGATGAGAAGGCTCCCGGCGGTGAGTATGATCCATAGGATGCGTGTCGTTCCCCAAGGCAGCATCGCAAAGGGAACCGTGAAAGAAAATGCGGTTGGCGGGTAGACATACCGCGTCGCAGCCTCGCGGTGCGTCGCGTCCTCCAACGGGCTATCCCCTCCCTCCGCACGATAGATGCGTAATACCTCGCTTTCCTGGTAGGGGTCGCAATGTTGCATGAGGCATCGCGCGGAGTAGTAACTCGATTTGAAATCCTTCATCGGGATAGGCGAGGTGGTCACGAAAAGGTAGCACAGCAAAAGAGATGCCGGGATCGTCCCCAACAGCAGCAGATACAAGCCATCAAGCCGCTCTCTTGTCATCCTGAGCTTCCCTCTGGTAACGGCAGTACGCTGGCTTGAAATCATGCTTCTGAAGACCTTTGGGGTGCGTGCCTGAATCGCGCGAAGCCGTGTTCAATCAGCTTCTCTCCTGGCTTCTACACCACGCTCAGTTTATCGCGGCCATGCCGGACAATGTACTGCCTTGACAATCGGGTAATCTCCTTCGCCCTCTCCTTGTGATAATCTGAAAAACCTACCACTTCGAGGCACATTTCGCGATGTCTTCCTCCGCTTCCACTCCGCCGCTTGCCCCCCTGCACATGTTCGACCTGATCCGCAAGAAACGCGTCGGCGGCACACTGGACGCCCGCGAGATCGGCTTTCTGGTCTCCGGCGCGGCAAACGAATCCATCCCGAACGATCAGCTCGCCGCCTGGCTGATGGCCGCCTTTCTGCGGGGCCTCTCGCTCGACGAAACGCGCACGCTCACCCTGGCCATGCGCGACTCCGGAGAAAAGTTCTCTCCCGCACACCTGGGCAAAGCGGCCGTCGACAAGCACTCCACAGGCGGCGTGGGCGATAAGACCAGCTTCCTGGTCGCGCCCCTGGCCGCGGCCTGCGGCGTGGCCGTACCCATGATCAGCGGCCGCGCCCTGGGCCACACCGGCGGCACTCTGGACAAGCTCGAAGCCATCCCCGGCTACCGCACCGCCCTCACCCTCCAGGAATTTGAGGCCGTCCTGATGAAGTGCGGGGCCTCCATCATCAGCCAAACCAAGTCGCTGGTCCCCGCCGACCGCGTCCTCTATGCCCTGCGCGACCGCACCGCAACCGTCGAAAGCCCCGGCCTCATCTGCGCCTCCATTCTCGGCAAAAAGCTGGCCGCGGGCCTGGACGCCCTGGTGCTCGACGTAAAAACCGGCTCCGGCGCATTCCTGCGCAAGCCGGAGGATTCCGCCTACCTCGCCGCCCTGATGGTGGCCACCGCCGAGGCCGCCGGAACACGCACCGTGGCTCTGCTCACCGATATGAGCCAGCCGCTGGGTCACAGCGCCGGCAACTGGATCGAAGTGGCCGAGTCGGTCAAACTGCTGCGCGGCCAGCGTCCCTCCCAAAGTGAAGACCTGCGAGAGCTTTCGCTGATCCTCGCCGGCTGGATGATTCATCTAGGCGGCCAGGCCTCAACACCGGAGCTTGGCTACTCACGCGCCGAGAAAGCTCTCACCGACGGCTCCGCACTGCGCGCCTTCTTTGCCATGGTCGATGCCCAGGGCGGCGACACCAAGGTCTTCAACGATCCCGGCTTCCACAAACCCGGCGCAACCAAGGTAGTCTCAGCCTGGGAGAGCGGCTTTATCTCCACCATGGACACCACCGCCCTCGGCTGGGCCGTGCAGCGCACCGGCGCGGGCCGCGAGAAGGCAGGGGAGCCGGTCGATCCCCACGCCGGCATCGACTTCCATGCCCGCCGCGGCGCGCGCCTCGAAAAAGGCCAGCCGCTGGCCACCCTCTACGCCACCAGTCCCGCGCTTCTGGCCGAGCCGGAGGAGATTCTTAAGCAGGCGATTGTTCTATCTCCGGCCCCACCGCAGGTGGTGCCTTTAGTCAGCCGCATCTTCACCCTCGCATCGGCGGAAGCCCATCTGCGCGATGTTGTAAGGTAGTTTTTAACAGTGAACAGTGGTCAGTGTTCAGTGAACAGTAGACAGGAATCTGCGATTTGATTCTCGGAGATATGTTAGTCCCATCCACGGCGACAAGGATGCGGCAGGAATGGTTCATAATTGTTCTTTCTTTGCACGCCGCCCATCGCCGGAAACTGACCACTGTTCTTCAAGGAGTCCGCTTTGTATCGATACACCGGAGTGTTGGGAATTCTGGCCGTGCTGCTGACGGCCTACTTGTTCTCCACCGACCGCAAGCGCATCCGTTGGCGCACCGTTGCCTGGGGCCTCGGCCTGCAACTCACCTTCGCCTTCCTGGTGCTGCGCTTCGACTACGGGCGGGACGCCATGGCCTGGGCCGGCGGCGTGGTCAACTCCATGCTCGCCTGCACCTTCGCCGGCTCCAAAATGCTCTTTGGCCAGCTCGGCCTTCCCAACTCTGGAGCCTTCGGCAATCTGCTGCCGCCCAACGCCGGCGCCATCTTCGCCTTCCAGGTCCTGCCCACCATCATATTCATCTCTGCCTTCTTCGCGTTGCTCTACCACGTCGGCCTGATGCAGATCATCATCCGCGGCTTTGCCTGGGTCATGCTCATGACCATGCGCATCTCCGGCGCGGAAAGTCTGAACGTAGCCGCCTCTGTCTTCATGGGCCAGACCGAAGCCCCGCTCACCATCCGCCCGTTTCTCTCCAAGGCCACGCGCAGCGAGCTAATGACCATCATGACCAGCGGCATGGCTCACGTCTCCGGCGGCATCATGGCAGCCTACATCGCCTATGGCGTCGAGGCCCGCCATCTGCTCGCCGCCGTCATCATGACCTCGCCCGGCACCATCCTGCTCTCCAAAATCCTGGTCCCGGAAACCGAAACCCCCGCCACCGAAGGCAAGGTCGTCATCCCCCAGGACGAGACGCATAAGGATGAAAACTTCATCGGCGCCATCGCCCGCGGCACCATCGACGGCGGCAAGCTGGCCATGAACGTGGCTATCATGCTCATCAGCTTCCTGGCCCTCGTCGCCCTGCTCGACAGCCTGCTCGGCTGGACGCACTCGCTCGCTTACATGCACTGGTTTCCCAGCTCGCTCGGCCAGATTCTCGGCTTCCTCTTCGCTCCCGTCGCCTGGCTCATCGGCGTTCCATGGCACGACTGCTCCGCCATCGGCAACTTGCTGGGCACGCGCATGGCGCTCAACGAGTTGCTCGCCTACATCTCGCTGGGCGCGCAAAAGGCCTCTCTAGCCCCGCGCTCCTTCACCATCGCCACCTTTGCCCTCTGCGGCTTTGCTAACCTCGGCTCCATCGGCATGCAGATCGGCGGCATCGGCGCGCTGGTTCCCGAGCGCCGCAACGACCTCGCAAAGCTCGGCTTCCGCGCCATGTTCGCCGGCACCATGGCCAACCTCATCTCCGCCTCCATTGCCGGCATCTTTTTGTGGTAGAGATGCGGAGAAACTCGCCGGGCGACTGGTACGGGACTTAGCCCCTGAGGGATTCTCCGAAGACCCGGAAATCAGTCGTCTGTTTCGAGCCGTTTTGACCAGACGATTTGCTGATCGCAATGAATAAATCAGCTTCGAAGCACACAGGCGGTGGCAATGACACGTCTGAGGATGGCAAGGCTGATCATTTGCATGGCGTTCGGGATGCTGGCGGGTTGCGCCAAGCCCTCCGCACAGCCGGAGATGAAGCCGGTTCCGCAAACACCAATAGCGAAGAAAAAGGCGGCGCTTGGCAAGCCGGCCTGGGATCCGGAGTGGGATCGGATCGTCGAGCAGGCGTTGCCGCCGGAGATGCTCTCCGCCAGTGTGGGGAGGGATGTCAGGCCATTCTGTCCGCGATTTAACGTCATGAGCGATGCCGATAAGCGCGCCTACTGGGCATACTTCTTCCAGGCTCTTGCCGGCGCGGAGGCAGGGCTGTCGCCAACCGCAAATGCGCGAGGATCAGCGACAGCAATGAAAGACACTGTGACTCATCGCATGGTGCGAAGCCAGGGTCTGCTGCAACTGGCCTATATGGACGCCGATCGCTATGGCTGCGATTTCGATTGGGATAAGGACAAGCGGTTGCCGGAGAAAGATCCGGCCAGGACGATTCTGCAGCCAGAGAACAATCTGACGTGTGGAGTGAAGATACTCTTTCGCCAACTCATTGTGAAGCAACAGCCGCTCCTGAGTCGTTCCAGCTATTGGTCAACGCTGCGGCCCGGAAGATCAGGCTACCGGGTCTTCGCCCGGCAAATGACCAATGTGCCGGCGGTGTGCCGCCATGACCCATCACTCGGTGACGCAAAGACGCCAGCCGCTCGCGGGTCGCCTGCAACCCATGCGGCGCGTTAGCCGGCGGCCGGTTTGAAATGAGCGCGGCCCTTTGCCGGGTGCCCCACTCTCGCGACGTTTTTGTTTTTGTCGCTAGGGTGGGAGAGTGACGACATTCCGCCTTTGTTATCCTGTCTCTTGTGGAGTACGACCGCTACATCTACCCGCCCTATGATGCGCCTCTTGTAGACGCGTACGGCGGTCTCTTCGAATCCGTCTACATCATCCTTCACCCGTTTGTCAGCGTCCCCGATCATCTTGCCTGGAAGGCGACCAAAAATTATCCCAGCGACGAGCAGATTCTGAGCCAGGGAGCGAAATGCCCGTGGGCCCGCGTTGCGGCTCAAACTGGACTGCCTTCCTGCTCCAAACTGAACCAGGCGCTGCTCACCTCAACAAGATCGATCGCAGACGAATTTTGCGATTTTCCGGCCGGCGATGCGCTCCAGAGCTTTCTGCAATCCGCATCCGTGTGGATGCCCGGACCGGGCCGATTTGAACCCTTGCTGCAAATGGATATCCTCGATGCCTTCCAGGCTGCCGGCCAGGAAGAACTGATCTTCGTGCCTGAATTTCCCCATGTCGATCCCATGCAGCTACTCAATGGTTCCAGCCTCAGGAATCGCAAGGAAGCATTCCCCTCCCGTGGCACTCTGGCAGCTCCGGATGAATCCTTCCTGCTGACGGTGGATTGGGATAGTTTTTTCACCCTCTTCTACGGCCCTCGTGAATTTGTGACCGAAGTGGTCCGTCAACAGAATCTCGAAGGCTTCTTCGCCACTCCCGCCACCGAGCACTTCTGGTTCAATTATTCGCTTGGATGCTGTGTCGTCACCATGGTGCCGGATGGCTGGCCGGCTGCCTCATAGCTCATTCCCTCCCTGATGCTGGCAGGTGGCCCGTTCATCAGCCCCGAAGATTCACCATAGGCCATGGGAAGCTGTACAAAAAAAGCTGTGCCCCGTTCATCGCGGCACTATCGCGATGAGCGGGCGGGTGGGCAGGTGGCCCGTTCATCAGTCCCGAAGAATCACCATAAGTCATGAGAAGCTGTACAAAAGAAGCTGTGCCCCGTTCATCGCGGCTCTATCGCGATGAG
>Ga0181521_10004322_pt1 | contig 16284 bp, 11 predicted proteins | sample PEATcosm2014_Bin_32_FD_119764 | JGI IMG/M metagenome (GOLD analysis project Ga0181521, IMG submission 119764) | Peatland microbial communities from MTU Mesocosm Facility, Houghton, MI, USA - PEATcosm2014_Bin02_60_metaG | ecosystem: Environmental > Terrestrial > Soil > Wetlands > Peat | place... | reverse complement strand
TCACCATGGATGCTCTCCGGCAACGGAACAATCGGCGGACACCCAACATCACCCGCGGAGCATGGCCTCATGCGCCCGCCACGTTGCACCGAGCGCCCGAGACATTGACCCATCCGGGCAAGGTGGCGGCCGAGGCGTCACCGTCGCGAAAGCGGGGGCCCAGCGCTGGGGCCACAGAGGTGGCGCAGTTTGGGCCTGCCCCCCTGCTCAGTGCCCTTCCATCCACGTGTCGAAGCGCTGCTGCAGCTTCGCCAGGTTGTCGTGCCAGAAGCCGGTATCGAGGCGAACCGCGGCGCTCAGATTGGCTGCAACGGTCGGTGAAAGCGCCTGCACCTCCGGCGTCAGCCCGTCATTCGTGCCTTTGGCCAGCCCGGCGATGCCGGCACTCTCGAACAGCCGCGCCTCCACCGCCGGCATGCCGGCGAAATACAGGAACTGCTGCGCCTGGCGCAGGTCCGGACTGCTCTTCGCGACCGCCCAGCTTTCCACCTGATACAGCCCGGCGTTCCACTGCACACCGAAATTGCGATGCTCCGTCCGGTTCGCCATGACGATCCGGCCGGATGGCGCCGTCGTCATCAACACGTCGCCGGAACTCAGGATATGCGCCGCCTCGGCGCCGGTCTGCCACCACACGATATACGGCTTGAGCTGATCCAGCTTGCGGAACGCGCGATCCACCCCGTCGCTGGTCCCCAGCACCTTGTAGACGTCGGGGGGAGACACGCCGTCGGCGATCAGGGCGAACTCCAGGTTGCCGCGCACGCCTTTGTAGAGGCCCCGCTTGCCGGGATATTTCGCCACGTCCCAGAAGTCCGCCCAGCTCGGGGCGGCCGGGAACTTGTCGCGATCCCAGGCCAGCACCAGCGTGGTCAGCGCCGCACCGACGCCGCAGTCGCTGACGCCCTGCGCCAAATAGTGGTCCTTGCCGCCAATCGCCGACCAGTCGAGCTTCTCGAACAGGCCCTCTCCACAGCCGGTGGCGAGTTCCTCGGCGTTCACCTCGACCAGGTCCCAGGTGTTGTCCGGCGCCTTGAGCTGGTTGCGCAGCGTGTCCAGGCCGCCGTCCCAGCTCTCCAGTTGCACGGGAATGCCGGTTGCCGCGATGAACGGCGCGGCAACATCCTGGCGAACGGCGTCGGGCGTCGCCTCGCCGCGCACGACGACCGTCAGGTCGCGCGCCAACGCGGCGGCATGGCATGCGGCGACCAGCGCCACGGCGACGAGCAACGTGCGGGCGGGCATGGACAGGGTGTTCGCGCTCCTGATGTGCGGCGGACGCTACAATCCGCGGCGCGGATCGGCAACGCGCGGTTTACCCGTCGAGGCCGGTCCATCCGCCGAGGCGGGTCTATCCACCGAGGCCGGTCTATCCGCCGAGGATCGTGCCGACAGCAAGATCAGCCTCGGCGGCAGCGACCTTCTTGCCACCGTCCCAGCGCACGCGCTGCACCTCGATGAAGCCGCCCTGACCGTGAATCAGCGCGCCCGATCCGGTCACCGCCACGACCTCGCCGAGCTTCTTGCCCTTCACCTCGGAGAAGGTGCGGGCGATGCGCTTGCGGCACTCGAACAGGAACAGCTTGCGTCCGTCGTGGGTGGTCCAGGCACCGGGCGCGGGATTGACGGCGCGGATGAGGTTGTAGGTCAGATCGACATGCGAGGCCCAGTTGATGCGGGTTTCCGCGTCGCGGATGATGCCCTCGTAGCCGGCATCCGGTTCGTACTGCGCCAGCGCCGGCGCCTTGCCGGCGACCACCAGGTCGGCCACCTCGACCAGCGCGGCCACGCCCATCGGGAAGATCTTGCCAAAATACAGCGAGCCGAGCGTGTCCTCCGCCTCGATCTTCACCGCGCGGGTGAGGATCACCGGGCCCTCGTCGAGCCCGTCGGTGGGGCGGAAGATCGAGAAGCCGGTCTCCGTGCGGCCGCAGATGATCGCCCAACTCATGGAGGCGGCGCCGCGATGCAGCGGCAGCAGGCTGGGGTGGAACTGGATCGTGCCGAATTTCGGGATGTTGACGAAGTCCTGCGGCGCGAACTGCGTGACATAGGCCATCACGCCGATATCGGCGCGTGCGGCACGCATGGCTTCCTGCGCCGCGGGGTCGGTCAGCTTGGGAAGTTGGTGCACGGTCACGCCGCGCTGCTCGGCTGCCAGCCGGAGCGGATCGGGGCGGCCCTTTTCCGGGGCGCAGAACACCGCCGCGACCTCGTCGCCGCGGTTGAGGAATGCTTCCAGGGTGGCCTTGCCAAAGTCCTGCTGGCCGATGATGGCGATGCGCATGTCGTTGCCTCCCGCGTGTCCGGGACGATTGTCTAATAGCGGGGCGCGCAAAGTAAACCTCTCCCGCGCTACGAGAGCGGTTGGGCAGCGAAGCGGACCGACGGGTGACACGCCCAAGCCGCCCGTACGTCATCCCGCGAAAGCGGGGACCCAAACCGACCCGGACTTGATCCGCGGTTGGGTACCCGCTTTCGCGGGGATGGAGAGTACGCCGGGATGACGAGTACGCGGCTCGGGTTGGGGCGATTGCTTCTCAGCGGCTCCTAAGCCGCCCTGACGCTCACCACGAAGCTATTCACCTCGGCGGACAGTTGTTCCGCCTGTTTCGACAGGTCAGATGCCGCGGTCAGGACCAGACTGGCCGCCGTGCCCGTTTCGCTCGCCACCTGGCTCACGTTGCTGATGCTCGCGGTCACCTCCTGCGCAGCCTGGGACGTCTGCTGCACATTGCGGGCGATCTCCGACGTGGCCGCACCCTGCTCCTCGACGGCGGAGGCTATGTTGGTCGCGATCGTGCTGACCTCCTCGATGGTGGCGGAGATCGCCCGAATGGCTTCGACGGCCTCTTTGGTCGCGGCCTGGATCTGAGTAATCTGCGCGCCGATCTCCTCCGTCGCCCTGCTTGTCTGGTTGGCGAGGCTCTTGACCTCAGAAGCCACCACAGCGAAGCCCTTCCCGGCATCACCGGCCCGCGCCGCCTCGATTGTGGCGTTCAGCGCCAAAAGATTGGTCTGGCTGGCGATGTTCGTGATCAGGCCGACGACAGCGCCGATCTTCTCCGCGGCATCGGCGAGCGCGTGCACGATGGCGTCGGTGCGCTTGGCGTCCTCGACCGCCTTTGCGGTGATCTTCGATGACTGCGCGACCTGGCGGCTGATCTCGCTGATGGAAGCTGTCAGTTCATCGGCAGCCGATGCCACCGTCTGAAGCCCCGTGCTCGCTTCCTCTGCCGCCGAGACGACCGTGGCGGCCTGCTCATTGCTCCGGTTCGCCATGCCCGTCATCGACTGTGCGGTGGCCTCCAACGCCGTAGACCCGGCGGAGAGCATTTCAACCAGGCGACCGACCTGGGTCTCGAAGCCGTCGGCCATCCCGTGCAGCGCCGCTTTCTGCTCCGCCGCGGCCCGCAGTTTGGCCGCCTCTTGCTCGGCTCGCAGACGCTCCGTCTCGGTCATGTTGTCCTTGAACACCAAGACCGCAGCCGCCATGGTCCCGATTTCGTCGCGCCGGTCCATCCCCGGGATCGCCACGGAAAGGTCGCCGTCGGCAAGGCGATGCGTTACGTTCGTGAGGCTGATAATCGGAGCAACGATGCGCCGGCCGAGCCAGAAGGCGATCCCGAAGGTCAGTAATGCGACCACCGCGACAATTCCCATGATGCGTTCTGCGTTGTGCCGGATGGTCGTATCGACGTCATCCAGGTAAACGCCGGCACCGACAACCCACTTCCAGTCTCCCGACAACTCGGAATAGGTCGCCTTGCGCGCTGCCGGCGTATTCGGTGTCTTGGGCCAAAGATAATAGCTAAAACCGCCCCCCGCCTTGGCCGCCTTGACCATGTCGCGAGAGAAATAGGTCCCGTTGCCGTCCCGGTTGTCAATCGACCGCGTGCCTTCCCGGTCCTTGAACACGCCGTTCACGACGATAATGCCATCCAGACCACGGACATTCACGTACTCGTCGCCGTCGAAACGGATGGCGCGGAGCGCCTCCTTCGCGGCCGCCTGGGCGGCTGCTTCCGGCATCTCGCCCTTCGCAGCCTTGGCCTCGAAGGACTCGACGATTTTCGTTGCCGCATCCGCCACGGCGCGAGCCCGTGCCTCGCGTTCGACGAGGGTGACGTTGCCAATGGTGCGGACCGCCACAAATCCGACCAATATCAGCGCGATCAAGGCGACCGTCGGTATGAGGGTGATCCGGCCGTTGATACTGCGGAAGGCTGCGCGCATGGCGGCTCCTTATTGGCAGACTGAAAGCGATTGACTGTCCGCACCGCTACCGTCGGCGTGCACGACCTCGTCAGGCCGCCCGCACATCCGCCAGGAAGTGGTTCACCTCGTCCGACAACTGGCCGGAGCGTTTCGACAGGTCGCTCGCGGCGGACAGCACGTCCGCGGCGGCGGCGCCAGTCTCGTTCCCGGCACGGCTGACGCCGCCGATATTCGAACTCACGTCCTCTGTCGCCCGCGCGGTCTGGGCCACGTTGCGGGTTATCTCCGCCGTCGCCGCGCTTTGCTCCTCGACCGCGGCGGCGATGGCCGTGGAAATTGCGCTCACCTGCTCGATCGTTGCGGTGATCCCGCGGATCGCCGCCACCGCCTCGTTGGTGGTGGCCTGAATCTGGCCGATCTGCTGGCCGATCTCCTCGGTCGCCTTGGCGGTCTGGTTAGCCAGGCTCTTCACCTCCGCTGCCACCACCGCGAAGCCCTTCCCCGCCTCGCCGGCGCGCGCGGCTTCGATCGTCGCATTCAGCGCCAGCAGGTTGGTCTGCGCGGCGATGTCGGTGATCAGCCCGACGACATGGCCGATGCGGCTGGCACCGTCAGCAAGCTCGCGGACGATGCTGTCGGTATGCTGCGCGTCACTCACTGCCTTGCCCGTGATCTTCGTCGATTCCGCTACCTGCCGGCCAATCTCGTCAATCGAGGACGATAGCTCCTCGGAGGCGGCCGCGACGCTCTGCACGCCGGAACTTACCGTCGCCGCGGCACTGGCAACCGCGGCGGTTTGCTGGTTCGCCGTGCTGGCAGTGGCCGACATGGAGCGCGCCGTCGCTTCCAGCACCGCCGAGGCGGCGGAAAGCGCGTGCACCAGCGTGCCGATCCGTTCCTCGAAGCCGCTCGCCACCTTGCCCAGGGCGGCCTTCTGCTTCGCCGCTGCCTGCATCCTCGCGTCGATATCCACCAGCGAGCCGCAGGCGCGGCGTGGCCGGCGCTGGGCATCCAGCACCACGCCACCGGTTGCACGGAACCAGCGGTACGAGCCGTCGCGCATCTTCAGCCGATAGGTGACGTCGTAGCCGACGCCGCTCTTGCAGGTCGCGCCGAAGGCGGCGAAGGTCGCCGGCGCATCGTCCGGGTGCAGCCGGTCGGACCAGGACTGCACCACGTTGGGGAACTCCGCTTCCGTGCCGTAGCCCAATAGCCGGCGGAATTCCGCCGACCACGTCCATCGCGCCTTCGGATGCAGGGCGTCGCCTTCGTAGAAGATCGCATCCCACAGCCCGATCCCGCAGTGGAAGGACAAGGTATCGAGCCATTCCACTTTGTTGGCGAGATCGTTGGTAGCGTTTCCGAATCCGAACATGCGCACCACCCTGTTGATTATTTGGCCGAACCACACAGTTGTGCCACGTGAACCCTAATGCCGGGTAAACCGCTGGCCCTAAGCCGCACGCACTTCTTGCAGGAAGGCGGCAACCTGTGCCTTGAGAGCCTCGCCGTTCTGCGACAGCGCGCCGGCCGAAGCGAGAACCTGCACCGCCGCCGCGCCGGTTTGTTGTGCGGCTTCACTGACACCGGCGATGCTGCCCGACACCTCCTGCGTGCCCTGAGCCGCCTGGACCACGTTGCGAGAAATCTCCTGGGTCGCCGCGCCTTGCTCCTCCACCGCCGCGGCGATGGCGGCCGCGGTCGCGTTCACCTTGCCGATGGTCTCGGCGACGCTCTGGATCGACTGCGCGGAGATCTGCGTCGCCTCCTGGATCGCCTTGATCTGCGCTGCGATCTCATCGGTTGCCTTGGCAGTCTGGTTGGCCAGCGCCTTGACCTCGCTGGCAACCACGGCAAAGCCTTTGCCCGCATCTCCGGCCCGCGCCGCCTCGATGGTGGCGTTGAGTGCCAGCAGGTTGGTCTGCGCGGCAATACCGCTGATGATCTTCACGACATCGCCGATCTTCTCTGCCGACGCGGTCAGACCCTGCACCTGTTCATTCGACCTGGTGGCCTCCTGCACGCCATGCTGGATCATGCCGCTCGCCTGCGCGACCTGCTGACTGATCTCGCGGATCGAGGATGCCAGCTCTTCGGTCGCGGAAGCGACGGTCTGCACGTTCCGGCTGGCTTGCTCTGAGGCCGCCGCGACCGTGGTCGACTGCCGCGTGGTTTCCTCCGACGTCTCCGACATCGATTGCGCGGTCGATTGCAACCCCGTCGCCGCCGAAGCGACGCCCTCGACGATGCCGCCGACGGTCGCCTCGAACCTGGCGGCGAGGCCGAGCATCGCCTGGCGGCGCTCCCGCTCGGCCTGCTGCTTTTGTGTTTCCTGATCCTCGCGCAGATGCTCGGTCTCGATCATGCTGTCCTTGAACACGCGCACCGTAGCCGCCATGGCACCGATCTCGTCGCGGCGATCGGCACCGGGAATGTTCGTGGCAAACTCACGATGGGCCAGCCGTTCCATCGCGCTGCGCAGCGCACCCAGCGAGCGGGTGATGTCGCGGCCGATCAGCCAGGTGGCGAGTATCGTGGCCAGCAGAATCAATCCGCCGATCGTCGCCAGGTGCCACAACGTAGCGTGGAAAGCGGCGGTCAGATCGTCGGTGTAGGCGCCGGCGAGGAACACCGCGTTCAAGGGCTCGAATCGGGTCACATAGGACACTTTGGGAAGCGGAACGGTTTGCCCCGGTCGCGGAAACATCAGGCTGATGACGCCGCTGTCGTGACCGTTCAACGCGTCATGGATCATGTCGCTCATGGACCGGCCGTCGGTGCCCATCGCGGTCGCCGCCTTGCCCTCACGGCTTGGATCGGTGCCGTGCGCCAGTACCATGGCTCGCCCGTCCACGGGATCGGCCACGATGATGACATAACCCTCCCCCGCATCGAATCGCATGGCATGCACATCGTCGCGCAGCATCGCCAGCGCCTGCTCCTGGGTAAGCTGCTTCGCGGCGACCCGGTTCTCCAGCGATTGAGCGATGCCGATCGAGGACCGCACGACCGCGCGCAGCTTATCGACCCGATCGTCGATCATCCGCTGGCGTATCATGGAAGCCGCCACGCCTATCGAGACGATGAGGGCCAGAGCAGACAGGCCGAGCAGCAGAGACAGCTTGGTCCGAACCTTGAAGTTCGCGAAAATATCCAGCATGGACGATCTCCGATAATGGTCGCTCGCGACTTGACGTTTGCTGAGTGACGCCGGCGCGCGGCGGATGGATTAACCGATGCAGGTTAACGAGGGGCTACCAAGCCACGCCAAGATCAAAAAATGTGGCGATGATGTCGGTCTCATCTGGCAATCGGGACGATGCGGCGCGTTCAGTTGGAAATCGTGTTCGAAGCCAGCGCCGCAGTGGTCGACACCGACCGCCGATGCGCGCGCTCCCCGAGCCGGGGCGGCCGACGATGCGACGAAGCGCATGTGATGTGCGGCAACGGTTCTCGCTGTATTCTCCGGCCTCTACACCGCCTTACAGGAATGCGTTCATTGTTGGTGTGCGGTTGTGCACGGCTGGCTTACTCGGTTCGTTGGGACGCCATTACGCCCACTGCCCGTATGGCGAAGTGCCGGCGTCAAGCGACAGCGACGTGCGGAGCAGGGCGACGAGCGCCTCCCGGCGGAACGGCTTGCTCAACGTCGCGGGCGACTCGGTGCCGTGAAATACGGCGACTCCTTGGGCCAGGCGCATGAAGGTCTCACCATAGCCGGACATGAGAATGAATTTTGCCGGAACCCCGGTGAGTAGCATCTCGTGGAGCAAATCCACGCCGTCCTTCCCGGGCATGATCATATCGAGAAGGACCAGGTCCGGAGCAAAATCGATGAAGGCCTGCACTGCGTCCGACGGTTCGCATACCACTCTTGTGCCCAGGCCCAGTGTTGTAGCCACGCGCGCGATGACGGTGCAGATGCCGACCTCATCGTCGATCACAAGCAGCTTCTTTGGTATCGCCGGCGGGTTGACACCCCGGGCATTGGCATTGCTGTCGGCCAGCACGTTTCGCCCCGCCGATATCGGTTCAGGCATCCCGGCCACTCCTGCCGAGGCGGAAGGGAAAGGTTGGCAAAGCGGCACTGTTGGAGTACAAGTGTGAATTGGCATTTGTGAGCATGGCTCCACGGTCAGGACTACTGCCATGCAGCATAATTGCCCGTGAGCAACAGCCCAGTGGCGCCGGAAGCCAAGTTTGTTGATCGAGGCGGCCAAACCGGACCTCGGTAACGCTGCGGCGGTTCCTGGCATTCATTGGACTGTGCCGTATAGTTTTCGCTGCCGGGAGAGCGTGCCGTGGTAACCAGCCGTACGGAACGCCGCCAGGTCGGCGTCGCAGCATTCTGGGTGAAGGGACTGGCCGAGGCCTTCAAGGACGAGGGCCTCGATGTTCGTGCGTTGTTTCGCGAAGCCGGTGTGGATTTGGCCGCACTGGACAACCCGGATCTGCGGGTCCCGAGCGAAACGGTCGGTCTTCTCTGGCGGCTTGCCGTCAAATGGTCGGGCAACCCCGCGATCGGGCTCGCCGCTGCGTGTGTTCCCAAGCCAGCGCAGTTCGACGTCGTCTGCTATGCCATGATGTCGTCGCCCGATCTGCGCGGTCTGCTGGCACGGCTCGCGCGATACTTTCGGGTTATCAGTGACCTTGTCAGCTTTACTGTCACGGAGAGCCAGGAAGGATTTCGAGGGCGCCTGAAGTTGGCCGACGACGAAACGGGTATGGCATGGCAACACTACGCCTTTTCGTTGCTGTCGTTGCTGTCGCTTATCCGATGGATCATGATGCGTGATCTACACCCACTGGCGGTTGAACTGATCACCACGGCAGAAGATGAGGTTCATCCGTACCAGGAGGCGTTTGAATGCCCTCTGCGTCTGGGCGCCTCGGCAAACGTTTTGTTGTTCTCGCATGCCGACGTTGATCTGCCGTTGCCCACGGCCCAGCCGCGCCTTGCCAGCGTCCACGAACGGGTTGTTGGCGAGTATCTTGCCCGGCTCGATCACCCTAACACCAGCACACGGGTTCGGGCTGCCATTCCAGCGCATTTTGCCGATGGCGAACCGCGGCGCGCCGCGGTCGCGCGCGCTCTGGGGATGAGCGAGCGGACATTGCAGAGGCGGCTGGAAGCAGAGGGCGCGTCATTCCGAGCGATCCTGGACGAGACGCGCAAAGAACTGGCGCAGCGGTATTTCAAACAAGGCAATCTGGCGCTGGCCCACATCGCCTATCTCCTGGGATTCAACGACCAGAGCAGTTTCTTCCGGGCGGCAAAGCGGTGGTTCGGAATGACGCCGCAGCAATACCGCCTACGACATAGACCGTAAGCGTTCGGCCAGCTCCTCCTGGGAGGGTGATCGGGTCGGCACGTCGCAAACCGGCGGTGCGGCACGGGGCATCCTCATCCGGCGCTACGCGTCGCATCGATCCGCTTCCCGGCATCAATCCCGTAGCGCAAGAGAGGTGTACAGCCGGTGCAGCGTGACCTCGGGCGGACAGTTCAGCCGGACATCGACCAGCGACGTGCCGCTGCCGGTCGCGGTGTACCCCGTCATCGCGTGATAACGCCACGCGCCACGGGCGAAGCGGCGCGGGCTGCCGGCGTCGGTCAGCACCGGCCTGCCGCCCGGCAGGCAGATCTGCCCGCCATGCGTGTGGCCGCACAGCATCAAATCGAAATCCGCATGCGCGGCGTGGCGATAGGTCTCCGGCGTATGCGACAACAGGATCGACACGGCGTGCGACGGAATCCCGTCAGCCGCGCGATGAAAATCCTCCAGCCGGTAGAAATGCGCGTCGTCGATGCCGGCGAGATAGATCGCCGCGCCGTCGCGCCGGATCGTCGTCCATTCGTTGAGCAAGACGCGATAGCCCATCGCCTCCATGCCGGGCACCATGCGCAGCGTGTCGTGGTTGCCGAGGACGGCATACGGCGTGCCCTTCAGATGCGGGCGCACCGCCGCGAGACCGCGCAGTGCCGCCTCGAACGGACCAAATGTGCGTGCCCGATAGTCGCCGGTGAGCACGCAAAGATCGTAGTCCAGCGCCCGTATCGCCTCGATCAGCACGGCGGCGTAGTCGGGGGCGGCGTCGATGTGCAGATCGGAAAGCTGCAGCACGGAAAAACCGTCGAATTCCGGCGGCAGATGCGGCAGGGCGACAGCGTGCCGCCGCAGCATGATGCGCCGCGCATTGCGCCTGGCCCGCTCCAGCAGTCCGACCGATCGCAGGCCGCCGCGTACCAGGCCGCGTATCGAATACCAGTTCTCGACGTGAAAGAAGTTTCCCCCGCGGCGGAACACATGGGCTTCCAGATCGCGCTCCAACCCGAGGCGCTGGCGAACGTGCAGCCGCCCGATGCGCGCCGCCAGCGCGTCGAGCGCGCGGTCGCCCGTGGCCTCCGGCACGGCTTCGGTCAGTGCAGCAGGCCCCGCGCCGCCAGGTTGCGCATCAGCGCCCCGGCGCCGAACGTCCAGGGCTCGCATTCGTCGGTCGGCCGCATGCGGTTCACCAGGCTGCCCAGTTTCTGTGCCGCAATCGTGACGATGTCGCCGGCCTTGTGGGTGAATCCCTCGCCCGGCGCGTCGCGATCCTCCACCGGTGCGAACATGGTGCCGAGGAACAGCACGGCGCCGTCCGGATAGCGGTGGTGCGCGTTGACCATCTGCGCCACCAGGTCGGCCGGATCGCGGCTGATCAGCGCGATCGACGAGGCGCCTTGCAACACGAAGCCGTCCTCGCCTTCGACGCGCAGCGTGACGGTGGTGCGGCGGACGTCGTCCAGCGTGAAGCCGGCGTCGAACAGCCGCAGGAACGGGCCGATGGCGCAGGACGCGTTGTTGTCCTTCGCCTTGCTGAGCAAGAGCGCCGAGCGTCCCTCCACGTCGCGCAGGTTCACGTCGTTGCCGAGCGTCGCGCCGACGATGCGGCCGGCGGACGACACCGCCAGCACCACTTCGGGTTCCGGATTGTTCCATGACGAAACCGGATTGATGCCGGCATCCACCGCGGTGCCGACCGCGGCCATCGGCTGGCACTTGGTGAAGATCTCCGCGTCCGGGCCGATGCCGACTTCCAGGTACTGGCTCCAGGCGCCCTGCGCGATCAGCACCTGCTTCAGTTGCGCGGCCTGCGGCGAGCCCGGCTTCAGCTTCGCCAGGTCGTCGCCGACCAGGCGGTTGACCTCGGCGCGGATCGCCGCGGCGGCGTGCAGGTCGCCACGCGCGCGCTCCTCGATGACGCGTTCGAGCATGGAAATGGCGAAGGTGACGCCGGCGGCTTTCACCGCTTGCAGGTCGATCGGTGCGAGCAACCAGGGTTGGTTGGGATTGCGCGTCTCGGGCGGCGTGTTGGCAAGGATGTCTGCCACGCTGCCGAGGCGCTCGCCATCGGCTTCGCGCACCGTCGTGGCCGGGTCGGCGGATTCGCACAGGCCGCGCATGGTGGGGGAGTGCCGCGAAATGTCGAACGCCACGCCGTCGCGCAGCGCCACCACCGAGGGGCCGCCGACGTCGGGCCGCCAGACGCGGCCGGCCAGCGTGGCGTTGGCGGCGTCCTCGGGCAGCGCCGGGCGCGCCGCATCGCGAAGCTGTGACATGGCGTCTCCTGATGACTGCGGACGCGATGGTAGTGCGGGCGACGGTGGGGGCAAGAGGCGGCACCCGGCGCAGCGCAATCACTTGAACAATCCTGCGACTGATTGCCGGCGTCTGATTGGTTGATGGCTTCGTTGTGTCGGTGCGGCAAGGCAGCAAGATTCTAACGCGGAGGAAGCGCGAGAGCCACAGAGGACCACGGATAAGCCAGGGCAATCGCAGTTGGAGTGTTGCGCTGCGACCGCCCCGTCGTCACGGCGGGCGAAGGCCCGCCATCCACGACTTTTGGTTCCGTGTAGCCAAACGCGATTACCCTGACGGATAAGCCTGGAATTGCGCTTCGCGCCCAGCTCGAATGTAATTCTGCTCCGTGGCCCTCCGTGGCTCTCACACGTCCCACCATGAAAATAGGCTTGGCTGGGGTTGCGCAGGCCGAATGCTTTTGGCGGCCGGTAGAAAGCAAGTTTTCACCACAAAGACACAAAGGCACAAAGATGGGACGGTACTGGAACGAAGTCTTCGTGTCTTCGTGTCTTTGTGGTGAATCTTACCGACCGACATGCCGCAGCGACGCCAGGGGCAAAGGCACCGGCGGTCCGGCGCCCAGCATTTTCAGCCACGGCAGTGCGGCCTCGGCCACTCGCCAACTCCGTGTTAAAATCCTGCCTGTGTTGCGGCGTCACGCCTATCCACGACGCGCGGATCGATCATGCGATTGCCGCCAGAGCCGGATAGACCATCCCCCGCCTCACCCAACATCTTCATGCCACGTCCGCCCGTCGCGCTCGATCAGCGCGATCGACGCGGTCGGGCCCCAGGTGCCGGCGGAATACGGCCGCGGGTGATCGGGGCGGGCGCCCCACGCCTCCAGGATCGGCTCGACCCAGGTCCATGCGGCTTCCACCTCGTCGCGCCGCATGAACAGCGTGGGATCGCCGCGCACCGTGTCCATCAGCAGCCGCTCATAGGCGTCCGGGAAGCGGATGTTGAACGCGGCATCGAACCGAATATCCAATCCGGTCGGTGACAGCCGCAATCCCCCGGGGCCGGGGTCCTTCGTCATCATCTCCAGCCGGATGCCCTCCTCGGGCTGCAACCGGATGATCAGCCGGTTCGGCTGCCACTCCGCCGCGTCCGGCGGAAAAATCGAGAATGGCAGCGCGCGGAACTGTACGACAATTTCGGAAACCTTCTTCGGCAGCCGCTTGCCGGTGCGCAGGTAGAACGGCACGTTGGCCCAGCGCCAGGTGCGCACCTCTGCCTTCAGCGCGACAAACGTTTCTGTGCCGCTGGGTTCGTCGCGGGCCAGATCGGCGAGGTAGCCCGGCACCGGCCGCCCATCGATCGCGCCCTGAATGTATTGGCCACGCACAGTCAGGCTGGCAGCCTCGTGCGGTTCGAACGGGCGCAGCGCACGCAGCACCTTCAGCTTCTCGTCGCGCACCCGATCGGCTTCCAGCGAAACCGGCGGCTCCATGGCGATCAGGCACAGCAACTGCAACAGGTGATTCTGCACCATGTCGCGCAGCACGCCGGCGCTGTCGAAATAGCCGGCCCGGCCTTCCAGGCCGACCGTCTCGGCGACGGTGATCTGCACGTGGTCGATCACGTCGGTGTTCCACAGCCGCTCGAAGATCGAATTGGCGAAGCGCAGCGCCAGCAGGTTCTGGACAGTTTCTTTTCCGAGATAATGGTCGATACGGAAGGTTTGCGCTTCCGTGAACACCTCGCCGACGCGATCATTGACCTCGCGCGCCGAGGCAAGGTCATGACCGATCGGCTTTTCCAGCACCACGCGCGACTTTGCCGTGACCAGGCCGGCGCGGCCGAGATTGCGGCAGACCGGGCCATAGAGATCGGGCGACGTGGCGAGATAGAACACGCGCACCCGCTCCGGATCGAGCAGTTGCTGCAATCCGCCCCAGTCGGCATCGGATTTGGTGGCGTCGAGGCGAACATAGTGCAGGCACGAACAGAAGCGTTCGACGGCGTCGGCATTGAGATCGGCGGCGGCGACATGCTCGTTCAGCGCCTCCGCCGCCCGCTTGCGAAAGCCGTCGTCGCCACCGAGGTCGGAACGGGCGGCGCCGACGATGCGCGAGTCGGCCGGGATCTGGCCGTCGAGCGAGCGGTAGTACAGCGCCGGCAGCAGTTTGCGCAGCGTCAGGTCGCCGGTGGCGCCGAACACCACGCAATCGAACGTCGCCACGGGAATGATTTTCGCCGCCATCGCCGCACTCCTTCTGCTAAAAACCCCTCTCCCACGAAGTGGGAGAGGCCAGGGTGAGGGTGCCGCGTGCCGCACGCACGACCCTCACCTGACCTCTCCCGCGAAGCCGGCGAGGGGATCCCTACAACCTCACACCACAGGCGAGGCGCCGCCATCCATGTTGATCGCGGTCCCGGTGGTGAAGCCGGCGAGATCGGAGCACAGGAAGCACGCCATCGCGGCGAATTCCTCGGCCTTGCCGACACGGCCCAACGGCACGTTCGCGCCCATCTTTGCGCGGAACTCCTCGTAGGTGGCGTTGGAGCCTTCGCGCGCGTGCCGCCGCACATGCTGGTCGGAATCGATCAGCCCCACCAGCATGCCGTTCACCAGAATGCCATGCGGCGCGCCCTCGCCGGCGAGCACCTTCATCAACGCCATGCCGGCCGCACGCGATACCGCGGTGGGCGCGCCATTGGCCCGCGGCGCCTTGGCGCCAGTGTTCAGCACGTTGATGATGCGTCCCCACTTGCGCTGCTTCATCCCGGGCCACACCAACCTGCTCAGCCGGATCGCGGCGAACAGCTTCAGATCGAGATCCTCCTGCCACAACTCATCGGTAATTTGCTCCGACGGCATGGCGCGCGAGATCCCCGCGTTGTTGATCAGGATATCGACCTTGCCAAACGTCGAGACCACCGCTGCAAAGGTCTTTTCGATCTGGTCGGCCTTCGACACGTCGCAGACGAACGTCGCGACGCGGCCGCTGGCGCCGTTCGAAGCGATGGCCTTGGCTTGCTCCAGCGCCTCCACCCCGCGTGCCAGGATGGCGACGTCGGCACCGGATGCGGCGAATTCCTTCGCCATGGCCAGGCCGAGCCCCTTGCTCGCGCCGGTGATGATGGCCGAGCGGCCGTCGAGACGAACTTCCATGCGAACCTCCCCTTAACTGGAGCCGCCAGTGTGCGGGAGGCATGCGGCTGCGACAACCGGTCTCGTACTCGCCGCCCGCTATGGGGGGCAAAGGGGCAGAAGCGGCATCGTCCGCATGGCCGGTTGTGCCGGCCCGATCGCTCCACCCTCGATGCTTCGCGCGTCGACCTTTGCCGCGTAGCGGCGGGGGGTGTACGGGCTTCAGTCCGCCGCCGACCCCATCTTCTGCGCCAGGATCGGCACGCGATGCCGCTTCGGCGCCAGCCAATGCTGTAGCCGGTCCAGATACAGATAGACCACCGGCGTGGTGTACAGCGTCAGCAACTGGCTCAGCGCCAGGCCGCCGACCATCGCGAAGCCCAGCGGCCGGCGCAGTTCGGAACCCGCGCCACTTCCCAGCATCAGCGGCAAGCCGGTCAGCATCGCCGCCATGGTGGTCATCAGGATCGGCCGGAAGCGCAGCAGGCACGCCTGGCGGATCGCATCGAACGGAGTCAGTCCGTCGCGCCGCTCGGCGGTGATGGCGAAGTCCACCATCATGATGCCGTTCTTCTTCACGATGCCGATCAGCAGGATCACGCCGATCATCGCGATGATCGACAGGTCGTAGTGCACCGCCAGCAGCATCAGCAGCGCGCCCACGCCGGCCGACGGCAGCGTGGACAGAATGGTCAGCGGCAGGATGTAGCTCTCATACAGGATGCCGAGGATGATGTAGACCGAGATCACCGCGGCAGCGAGCAGATAGGGCTGGCTGGCCAGCGACGATTGGAACGCCTGGGCGGTGCCCTGGAACGAGCCGCTGAGCGATGCCGGCATGCCCATCTGCCGCACCTGCGCCTGGATCGCGTCCACCGCCTGGCCCAGCGCCGCGCCCTGCGCCAGGTTGAACGAGATCGTCACCGCCGGGAACTGGCTCTGGTGGCTGACCGACAGCGGCTGCACCGGCGCCGTGCTCCAGTGCACGAACGTTGACATCGGCACTGCCTGGCCGGTCGATGAGTGCACGTACAGCTTGTCCAGCGTCGCCGGATCGCCGGCCTGGGCAGGCAGCACCTCCAGGACCAGGTGATAGGAATTCACCTGGGAAAAGAACTGGGTGATCTGCCGCTGGCCGAACGCATCGTACAGCGTGTCGTCGATCACCTGCGGCTGGATGCCGAAGCGCGCGGCGGCGTCGCGGTCGATCACCAGCGTCGCGGTGGTGCCGCCCTCCTGCTGGTCGGTCGTCACGTCGCGCAGCATCGGCAGCGACTGCATGCTCGCCAGGATACGCGGTGCCCACTGGTAAAGTTCATCCAGGTTGGCGTCTTGCAGCGTGTACTG
>Ga0181521_10004319_pt1 | contig 16289 bp, 13 predicted proteins | sample PEATcosm2014_Bin_32_FD_119764 | JGI IMG/M metagenome (GOLD analysis project Ga0181521, IMG submission 119764) | Peatland microbial communities from MTU Mesocosm Facility, Houghton, MI, USA - PEATcosm2014_Bin02_60_metaG | ecosystem: Environmental > Terrestrial > Soil > Wetlands > Peat | place... | reverse complement strand
GGGCACCTCTTGATAGAAGACGTGCCCGGCGTGGGCAAGACCATGCTCGCAAAGGCCGTCGCGGTCTCGATCGGCGCCAGCCTCGCCCGGATCCAAGGCCACCCGGACCTGCTGCCCTCCGACATCACCGGCGTCTCGATCTACTCGGCCTCGTCTGAGACCTGGGAGTTCCGGCCGGGCCCCGTGTTCGCCCACGTGGTGCTCTTCGACGAACTCAACCGCACCCCGCCGAGAAGCCAGGCGGCCCTGCTCGAGGCCATGGAGGAGCGCCAGGTCACAGTTGACGGCGAGTCGTGGCCCCTGCCCGAGCCGCACCTCGTGCTCGCGACCCAGAACCCGATCGACCAGTCGGGCACGTTCCCTCTGGTGGAGAGCCAGATGGACCGCTTCCTTCTCGCCACGCGCCTCGGCTACCCGGACGAGTCCACCGAGACGAGGCTCGCTCTCTCGCACGGGGCGCAGCCTTCGCTCTCCGCGCTCTCGCCTGTCTGCACTCCCGGCGGCCTGGCCGCCGCGCAGGCGGCCGTCGCCGAGGTTCCGGTGGCACCCGGGGTCGCGAGGTATGCCGTCGCGGTCGTGCGCGCGAGCCGCGCCGATCCCTTCGTCCGCCTGGGCGCGAGCCCGCGCGCGGCGATCGGCCTGCTCGCGGCCGCACGCGCGCACGCCGTGATCGCCGGCCGGGACTTCGTGCTTCCCGACGACGTGAAAGCGGTCGCCGTCAGCGTGCTCGCCCATCGGCTGGTCACGGACGCGGCCGCGGTCGGAGCCTTCGAAGCCGGGATCGCGGCCGTGGAGGCGATCCTCGAGCGAGTTCCTTCGCCGAGGCCCTGATGCAGGGGGGCTCCCGCCGGCATGTTCCGGCGGTTGATCGAGCGCGCGCGCCGGCGGTCCGAAGACAGCGTGTCCGTCAGTTGGCCCTCCCCGAGCGCGCCCTCGGGCCAGTCGCCGGCTCGCTGCTCCTGTTGTTGGTGTGGGCGGGCGTGGCACACGCAAGCGGTTCCGGCTGGGTGCAGACCGTGGGCGCGGTGGTGGCCGGTCTGCTCCTCTTGGGCCTGGTCGCACCGGCTTTCGCGGCCCCGGGACTGACGGTCATTTGCGAACGGTCCCCCACCGACGCGGTCGCCGGCTCGCCCGTGGAGATCGATATCGTCGGGAACCGGTCCATGCGCTGCACGCCGTGGTCGGCCGGAGGAGGGCCCTTGCTGCTCACAGGTAAGGTCCCGGCGTCGCTTTTCATCGTGCCTCCGCGCAGAGGCGTCATCTCGACTGTCACGGTGCGGGTCGCGACTGCAGCGCCCTTGGGCCTGCTCTGGTGGTCACGGGATCAGGTCCTCGAGCTCGCCCGGCCGCTCTACGTTGCGCCGCAGCCTCGCGAGCGGGGGGGCGAGCTTCGCCAGTTGGTCACGCCCGAGGAGGGCCAGGGGCCGCCACGTCCGACCCTCACCGGCGACCTGCGCGGCATTCGCCCCTACCAGCACGGCGACGGGCGACGCCGCGTCCACTGGCATGCGAGCGCCCATACCGGCGACCTCATGATCCGCGAGTCGGAGAGCCGCCAGGACGACCCGATCCGCATCGTCGTCGACCTGCCCCGGGACCTGGACGCCGCCGATCGCATCGCCGAAGAAGCCATGGGCGAGATCGTGGCACAACTGAACGCGGGTCACCGCATCGTGCTCGAGACGACCGAAGTCACCGGGAGGGTTGTCAACCCGGTCGTCGACCGTCTCTCGGCGGGTCGGCGCCTCGCTCGCTCGGTCTGCCCTCCGGGTGCGCGCTAGGCGGCGGGACGTGTACAGGGACCAAGACCTCGACCGGCGGGTGCGGCGCCCGCGCGCGACGGGTGGGTCCCGCGTCGGGTTGGTGGAGACGGTCCGTCGAGCGAACGCTCCCATGCCTGCGGAGCATTCGGTCACGTTCCGCTTCGCGACCGCGGTCGCCGTCCTGGCCGGCATCCTGGCCTGTGCCGCGGTCGGCGAACTGTCCGTCATCGGCGCCGTCCTCGCATCCGCGGGCTCGCTTTGCGGGATGGCCTTCTCGTACAAGACGCGCACGAGTCCGTGGCAGTGGGTGAAGATCCTGCTCGCAGTGGCTGTGCTGGCCGTCTTCGCCTCCTTCGTCCTCCAGATGATCAACGCGGCCCACGTGGGACAGCTGACCTCGATCGAGGTCCCGCTCACGGGTCTGTTCGTCTGGGTGCAGGTCATTCACTCCTTCGACGTCCCAGCAAGGCGGGACCTGCTCTTCTCCCTCGCCGCGGCCGGGGCGCTGCTCACCCTCGGGGCGGCCCAGGCCGTCTCGGTCGGCTTCCTCGCCTACGTCGCCATCTGGCTCGGGGCATGCCTGGTCGCGCTGGGCTGCTCGTGGCGTTCGATGACGGGAGGCGTCGGTCCCCTCGCGCTGGGCTCGCTCGCGGCCGCTGGCCTCGTCGTCGTGCTGGCGGGCGCAGGCTTCCTGGTCGTTCTGCCCGCGCCCCGCGCCGCGCAGGCGATCACGCTCCCGTCCTCGCTCATCTCGTACCTGCCCCTTCGCGACCCGAACGCCGTCACCGGGACCGGAGCAGACTCGACCGAGCCGGCTCAGGCTGGCGAGGCGAGCGGGCGCACCGGGGTCGGCGGCTACCTCGGTTTCGCGAGCGAGCTCGATATCGCCACGCGCGGCACGCTCGGAGACGAAGTCCTCATGCGAGTGCGGGTGGACCGGCCCGGCTACTTCCTGGGCATGACCTACGACGTCTGGGACGGCCAGAACTGGAAGCGTTCGCCCGCGACCGGAAGGATCCTGCAGCTGTCGACGGGATCGCCCTTCGACGTCGGCTCCGCCTGGAGCTCTTTCCCGCTGCTGCAAGAAGGCGGCGGGATCATCCCAGGCCTTTCGGACGGGGAACTCACAGTCGGCCCGCTCAACGTCCAGACGTTCTACGTCGCCCAACGCCTCGCGAACCTGTTGTTCGCGACACCGGATCCGACCGAGGTCTACTTCCCGGAGCACGCCCTGGTGCTCGGCGCCGACGGCTCGATGAGATCCACCATCGCCATGACCCCGGGCACGGTGTACACGGTCATCTCCTCCGATGACGAGCTGGCCCCGGCCGCCTTGGCGAGGATCAAGACGAGCCGGTCCGGCCTCGTCGCGGCGGTCCTGCGACCGGACCTCGAGCTTCCCCCGGGCCGCTACGGGCGCGTGGCGGCGCTCGCACGCCAGATCGTCACAACCGCCGGGGCGACCACGACCTACGCCAAGGTGACTGCCCTCGAGGCCTGGATGGGTGCCCACTTGCGGTACTCGACGGACATCCCGCCTCTGCTGCCCGGACAGGACGCCGTCAACCAGTTCCTCTTCGGGTCCCGCGTGGGCTACTGCGAGCAGATCTCGACCGCGCTCGCGGTCATGCTTCGCACCCTCGGGGTGCCCACGCGCGAGGCGATCGGCTACGTGCCGGGGCCGTTCGACCCGCTGAGCGACCTCTACGAGATCCAGGCCAAGGACGCGCACGCTTGGGTCGAGGTGTGGTTCCCGGGCGTCGGCTGGCAGAGCTTCGACCCGACGGCACAGGTCTCCCTGGAACCGCCGGACCCCGGAGCCGTGCTCCTCTCCGACATCGGCCATGCCATCGGGGCGCTCCCCTGGGGACCCATCGGCGGCGGCCTTTGCGCGGTGGTCACCGGGGTGCTCGTCGCAGCTGCGCTCCGCCGCCGGCGACGTCGGCCGGCGGGGTGGGTGGGAAAGGTCACCGCAGAGCTGGAACGCCGCGGTGCCGCCGCCGGGCTCAAGAGGCGGCCTGCCGAGACGCTCGGCGAGTACGCAACGCGGCTCGGCAGCCTTGGCAGCTGGCGGGCGGGCCCGACGGCGACCGCTTCCCTACCGGCCGCAACCGCTGTGCTCGAGCGGGCCGCTTACGGGTTCCACCTGCCCGACGCCCCAACCCGCGCCTTCGTTGAGGAGGTGGTGAACGGCTTGCACCCGGCACGGGGCTCCCGTGGACCTGCACGAGCCCGCCGGCTCACACCGGCGTGAGAGCCAGGGCCTCCGCGAAGCTGGCGCCCTGCTCGAGCAGGGCGCGGTAGGCCGTCAAGGCTCTCGACCGGTTGAAGCCGAGGGCACCGGTCAAGCGCCCGCCCCGTCCGAACACGACCAGGAAGGAGAGATCCTCCAAGGACCCGTCCACGACCACGGCCTCGTCGGCCGGCCGGTGCATGCCGATCACCTGGATCTTGTAGTCGTACTGGTCCGACCAGACATACGGAACCGGGGCAAAGCCCGGTCGGGGCCCGTCACCGGCGAGAAGGCTCCTTGCGGCATGCTCGCCCTGCTCGGCCGCGTTCGTGCGGTGCTCGACCTGCACGTACTCGCCGGTGCGCGGATGAGGCCACCTGACCAGATCGCCTGCCGCCACGACACCTGGGGCCGCCGTCAAAGAGGCGTCACAGGTGAGCCCCGCCGGGCCGACGTCGAGCCCGGACCCCGCCAGCCACGAGGTTGCCGCGAGCGCGCCGACGGCGACGAGCAGCGCGTCCGCCCCGAGGCTCGTGCCGTCGCTCAGCCGGCACGTCACTGCGGCGGGCCGAGCGCCGGCCTCGACGCTGTCCAGCCGGGTGCCGAGGCGGAGGTCCACGCCATGGTCCCGGTGGACGCGCTCGCAGACGCTCCCGACGAGCGGCCCGACCGCCCCTTCGAGCGGGACCGCAAGGGGCTCGACGACGGTCACCTCCGCACCCAGACCGCGGGCCGTCGCCGCTACCTCGAGGCCGATCAGGCCCGCCCCGGCGATCACGAGGCGTGCTCCGGCCGCGGATATGACAGCCCGCAACGCGATCGCGTCGTCTAGGTCCCGCAGCGTCAGGACGGCCGGGCGGCCGGTGACGCCCGGGAGCGGCCGCGGTGTTGCCCCCGTCGCGATCACCAACCCGTCAAAGCTGACCGAGCGGCCGCCGCTGAGCGCGACCGTGCGTGCCGCAAGGTCCAGGTATGCGGCTCTCGTCCCGAGATCGAGCTCGATCCCGAGTGCTTCGAGCTCTTCAGACGTCCGTAGCGTGCACCTGTCCTTGTCCCAGGTGCCCGCGAGCAGTTGCTTGGAGAGGGGCGGGCGGTCATAAGGCAGCAGGCCCTCCCTGCCGACGAGCCTCAGGCGTCCTTCGAAGCCCTGTTCACGTAGCGCTTCACAGGCGCGGAGCCCCGCCACGCCCGCTCCCACCACCACGACGGAACTGAGGGGGATTGGTACTTCTACCTGCCCTCGTCCTCGTGGGCAGGTTCCTGGCCCACTGCCTCGAGCCGCGGCAAGAGCGACCCGACCCTCTCCCGGGCCCCTCGGATCCGGCGGTCGAGCTCCTCGACGATCTCGACCGCTCGCCTCAGCCTGACCTCGAGGAGGTCGACGTCGATGACGCCACCCTCAAGCTCGGCGATGATCGCGTCCAGCTCGTCGGAGGCGGCGGCGTAGCCGAGATCGGCGACGGGCGCGGAGTTACCGGTGGGATCAGGTGCGCTCATGGAATGCCTCCGTCGTTCGCTTCATCGCCGTTGACCGCTAACTGGCCCGCCGGGCGGATCTCATCGACGGTCGAGCTCGCGCTGCCGTCGGCGAACGTCGTGGTCAGCCGCTCGCCGAGGCGCAACGTCCCCGACGATCGCACGACCTTCCCGTTCTCGTCGCGCGTGAGCGACCAACCTCGTTCCAGCTGACGACGGGGGTTCAGGAGCTGCAGCAGCTCGCGGCGGTGGGCGATCCGCTGGGCCTGCACGGCGAGGTGTTGGGACGACGGGCCGGTCAGTCTCTGGGCGCGGTTGACCAGACGTCCCTCGCTCCGCTCGATGACTACGAGCGCGGCGTGGCCGATACGAGTCTCTGTCGCGCGCAGCCCGAGGGACGAACGCTCGAGCGCCTGGCGGGCCGCGCGCCGCGTCGAGGCACAGGAGGCGACGAGTTGCCGCTCGGCCTCGTCGAGCCGTGCCTCGATGCGCTGCGCAAGACGTCGGGCGCGCCGGTCCACGCCTTCGCGGTAGGCGGCGACCACGCCCACAATCGCCTCGCCGCACTGCGTCGGAGTCACGAGCGCCCGGTGCGCGACCTCGTCGGCAACCGATCGGTCACCGGTGTGCCCGATACCGGTCCAGACGGGGAACGACGCGGCGGCAATCGCCCTCGCGACCTGCTCGGAGTCGAACGCCGCGAGATCGCCTCGGGCGCCGCCTCCTCGGACCACGACCACGAGCTGGGGAGCGAAGGCGTCGAGCCTCGTCAAGGCGCCGACGATCTGCGCGGGCGCTTCGGGTCCCTGCACGGTCGACGGTTCGAACCGGACGTCGAACAGGTACCCGGATCGTTCCAGCTGGCCGGTGAAGTCTCGGTAGGCCTCCGAGCCGGGACTGGTCACGAGTCCGATGCGGAGCGGCACGAGGGGCAGGGGCAAACGCCGGTTCGCCTCGAGGAGGTCTTCGGAAGCAAGTGTGCTGAGCAATCGCCGCCGCGCCGCCGCGATCCCGCCGATCAACGCCTCCACGTCGAGCGCGGTCATGGAAAAACGCAGCTTGCTTCCGCCTTCCCAAACCGAGACGGTGCCTCGCACCCGCACGACGAGCCCAGGTGTCAGCTCGACTCCCACGGCCTCCAGCTCGTATTGGACGACAGGCCAGTCCCGGGCCCAGCATGCGACCTCGAGCGTCGCGGTCAGGCTTCTCGCCGGAGCGGCGTTCCTGGCCGCAGGCACCTCGGCGGCCGACCGTTCCAGGCCATCGACGCGGTCTGCCAATTCCAGGTAGTGATGACCGCGCGACACGGTCACCTTGCGGATCTCACCTGTCACCCAGATCTCGCCGGGGAAGGTCTCGCGCAGCGCTCCCTTGACACGGCTATAGAAGTCGCTTATCGAAAGTGCCGCGTCGGAAGCGGATCCGGGCTCCACCTCCGGCTCCGACGAAACGATTGATAGCACCGGTGGCCGACCTGCTCCACCGGTTGGCGCGTCCTCGCTTGGCCGTGTCGTCGGCGCGAGATCAGGCGTGTCGCTCACCGGATCGGTCCCTTCACCTTCACTCGCGGCGAAATCGAAGCGGAGTTCCTCGACGTCGGGCCTGCTCAGGTCCCGCTCCCGCCTGGCTCGGGTGCCGGTCATTGCCTCAGGCTAGTGCCGGGGCACGAAGACGCTTCGGGACCCTGCCGTGTCAGCTCGACGACCCGAACTCGATCGCCACCTGAAGCTCTTGTGCCTTGCGCCAGGCGACACCACCCGCCAGGAGCCAGTCCGTGAGCACGGTGTCCGCGACCGAGAGGGCGTCCACTCTTCCTGCCGCGCCGAACACGACCACCGCCGTTCCAGAGGGCGGCGTCGGCAGGGTGCGCCAAGTCATCGCCGATTCACGGAGGACCGCGATCGTATCCGGGCGAGACGAGCCCGATACCAGGGCATAGAGGCCGAGGGCGCCCGCGGGGCCGAACGAGACCACGTCCTCGCGCCCGGCCAGCGGCAAAGCCGGTGAGACCCTCCACCTGAGGTCCTCGCCGCTCGTGCACGCCGCTACGACGTCGGTGCTGTCGCCTGAGGTGGCTGCAACGAGCACGCACAGGCCTCGCGTGGTGGCCTGCAGGCCGAGCACGTCGGTGCCCGCGTTGCGCAAGTTGCGCGGGAGGCTGGGCCCCACAAGACGCCAGGTGCCCGCGCGGGCAAGGAAGATGCCGACGACGCCGTCCCGACGGCAATTCACCCCTATAACGCCGTTCCCGGCGGCGTAGCCGACGGCTGTGAGCGAGACCACGCCGCAGGTGTGGCCCGCCTCGGAGGTCGCCAGCTCGCCTTCGGTGGCCAACTGCCGCCAGCCCGACAGTCCCCCCGGGCTCGCGAGAACCCGGGCGCCCCCGCCGTGACCGACGAGGGCCATCGCCTCGCCCCCGCCGGCGATCGCCAGCGCGTCCGGCTCGTCGCCGAGCGCGCCAAGGGGGCCCTCCGGCGTCCACGCGCGCGCGTTGGAGGTCGTGATGAGCGGCGAGTACTCCAGGTCGACACTGGGTCGGATGCCGATCACGAGCGACCTGCCGCCTTGTGAAGCGACGATCAGTCCGCCGTTGGTGGCAACTGCGAGCGCCGATGCCCGGTCGGACCAGAGCGCAGCGCCCGGCGGCCTGAACAACAGCTGCCAGAACGTGTTCACGGGCTCGTCGAGGTGCCCCATCGCCACGGTCGCCCAGGAACCCGCCGACGTCTCGATCGAGGTCGCGAGCGACGTGCGGATCGCCGGAGAGCCCGACATTGCGCTCGGGCGGTTGGCATGGTTCGCCCCGCAACCGGAAACGAACGAAGCCCCGAGCATCGCCAACACGAGCCCGCCGGCGAGATGGCACCTTGTCGCCGCGGACCATGCCTTGCAACAAACAGGTCCGGCGATCATCGAGAGCCGAGCACGGCCCGGAGCTCGTCGGCGAGCAGCACTGCGAAGGAGGACTTCGAGGCCTCGGTGCCGGGCCCCGGGTCGCTGTCGAGGATGTAGCGCATGTGTCCCGCCGGATCGATCACAAAGGAAAGGTCACTGTGGGCGATCATCGCGCCACCAGGGGCAAAGGCAACGTTGACCCCGAACGAACTCCAGACCCGGCTGAGCTCGGAGCTCGAACCGGTGAGGTAGTTCCAGTTCGAGAGCTTTTGCAGGCCCTCCTGGCGATCGAACGCGATCAGATAGGGCCGCGCCCGGTAGACCGGGTTCGCCACGATGGCCACGAGGGCGACTCGGCCGGCGGCTGCACTGAGCAGACCGTCTGCCTGGCGGAACTCCTGGGCGATGAGGGGACAGTCGGAGGTGCAGACGGGATCGAGGAAGGTCACGGCGACCGCCTTGCCATGCAGTGCGGCGAGCGACACTGTCGCCCCTTTTTGGTCCACGAGCCGGAACGGCGGCGCAGGGGTGTTGACGACGCTGGGCGGGCCGTCGAAGGCTTCGGTGATAATCGGGTCGGCGTTCGGGTTCACCGAGGCGGCGGCCATCGGGACGACCCCGATGAGGGTGATCCCGATCGCGGCCAGGGCGGCGATGGAGCGGAAGGCGTAGGCAGGCCGTGTGGCCAGCCTTGTCCAGAGCGACGGGGCGTCCTCGGCCGCCGCAGTGACCGGGGTCGGCGCGTCGACCACGGCGGGGACGCGTGTCATCGCCACGTACCCGGCGACGAAGACGAGGGACATCGGGATCATGCTGTTCGGGTCGGTACCGACCCCACCGAGGAAGCCGAAGTCCTCCACGAGCACCCAGTCGGCGAGGCACACAACGATCCCGGCAGAGACGGCGACACGGACCATCGGGGTCCGCCGGGACAGGAAGCCGGCCCCGATGACGGCGAGGCAGATCACGAGGAACAGGTTCACGGCCCAGCCGTGCGCGGCGTCGAAGGTGGCGAAGCTGGTGAGCCAGGAGGAGATGAACGCCGGCTGGGGCGTTGCTGACATCTGCTGCACCATCGCGGTGAGCGTCCCCGGGGCGGTGTTGTGATTCAGTCGTCCTTGCCAGAAACCCCGTCCCGGCCACGCCTGCAGGACCGCCATGCCGACAAGGAACAGACCCATGGCCGACAACACCACGCGGCCGAGACGCGGGCTCGACCACATCCGCTCGGGCAGGGCGATGAGCAACCCGGCGAAGCTGTAGAACAGAACGGCTCCAGGGGCCCCGAAGGCCCACGTGAGAGCCGGAGCGAAGATTCCACCAAAACTCTCTCCGAAGATCCAGACGACGATTCCCCAAGACGCGGTTGCGAGCCCGGCCAGCTGCGACCAGTGGCCTCGGGGCGCGGCGATAAGCCAGATGCCCAGACCGATCTGGATCCACACAGAGGAGGCCGGCGCCGCCGTCGGGTGGTTGTTCCAGATCGTCACCCCGGCGTTGACGAGGTGCTGCACCCACGCAGGTGACGTCGCCGCTGTCGGCTCGATCACCTGGCTCGTCATGCCGAGCGGCATCGAGGGCTGAGCCTGGAGCAAGCCGTCGAAGATCCAGATGAGGCCGAAGGCGACCCGGAGCAGCCGGCGGCCCGCGGCCTCCGGGCAGGAACGGTCTCCGGCCACGAGGCCACCGGCCCTCGCCCGACGCAACTGCGCGGCGCGCAACAGGTTCCAGGCCATGGCCAACAAGGCGAGCAGGACGAGGGCGATCAGGGCCTGGTGCCAGAGCAGGGAGCGAAAGGCAGAGACGATCGTGGGGTTGTTCGTCGAAAGCCCAGAGCTCATCCCTGGCATCGCAGCTGACACACTCCTGTCCCTGGCGAGCCGAGCAGACCCCCCCGGCCCGTTGCCGACGGCCCTGCATTGTATGTACGCCTGGCCTCCCGCCCGGTGCAGGGGTCACTCGTCCCCTCCCACCACGAGGACGGGCGCCTTCACAGAGGCTCACGGCCCCTGCGCCACCGCTGCCCTCCCCCGGAGGATCGAGGGCATCCCGCGGGACGCCGCCCTCTGCCACGACGCGCCTCGCGCCCCTCCGGCGCCGTCTGGGAGGCACTGTTTCAGTCCCTCGTCCTGGCGGGCGTCGCGACGGGCGACCAAGGTGGCGCGTCCGCTCTCCCTGCGAGGCTCGAGGCCGGCCACTCGCATTCCACCACCGAGCGGTGCACGACGACCCCCACGGGGACGCCCCAGACAGTGAACTCTATCCGGGCGCCGTCGGGCCGCGCCCTGTCCGCCCCCAGGACGGCCCGAGGTGACCCGCACGCCATAAGAGCCGTACCAGAGGTCCGGCTATCGGCCTCGGTACCGTCGCGGACGATCAATCGCGAGCGCTTGAGCCGGATCAAGCAGAGCGACGGGAGACTGCCGGGGTCCCTTCGGCCGACGGGCATGGATCCAGGCGTCGTCGTCGAGCCCGTAACGCTCCAGGAACCCCGGCCCGTCGGTCCGCACCTTGACGGCGCGGACGATCGCATCGGAGCCGACAGCCCACTCGGAGTCGACCTCCACGTCGGCCATGCGGGCTCCCATGGCACGAGCCTGCCTTCCTCGAGGGAACGCACCCTGCGCCCGTCCCCCGGCTCAAGGTGGGATGGCCCCTGACCGGGATGACGCGACTGCGGCGCGGTCAGATCGCACCGATCAGCACAGCAGTCCGAAAGCACCGGCGGCGGCATCGAGGGCCTGGATCTCGACCGAAAGGGACTCCAAGATGGCGTGTCAAGAAATCTTTGCGGCGTACGAACGACGGGCGACTGTCCTGCCCTGCGAGAGGTCGGACGCCCCTAGGGTGCGGCGGCGAGGCGAGCACCGGAGCGGGACCGGTCCTAGTCTGGTCGAAATGGGGGCTGACGCCCGAGCCAACAGTCCCGATGAAGGGCGGCGCTCGATGAAGTGGTCGCGACTTGGCCCCACGCTGCTGGCCGCCGTCTTGATCGGCATCGTTGCGCTGGGCGCGCAGGCGGGCGGCCCGGCAAGTGCCAGCCCGCGGCCAGCTGGGCGCACGCATGTTGACACCGCAGCTGTCCCGCGCGGCTGGTTGCCCTTTTCTTTCGGCTACATCCAGATGGCTGTCCGTCCGACTTGGGACCTCTGGTACACCCAATCAGCGCCCTTGCAGTGCCCCACCGACCTCGCAGGCCCGGTCACGCTCATCTACACCAGTCCTAGCCCCAACAATCCGCCGCGGCCGGATTGTGCCGGTCGGCCGTCCGACACGACAGTCCTCGTCTGGTACCCCGCCACGCTCCGAGGTGCCAAGGCGCTCAGACATCAGCGGATCAACGCCATCGCGGTCGACGGCCCCAAGGTCGTAGGGAAATGGCAGGAGGTGTCGCTCCCGACGCTCGACTTTGTCATCTACACCAAGGGCCCGCAGGCCCGGGCGTTGCTGCACACCCTCACCTACTCGGCCCGGGCGGCTCTCTCCAAGCTCCTACCCGCGCCGGCGGTCCCGGCAAACTGGGGGTGGCTGACCGCCGACGGCCTTCAATTCGCCGTGCCGTCGAGCTGGCCGGTCGATCGCTGGGCGCGGAGACTCCCCCAGTTCGGCAGCAACGGCCCGCTCTGGGTCATGCCCTTCACGGTCTTCTTCTATGCCGGGGGCCAGCCCTCCATCACGGGCCAGGGCATGGAGTCAGGAGGCGGGACGGCCCTCGGCCTCACCGATGGCTTGTTCGACCAGGAGGGGGTCGTCCTTTCCTCCCCGCCCCTCAGCTTCTACGGCACGGAGTACATCACCGGGCCCGTGCCGGAACCGTGTGCTCTGATCCACACCTTGCAGATCTGCTTATCGCCTGGCGACAACACCCTTTACGGACCGGCCCTCTACACGATCAGGCGCGCGGGCTCCCGGAAGGTCGTCACGCTCACCGTCGGCCTCGCCGGCGACGGTCTGGTCGCCCGGACGATCATCGGCTCGTTCCACCCCGCCTGAAAGGGGCGCCCGAGAGCGGACCGGACACGGCCGAAGACGCCCGCGACCTGCTCGCCGTGTCGCGGCCGCCGGCAACGAACCCGTACTCGTCGAGCGGGCTGTGGACGGCTTCAGCTTCCTGCCAACACCTGAGCCAGCCATCGCAGCGCCACTTGGCACCGTTCACGGGAACGGCCGCCGTGATCGCCGGTGTTCTCGGTGGCCTCGTGCTCGACGCCCGCCTCCCGCAGGTGGTGGCTCAATAACCGGTGGCCCCATTGCAGGTAGTGGTCGTCGTTGCAACCCACATCCAGCAGGATACCGTTCAATTGGCGGAGATTGTCGAGACGCTCCCGCCAATTGACGACGGGATCGAAGCTGAGCCAGCGGTCCCAGGTCTCCCCGATCAACTCGCCGCTGGGAAAGGCGACGGGGAGATCGACGTAAGAGGGCGGGTTGTCCGGGTTGGGCGAATAGCACGCAGAGCAGGCGTAGACGACGTGGGACAGATCGTTGCCATCGAGCGGACCCGCCGGCGCCTCGGGCCAGATGCTGTTCAGGTAGTCATAGAGAGTCGTCTTGTGCGTCACGTCGAAGAACGAGTCGCCCGAAAGCATCGCCAAGGCGCCGAAGGTGCCCGGATTGCGCGAGGCAAGGTTCCATGCCCCGAAGCCTCCCGACGAGAAGCCGAACACCCCGCGACTGCGTGCGTGCGGGAGCGTGCGGTAGTTGCCGTCGACGTGCGCGACGACGTCTTGCAGCACGTACTTCTCGAAGTCCCCGTTCACGGGCGAGTCCACCCACTGGCTGTGCCCGTAGCGGGTCGAGCCGTCGGGGACGACGACGATCATCGGCGCGGTTCCCATGCGGCCGAAGACGGGGTCGAGAACGTCCTCGAGCGGAGGTTTCCATCGCAGCCCGTCGGTCGGTGGGTACACGAGCTGCTCGGCGTTCTCGCCCACGCCGTGGAGAAGGTACGCCGTGGGGTACCGGCGCCCCGAGTCCTCGTAGCCCGGCGGGAGGTACACGAACAGGTCCCGCTCACTCGGGTCCTGCAAGAGGTTGCCCGCGAGAAGGGCGCTTTCGATCCGCGAATGAACGATCATCTTCGCCTCCTTGGCGCCTCGTTACGCTGAGCGTCCGGCTCGGTCGGTGGACTGGGTCCCTGGTCCGACGCGCGGATTCAGGGCCTCGAGGAACGCTACCCGGACCGGGCGGCCCGACGCGGCACGTCGGCTGAGGAGACGCGGTAGCGGCCTTCGGCCGCAGAGGCCGTATCCTCCGGGGGATGGAACCGGCCCCGGAACTCGTCTCGTTGATGGAGCGGATGCTCAGGAATTTCGACGCCTACGATGGCGACGCCGTGGTCGATGCCTTCTCCCGCGAGCCCGGCTCGTTGGCCATCGGTTCCGACCCAGACGAGTGGTGGGAGGGCTACCAGGCCTTGGCGGCAATGTGGCGCGTGCAACTGCAAGAGCTCGAGGCGACAGGGATCAAGCCCCAAATTGACATCCAGAATCTCGTCGCCTGGAAAGAAGGCACTGTCGGATGGATCGCCTGCCGCGTCCGCTCGGTTGTCGAGGGGAGAGCTCCATTCCAAGCGAGAACGACCGTCGTCTTGCACGAGGAAGGGGCTTATTGGCGGGTGGTGCAGTGGCACTCCTCGTTGGGGGTGTCGAACGAGGAGACCCTCGGCGTCGAGATGACGACGGATGTCGACGAGATCCTGAGCCTCGTCCGAAACGACCCGGCGCCGGTGGGGGCGTTGGCCGGTGACGGCTCTGTCACGATCATGTTCACTGACATCGAAGGCTCCACAGCTCTGCTGGAGTCCCTCGGCGAGCAGGCCTGGATGGAACTCCTTGAGTGGCACGACGACATAGTCAAACAGCAGACGGCAGTCTTCGGCGGCAACGTCGTCAAAGGCCAGGGCGATGGTTTCATGCTGGCCTTCCCGGCCACCGGTTCAGCGGCGGCCTGTGCCACCGCGATCCAACGTGCTCTGCGGGCTGGTCGGGCCGGCGTCCACGTGCCCGTGCGGATAGGAATGCACTGTGGCAACGCTAGAGCCGAAGGTGGCGACTTCTTCGGCCGAACCGTCGTTGTTGCGGCCCGGCTGGCGAGCGCGGCCGGCGGCGGCGAGATCCTGGTGTCACAGCCGGTCCTGGAAAGTCTCGGCGGCGCCTTCCCTCTCGACGCGCCGCGATCGCTTGCCTTGAAGGGGCTGGCCGGCCATCACTCCGTGTTCCCCCTTGCCTGGCGATAGGAGTTGCCCGTCGGTCGTCGGTCCCCCGCCGGGGGCCAAGCCCCCGGCGGCGGTCAGAGCGAACGTCGGCACCGCGAAAAGTGCGAGCCTCGGATCGAACAAGAGCTCGGACATGGGACAGGCGCCTGGCGCGGCTGGACGTCGGGGCTGTTGGACGCGGTCCGCCCCCGCAGTTCTGCCGGCGGGAGCATGGATGCGGGAGCGGGAGTCGTCGCCTGGCTATGTGCCAGGCGACGGGTCACAGTTTGACCCTCTCTTTCACACCGACGAACTTGTTGCCGCTTTGGGTAAGACCCTTCGCCCCCGTGATGTCGTAGATGCCTATGACGTCCCACGCGATCGTGTTGTTCTTCACGGTGACGTCGACAGTCGGGAACTTCGGGGAGTCACGCTCGATGAACACACCGGTCGTGACCTGGTCCGGCGTGCCTGGGTCGCCGGTGATGTCGTTCGTCCCGAACCAGTTGCCACTGATGACGTCTCCGCTCAGAGCGTCGACGCCGTGCTCGTGGATTGTCACACCGGCCAGCCCGTTTCCTGCAACCTCGTTGTCGGTGATCGTGTTGTCGTAAGAGGCGGCGCCCGCCAGGAGAATGCCGCCCCCCTCGCCTGTCGTGCCGTTGCTGAGTACAACATTCGCGCTGATGAGATTGTCGAAGACGCCCCCTGCACTCGGCTGAGGAACACCCTTCGCGTTGACGCCGCCGGCGTTGTGGCCGACAACGGTGATGCCGCAGTCGGACTCGTTGTCCTCGACGAGGTTGCCCTCGATCGTGTTATGGCTCGTCGGGCCTAGATCGTCGGAGACCAGGATGCCGCCTGAGTTGAACTCGATGGTGTTGTCCTTGACCGTGGAGTCCGACGTCGTGAGGACACCCAGGCCCTCACCACAGTCTCCTGGGACGTTCCCACTCGCTGCGCAGAAGGGCCAGGGGCTCTTCGGCGTGCCGTTGTCGTTGTGGATGACGGTGTTGTCCGCGATCGTGACCCCGCCTGTGCCGGCCGCGAGGATCCCCTCACCGATGGCGTTCTCGGCGGTGAAGCCGCGCACGCTTGCTCCCGCGGCACCTGGACCGAAGAGCGTGACGGCATTGACGAGCCCCGTGGCGTCGATGACAGCCCCGCGCATGCCGTAGAGGTGAATCCTCGTCTCTATGAGGGCACCGCTCGTGATCGTGATCGTCCCGGCCTTGGACTTCACCGAGATGGACGCCGAGCCTCTGTAGGTTCCCGGACAAACGGCGACGGTGTCGCCGGGACCGGCCGCCTTGATAGCTGCATTGATGCTGTGGAACTTCGCTGTGGCGCAAACGGCCGTCAGCTTCGCCCGGCCCTTCAGGGGCGCAACGTAGAGCGTGCCCGCTGCCTTCGGCTTCTCCCCTGCTCCGGCAGGATTACCGATCGCGGCGATCAGCCCGAGCGCGAGGATCGCCGGCAGGGCGACCTTTATTAAGCCACGTTGGAGTTTCATTCGCGTTCCCCCCATTGAGTTGCATGTTTTGAAACAGGAAGTATCGCACCCGAGCACGCGGCTGTCTACACCCTGCCTCTTCTGGGCGGCTGGCAAGCCATGCCCTCGCCCTCGGGACGTTCGGAGCAGAGCCCGATACCTCTGGGCGACAAGAGTGAGGGTGCGCTACACGGCACGCGGGGGCGAGATCCCGGAGGGCAAGCTGCTCTCAAG
>Ga0181521_10004318_pt1 | contig 16290 bp, 11 predicted proteins | sample PEATcosm2014_Bin_32_FD_119764 | JGI IMG/M metagenome (GOLD analysis project Ga0181521, IMG submission 119764) | Peatland microbial communities from MTU Mesocosm Facility, Houghton, MI, USA - PEATcosm2014_Bin02_60_metaG | ecosystem: Environmental > Terrestrial > Soil > Wetlands > Peat | place... | reverse complement strand
CCCGTTAGTCGACTCGAACCTCACGCAGCTTGAATATAGTAACCTGGGGACCGTGTGCGGTTATGGGCTAACGCTGGCCAGCGGCTACGGACTCTGCCCCTGCACGGTGGAAGACTACGACTTCTAGTCTTCTGGCGTGAGGGGCGTTGAGGCCGGGCCTGATTGCTTCAGCTGCATGCGGCGACTGGGCAGGTGCGTGGCGTGACCTGGCGCTCGCCAACAGTCTATTTAGAACGTCTGACAAAACCCGATTCGCGTTGTCTCTGGCAACTTGGGAATTGCCATCCTGTCTTCGTCATTTTGTTCGCCGCCGCAGTCGAACAGCAGTACAATTGGGGCCCATATTCGATGTCGGGGTGGCATCTCATGCCCAGCGTTGCTCCAGCCGCACGCCTGGCTTGCCCATGACGCGGTGAACGACGAATTCAGCGATCCCAGGCCAAGGACGATTACCAGACGCGGCAGGCGTTCTGGGGCATCATGGGCTGGCCCGTCTTGCATCCGAAGGCTTCACCGAACTCCGGCATATTTTGGACGACGCCGTTCACCCGGAACTGCAGCGGCGAGTGCGGATTGGTCTGGACCTGCGTGCGCAGCGCCTCGGGACGAACCGTCCCGCACCAGTCCTGTCCATAGCCAAGGAAGAATTGTTGAATGGGCGTGTAGCCGTCCTGCTTCTGTGTGAGATCGGTTCCCTTCCGTTTAGCGTCGGCCACAAATGCCATGTAGGCCAGACGCAGGCCGCCGTTGTCGGCGGTGTTCTCGCCCAGAGTGAGCTTGCCGTTCAGCTTGACATCAGCCACCGCGACGAAGTTGCCGTATTCCTTGACCTCGCAGTCGGCTTTCTCGTCGAACCGCTTGCCATCCTCGGGAGTCCACCAGTCCGCGAGATTCCCCTTGGCGTCGAACTGACGGCCCTCGTCGTCGAAGCCGTGGGTCAGTTCGTGGCCAACCGTGGCGCCGATGTGGCCGTAATTTTCGGCGTCCGTCGCTTTGGTGTCGTAGGAAGGAGGCTGGAGAATGCCCGCCGGGAAATTGATGTCGTTCATGCTGTCATTGTAGTAGGCGTTGATGGTGGGCGGTGTCATGCCCCACTCGCCGCGATCCACGGGCTGGCCGATTTTGTGGATCTGGCGGAGATTCTCGAAGACGACCGCGCGCTGGCTGTTGCCGTATTCGTCACCACGATCCACGGTGAGCTTCGAGTAGTCCCGCCAGTGGTCGGGATAACCGATCTTGTCGGCTACCGCGTGCAGCTTTTCCAGGGCGCGGACCTTGGTTTCGGGGCTCATCCAATCGAGGGTGGAGATGTCCTGCTCCATCGCCGTCTTGATGTTGCGCACCATCTTCACCATGGCCTCCTTGCTGGAGGGAGGAAACTCCTGGGCCACATAAACCTGTCCCAGCGCCTCTCCGAGGGCACTATCGGTGGCCCCTACACAGCGTTTCCAGCGGGCCCGCTGTTCCGGTTCGCCGAACAGCTTCCTGCGGTTGAAGTCGAACTCTTCTTCGTCAAACGCTTTGGGCAGGGCGAGGCTGTTGGTCCAGTGCAGCAACTGCCAGCGCAGGTAGGCCCGAATCGTGCTGATGTCGGTCGCCTCGATCAGCGGAGTCAACCCTTTGAAGAAATCGGGCATGGCCACGTTCAGCTCTGAAACCGGCGGAAAACCGGCTTCCGCCAGAAGGCGGTTCCAGTCGAAAACCGGCGTCAGCTTCTGCAACTCGGCAGTCGGCATCATGTGATAGATGTTCTGGGGATCGCGCTCGGAGGTGATGTCGAGGGAGACCTTGGCCAGCGCGGTTTCCAGCTGCATGATGTTGCGCGCATCGCTGGCGGCCTGAGCTTCCGGCTCGCCGCCCAGCTTCAGCATGTTCGTAATGTGCTGGACGTATTCCTGGCGAGTCTTTTCGGCCACGTCGCCGGTGCGGAAGTAGTAGTCGCGCTCCGGCAGTCCGAGTCCGGCCTGAGCGGCGCTGGCGATCTGCTTGCTGGCGTCTTTGAAATCCTGCTGTTCGCCCACGGCGAGGAAGGCGTTGACGTTGATCAACTGGAAATGCGCCAGCAACGAGGTTAGCTCCTTCTTCTCTTTCAACGCAGCAATACGATCCAGTTCCGGCTGCAACGGCTTCAGCCCTTTCCGGTTGATCGCATCGGTATCCATGCAGGAAGCGTAATAGTCACCAATTTTCTGTTCGTTGGGAGTGCGCTGGGCTCCTCCCGCGACCGCCTTCTCCAGCATGGAATGCAGCACGCGCTCGGTGTGCTCCTCGGTGATCAAATAACTGGCGTAGGTCGAGCGGTCACTCGGTATGGGATAAAGCTTGCTGAAGTTGCCGCAGGCGTACTGGAAGAAGTCCACGCAGGGATCAGCTTTCATGTCGATCAGTTCTTTCGACAATCCGGGTACCAGCGCGTAATCCTTATCCTGCGCAGCTCCAGTGCTCTGCGCTCGGGCCGACATGGTTAGTCCGCTTACTATGAGGACGACCACTACTGTTGCAGCAAGTTTCTTCATAGTCTTCCTTTCCGAGACCTCTCTCTTACGATACGTCCAGTGGCGCTTGTTCGGGAACGGCGGCGGTCACCGTTCTTATTCGAAGCGCTATCGGATAGATGATAAACCGCGAGGGTGCTGGCAGATTCTCTGCCGGTATCGGCCAGCTACTTCTTTTGAGGGTCCGCGCGGGCAACATGGAGGCGCCGCTCGGTCTCGGGCGGCTTCTCCTTTGTATCACGCGGAAGGTGGGAGCGGTAACTGTCGCAACCGGCGTTTACACGCATTGAGAATTGGCCGGTCCGGGTCAATGAGTCTAATGGCGATTTATCGTCAACTATTCCCCGCTAGGTGTCTCAGGAGCTTCCTGCGCCGTTGTCCACAAGGCTAAGGTCGCAGGCCACAACTGCACTCCGTCGTTGGTGAAATCGCGACGTTGCGCCAATAACCCTCTTGGAAATAGCCGCTTCGGTGGCGTTATCGCCGTTTGGATTAGCGCTCATTCAGCAATTTCGCCAGGCATGGCTGCGGTTGGGGTCTGCTCTCCCTCAACCGCAGAGAACGCGCTAGGCGAGGGCGCCAGCGACGGCGCTTCGATCGTCGGCAGAGGTTCCTCTTTGTGCATCGACGGGAACTTGCCGTATGTCATGCCGCGCCACAACCATTCCATGGGGCCAAAGCGATATCGCTTCAACCACCAATTGCTGAACACAACCTGTGCCCCATAAAGAATGAACGTGGGCACCAGCCCGAGCGCTGGTCCGACGCGTCCAAAGAGACCGGTTGTGTAGTGGTAGAAGAACAAGGTGCACACCACGGATTGCATCAGGTAGTCGGTCAATGCCATGCGCCCCACCGCGGCAAATGGCAGTAGGCGGCGTCGCCAATCCTCGTGCATGAAGATAAGCGCCAGGCCCGAAACATAACCTGCGCTCAAGATATGGGATCCAGGCAGCCAGAGAACGTTCGCAGACCAATTCCACAGGGAAACCTTGTCGGGAGGAATCACTGCTTTCACGACCCCGACGTAACTATTGACGATCAGCCCTACCGGGAGGCACCACGCGCACACACGCTTCAACACCGGACGGTATTCCTCGAGCCGTTGCACGATGCCCGCTCGCCACACCCACATGCCAAGCAGAAACAGCGCCGTAGCATAGATCGCGAAGAACTCGAAGGGCAGCTGCTGCTTCCATTCCACCCAGTTCTGCGCCATGATCTGCCGCACCGTTCCGTGCGCGTAGATATTAATGATCCCGTAAATCTTCTTCATGTCCGTCGGCTTGGGTACCATCCAAGGTCGACGGAAGCGGCTGAAGTAGATGGCCAGGAAAATTGAGCTCATTACGATGGGCAGCGCGAACAAACCTCCCGCCCACCACAGCAATGTTTTCTGTTGGCGTTTGCGGAAGAGCAACAATATTGCACCCGACAACGCATAGGTCAGCAGGATGTCTCCCGCCCAGATCAGCAGCCCGTGGATCAGCCCGAACAGCGCGAGGGCTAGAAGTCGCCGGGGATAGAAGCCCAGGAAGCGCACGCCGCGCGCTTCCGCCCGGCTCATCTGCATGGCAAAGCCCAACCCGAACAGGAAAGAAAAAATCGTGATGAATTTCCCCTGGATCAGGGCATCGATGAAGAACTGGGCCACGACGTCGGCACGGCCGTGAAAGAGGGCCCCGATGTTCCCGTAAACATCGAGGGGCGCGAAGAAAGCGCGCATGTTCGCGGCCAGAATTCCGAACAGCGCCATGCCCCGCAGAACATCGATAAAAACGATGCGCTCTGAAAGGCTGACCGGGCCAACCCGCTGCGCTTCTAGCTGCATGCGCCACCCCCCACACAGGCAATGATGCCATGACCAACCCGAATGGAGTCAAGTGCAGGTTTGGTCAGCGGCTCGCGCGTCAGGGCGTCTTCGGGCGGAGCCGAGCCTCGATCGCTTCCAGCAATCCGGCGCCGGCTTCACCGGCATCGCGGGTGGAAAACTCGCTGTCCAGTTCGATCACTGGAAGTCTGGCACACGCGTCCTGGAAAGATTGCGGCGAGGCCGCGGAAGCGGCCTTGTCAGGGCCTACCAGCAGGAGATCAAAATGCGTGACGCGCATCAACAGAAGAGCGTCGCTCACGCGGCAGGTGCTCTGGACGTCGTATCCGGCGCGGTGCAGCAGTTCGCGCAAGTAGGCGAGCACGTCGACATTGGAGTCGAGGCACAGAATTCTGCGGCCTGTGACGACAGGTGCCTCGGCACGGACTCCGGGGCGGTAGAAGGCGGCGACCGCCTTCTCCTCCGATTCGTGCGCGTCGAACACCGTCGTTAGGCGCGTCATTTCCAGAACCTTACGCACCTGTTCCGGCACCTCGCAGAGCTTCAGGTCTCCGCGCGCCTGATGGGTGCTGGCGAGGATGCGGACCATCGCGCCGAGCCCGCTGCTGTCAATGAATCCCACCTCGCCCAGATTCAGGACGATGGAGCGGTGGGTATGCAACAACCAGGCAACATGCGCCAGCAACGATTCGCTCGCGCTACCCGCAACAATCCTTCCGTTGCAGCGCACGATGGTGACGCGTCCAACCTCACGAGTGTCAAGCGACAGGGGCAATGGGCTTCCCATGCGAATCAACTATTCTCTCATGAGGTAATAGAGGAACATAGAGGAGCACAAGGCTGCCGCCTACTCCGCCTGCTTCGTGATATTCAGAAGCACCCCGACGCACATCAAGGTCACAAACAGCGACGATCCGCCATAGGAAACGAACGGCAGGGGGATGCCTTTGGTTGGCATCAGGCCGAGCACCACGCTGATATTGATGAAAGCCTGCAGCACGATCATGCTGGTGATTCCGACCGCCAGGTAGCGGCCGAAGTTATCCTGCGTGCGCAGCGCCGCACGCGTGCCCCGCCAGAGGAAGATCGCAAACAGAATGATGACGGTGAGCGCTCCCACCAGGCCCAACTCTTCGGCGGTGACCGCGAAAATAAAATCCGTGTGCGGTTCGGGGAGATAAAACAATTTTTGCTTCCCTTCCATCAGCCCCAGTCCGGTAACGCCGCCGGTAGAAACGGCAATGAGCGACTGAATAATGTGGAAGCCAAATCCCTTGGGGTCGGCATAGGGATTCAGAAAGGCCAGGATGCGATCTTTCCTGTACGACACGTGAAAGATCAGGAAATAAAGCGGCCCGAGCGCAGCCGCAAAGGCGTATCCGAAGTAGCGCAGGCGAATGCCGGCGACGAACAGCACGCAAGCGGTAATACCAGCGCAGGCGATAGCGGTGCCGAGGTCCGGCTGAAAAACAATCAGCCCAAGAAAAATCGCAGTGGGCACAGCCGCGGGAATCAGCGTGTTGCGCCAGTCATCCATGACCATGGCCCGGGTTTTGTTTTCGAGAAACCACGCGAGAAATAGAATGAGTGCGGGCTTGGCCAGTTCCGAAGGCTGCAACGAAACCGGGCCCACGTGAAACCAGCGGTGCGTGCCGTGGGCGCGGTCAAGAAAAAAAACCGAGATGAGCAGAAGCGTGGTAAGGCCCAGAAACGAAAAAACCAGCGCCGGATGTTGCAGGCGTTTGTAATCCACCTTCATGGCCACGATCATCACGGCGAGTCCCGCAACCGCCCATACCAGTTGCTTCAGCAGGAATTCGTAGGCCGACCCAAACCGCTCCTTGGCCATCACCGCCGAGGCGCTGAAGATCATGACCAGCCCGATAAAAACCAGGATCGCAGTCACAGTGAACATCCAGCGATCGACGCTGACCCGCTTGGCCATAAGTAATCCATTTCACCACGGAGACAAGCAGACATGGAGGAGTTTCCGCCCCGTATCTAGGAAGGGTGATAACTGAGTTGGTTCCAGCGCGGGCAATCCGGTGGAACGAAATACAGGAATCCAGCCCCAGAGGGGGCGACCGAAAATAGCCCAGCGCTTCAGCGCTGGGAAACCAGGATCTCGTGATTCCAGTCCCGGAAGGACGGCTGAGTTCTCGCGCACACTCGCTCGCTTTGTCGTCATCGCGCGAAGCGACGACCTGACAATCTCCGCGCTACGTCGATCGAGGCACCGCCAGCGACTGCACCGTCTCTTTGAACACTCGTCCGCGGTGTTCGTAATTCTGGAACTGATCAAAGCTGGCGCAGGCCGGAGCAAGAAGAACAACATCGCCCGGCACGGCGGATTCGCTGGCGCGTCTGACCGCGTTTTCCAGAGTCTCAGCGTGTTCGACTTCGGCAGCGCCCTGAATCTGCGATTCGATCTTGGCGGCCGCGGCCCCTATGGTGTAGACGCGCTTCACTCGCTGCCGCAGCAACTCGTTGAGCACGGTGTAGTCGCTGCCCTTATCTTTGCCCCCAAGAATCAGGTGAATATTCGCCGGGAAAGATTCCAGTGCCTTGCTGGTGGCGTCAACGTTCGTGGCCTTGGAGTCGTTGTAGTAATCCACGCCTGCGACTCTGGCCACGAATTCCAGCCGGTGCTCGACGGCTTTGAAATTCCGGACAGCCTGGCAGATCTGTTCGGGTTGGCAGCCGACAAGCATGCCGATAGAAACTCCCGCGAGCACATTTTCCAGGTTGTGCGCGCCTTTCAGCGGTACGTCCGCCAGCGGCATGATCTCGCGTTCGCTATGCCCATCCCGGAAATAGATATGCTCGCCACGGACAAAGGCTCCTTTTTCAATCTCCTTGTTCCGGCTGAACCAGAACAACTGCGCGCGAGTACGGTCCGACAATCCAGCGGTGGTGGGTTCATCGGCGTTGAGCACGGAGAAGTCATCGGCAAGTTGGTTCTCGAAGACGCGCGCTTTGGCGCCGACGTAATTGACAAAAGTCTTGTGACGATCGAGATGGTCGGGCGTGATGTTCAGAATCACCGCGATCCGGGGACGAAATTCAACGATCGTTTCCAGCTGAAAGCTGGATACTTCCAGCACGGTCCAGGTCGCCGGCCCAGCCTGATCCACAAGACTGATGGCGGGCGTGCCGATATTACCGCCAATCAGTGTGGAGAACTTTCCGGCGGCAATAATCTCGCCGGCCAATGCGGTGGTGGTGGTTTTTCCGTTGGCTCCGGTAATGGCGACGATCGGACCGGCCATAAATCGCGCCGCGAGTTCGATTTCGCCGATAACCGGCTCTCCCAGGTTGCGCGCCTGCACCAGTTGCGGCGCATCGGCCGGCACGCCGGGGCTCACGACGATCAAGTCTTGCCCACGAAAGGTGCGGTCGCCGTGGCCCCCGGTTTCGACCGTGATCCCATGCTCCAGCAGGAGCAGGATTTCATTGCGAAGCTCGGATTCGGGCTTCGAATCCGAAACCGTAACGCGGGCGCCGCGCGACTTAAGAAAAAGCGCGGAGGCCACGCCCGATTTGCCGAGACCAACCACCAGCACGCGTTTGTTATTCAGCTCCATAGACCTGACCGAAGTGAGGCAGTGTAAGCAAGCCAAGCCGCTGCAGTGAACAAGCACACTAGCACACCGAGTCATCGGGCCAGGCCGGTGCCGATGATGCTGAATACACAACCTAACCCAGCAGTACAAACAGCAATCGTTCCAATCAAGTTGAAAGCATCAGTGATGGCGCCAACATTTCCTGACCACCAGTTGGCCAGCACAGTTAGAGAAAGCCAGAGGGCTGACAGAGAACCAAGAGCTAATCCTACTAAGCTAAGGATCATTCGGACAGGTGCTCTGCCGAGGATTGGCTGCCGGAGGCGCGCTAACCACGTCCAAGCCCATACCGTCAATGCATCAGCAGCGAACAAAAGAGCTGGATGACCTGTCATAAAGGCCTTCCTACCTCAGTTTCAGCGTGGTCAGCGCAAACAGCGCGAATACCAGCGATGCGATCCAGAAGCGCACAATCACCTTCGATTCCGACCAGCCCAGCAGTTCGAAGTGATGGTGAATCGGCGCCATCTTGAAAATGCGTTTCTTGCGCAGCTTGTAGGAACCAACCTGCAAGATCACCGAAAGCGCCTCGATGACGAAAATACCTCCGATGAACGGCAGCAGCAGTTCCTGTTTGATCATAACGGCTATGGTGCCGATCGCGCCGCCCAGCGCCAGCGAGCCGACATCGCCCATGAACACTTCCGCCGGATGCGCGTTATACCAGAGAAATCCGATGGCGGAACCGACCATGGCTCCGCAGAAAATAGTGAGCTCACCGATCTGCGGCATGCGCTGCAATTCGAGGTAGATGGCAAACGTGGCGTGGCCGCTAAGGTAGGTGAGGACCGCGAGCGCTCCGGCCGCGATCACCGTGCAGCCGATGGCGAGCCCGTCAAGGCCGTCGGTAAGATTCACCGCGTTACTCGATCCGACAATCACAAGCACAACGAAGGCCACGAACGGCAGGAAGGCCAGCGGCCAGAGGTGGGGATGAACCACCAGCCTCTGGATCACCAGGTCAGGATGGAACTGCTTGAAGAACGGGACCATCAACCTGGTGGAGTACTCTCCGCGGTATTGCAAAGCGATCAGTGCGATCGCAATCAGAATGCTGGCCGCGGCCTGAAACCCCAGCTTGACGCGCGCGGTAAGACCGAGATTGCGGTGATGAACGACTTTCAGGTAATCGTCGGCAAAACCGATGGCAGCGAAGGCCACCGTGGCAAACACGGCGATCCAGACGAACGGATTACTCAGGTCCGCCCAGAGCAATGTAGGCACCAGGATCGCGATGGCGATCAGCAACCCGCCCATAGTCGGCGTGCCCGCTTTTTTCTGATGAGCCTGCGGCCCCTCTTCGCGGATATACTGCCCGATCTGGAAATCTTGCAGACGCCGAATCACGATGGGCCCGACGATCAGGCCAGTGAACAGGGCGGTAAGACTGGCAAAGGCGGTGCGAAACGTCAGGTAACGAAAAATGCGGAATGGCGGAACATAATGGTAGAGCTTCAGGTAGAGCAGCCAGTAGAGCAATCCGCCTCCGAGTACCAGTGATTACAGCGTGGAAAACCAGTAGCGCCGGCATCCTGCCGGCTGTCCCGAGGGCGTCTCGCCCTCGGCGGTAAAACGGTACAAATCACGCGGTCACGGTACTAGTCTGTAGTCTGAGCCCCGATCTTTCGTTGCCACGTCTCCAGCGCTTTCTCCAGTTTCACGCCGCGAGACGCTTTCAGCAATACGACATCGCCTTCCCGAGTCTCTCGCGCCAGCCACTCGCCGGCGTCCTCTGGCGTCGCGACGAATTCCGCTTTCATACCCGCGTCGCGAGCCGCTTCCACCATCGCCTTCGCCAAGCCCCGCACGCCGAGCAGAGAGTCAAGTTTACTTCCTGCCATGTAACGCCCGCACTCCCGATGCAGTTCCTCGCCGGTCGGCCCGAGTTCCAGCATTTCGCCGGCGACGACAATCCGGCGCCGGGCGGGCATGGCAGCCAGAGTATCGACGGCAGCCATAAGCGCCTTCGGACTTGAATTGTAGCAATCGTACAGCACGGTGATGTTGCCCACTTGAACGACCTGGCCGCGCTTGTCGGCAGGCTGGAGCGACGGCAGAGCTGCGGCGATCTCGGACGGGGTAATGCCATGCTCAAGCGCTATGGCAGCCGCGGCCAGAACGTTGTACACGTTGTGCTTGCCGAGCAGCGGACTCTGCACTAACTGGCGCACTTCGCGGCTGACGAGATCGAAGCGCGTGCCTTCGGGTCCGAGCACCTCAATGTTTTCCGCCCGTACGTCCGCAGGAACAGCTGCCGTCGGCTTCAATCCGAACAGGACGACCTTGCCCTTGAAGTCGCGCCCGAACTGGCACACATATTCGTCGTCGGCATTCAGCACCGCCGTGCCGCCGTGCGGAAGAGCTTCGATCAGTTCATACTTCGCGCGCGCGATTCCGGCGATGGAGTCGAAGCTTTCCAGATGCACGGGCGCAACATTGGTGACCACGGCCTGGTTCGGCAGGGCGATGCGAGCCAAAGCAGAGATTTCACCGGAGTGGGACATTCCCATCTCGACCACGGCAAGATCGTATTCCGGCTCAAGAGTCAGCAGCCCGAGGGGCAAACCAAAATGATTATTGAAATTCCCCTTAGTGCGATGCACACGGTACTTGATCGCGAGCAAATGGGCCATCGCTTCTTTGGTAGTGGTCTTGCCCATCGAACCGGTAATGCCGATGGCAGTCTTGCCCCAGATTTTTCGGACCGCCGTCGCCAAAGTCTGGAGCGCAATGAGAGTGTCGTCGACGGCAAGCAGGCCGGCGGGGCCGGAAAGATCGGAATAGCGCGCCAACTGATCCTTCCGAACCACCGCGGCAATCGCGCCTCGGCTCATTGCCTGCTCAACAAAGTCGTGACCGTCGAGCCGTTCGCCTTTGACGGCAAAAAAGAGTTCGCCGGCCTGCACGGTGCGGGAGTCGATGGAATATCCCTGGGCCGTAGCGCGACCGTCGTATTGGCCGGTCGCAGACAGGAATTCGGCGATGCGGGAGAGAAGAAGTTTCATACAGTCTTCCCCGCGGTGCCCGCCTTCGCGGCACGTTTGCAGTCGTAGCCGAGGGCCGTCAGGTTCTCGCAAGCAACGTCCACATCGTCGAACGGAATCGTTCCCTCCCGTGTGACCTGCACTTTTTCGTGCCCCTTGCCCGCAAGCAGCACGATGTCGCCGGGGGCTGCCTGCCGGAAAGCAATAGCGATAGCCTTGCGACGGTCGGGCTCCATGGAGTATTTTGCGCCCGACTTCTGCAATCCGACTAGCGCATCGTTGATGATGGCCAGCGGATCTTCGGAGCGCGGGTTGTCGGAGGTGAGCACGACGAAGTCGCTGCCCTTGCCCGCCGCCTCGCCCATCAGCGGACGCTTGGCGCGATCGCGATCTCCACCGCAGCCGAAAAGCGTGAGGACCTTGCCTTTGAGGCCGGCGCGGGCGACAAAATCGCGAGCCAGCGCGGTGAGGTTCCGGAGCGCGTCGTCGGTGTGCGCGTAATCCACGACCACCGTGAAGGGCTGGCCGCAATCCACGCGCTCGAAGCGCCCGGGAACGCTGGTAAGGTCGAAGACCCCCTTTGCGATCGCCTCGGCGGAACAATCGCGCGCATGCCCGGCGGCAGAAGCTGCGAGCACGTTATAAACATTCACATTGCCGATCAGCGGAGACCACATGGCGATCTTTCCCGAGGGCGTCACCATCTGAAAACGGGTTCCCCGCGGCGTGATTTCGACGGACTCGGCACGAAAATCGCAGTCGCCGTCGCCGGACGTCAGGCCGTAGGAAAGCACGACAGCGCTCTTCCTCCTGCAAAACTTCCAGAGCTGCCGGCCGTATTCATCGTCAATATTAAGAACGGCGACGCGCGGAGGATCGGTCCCGCAGCCTTCGAAAAGCACCTGTTTGGCGCGGAAGTAATTTTCCATCGTACCGTGGTAATCCAGATGGTCGCGCGTGAGATTCGTGAATACGGCCACATCAAAAGGAATTCCAAAAACACGCTGCTGCTCCAGCGCGTGCGATGACACTTCTATCACCGCTTCGGTGACTCCCAAGCCCAAACCCTCCGACAAAAGCCGGTTCAACTCCAGCGCTTCCGGCGTGGTATGCGGAGCCGGCAAAATCTTCCCGGCCACATGGTATTCAATCGTCCCGACCAGCGCGGTCTTGCGTCCGGCCGCTTGCAATATGGATTCGATCAGGAACGCGGTCGTGCTTTTTCCGTTTGTGCCTGTAATTCCAGCATTCGCAATGCGCTCGGCAGGACGTTTGTAGAAATTCGCGCTCAGGCGGCCGAGCGCGCGGCGCCCATGCACGACCTGCGCCCAGGCAACCGCGGGCCGCGCCGCCTCGGACGCGGAGTCGGTGACGATGGCAACCGCTCCGGCAGCGATGGCCTGATCGATGAACCGATTGCCGTCGCTGGTCTCACCCTTCATAGCGACAAAAACAGTTCCGGGGCGCACCCGCCGGGAATCGTATTCCACCCCAGCCACGGCCGGGTTTCCGCTCTGGGAGAGTACCTCGGCGCCCTGGAGAAGCTGTTGGAAATTCATTGCAGCGATTATAACGAGTAGCGCCGGCGTCTCGTCGGCTCATCGTCCAAGGTAGCGCCGGCGTCTCGCCGGCCCCTCATCCGAGTAGATGGCATCGGTCGTGCCCGAAGGCCACCTCACCTTCCAAACTTCACCACCACCCGCGATCCCACCGCGACGTGCGCTCCGGGCTGGGGCGATTGTTCCCGGGCAACGCCGCTGCCAATGGCGTCGAGGTCGAGCCCGGCATTCTGCGCGGCCTCAACCGCAAGACGCAGCGTCTTGCCGAGGAACGACGGAACCTCGATCCCTCCCTCTTCCACGTCGAGAACCACCGTTCCGCCGGTCGGCAATTTCTGCGTGGGTGAATTCTCGAATTGCGCGGAAGATTGTGCAGCCGGCGAACTCGCTGCCGCTGTCGTCAAGCCGCTCAGCGCCGGATGATCCGCATCTCTTGCGGTCCGCGCGGCGGGAACGACCTGGGCTCCAATCGCGCCGGGCTTGACCGCGGTTGGAATAGCGGGCGTCTCATTGGCTTCGGCCATATCCAGGCTGGCCCCGAGGTGATCGGGCGAGCTTTCTTCCAGGCTTGCGTCAGGAACATCGCGGCGAGCGAGCAACACCTGGCGGCTGGACGGAAGCAGAACATCATGCGGAACGTGCAGATACTCGAGCACCTGCTGCATGATTCGCTGAAAGACCGGCGCCGAAACCTGACCTCCCTGGTGCAGGCCGACAGCAGAGTCGAGAATCACCACCACCGCGATTTGCGGATCGTTGATAGGAGCAAACCCGGCAAAAGATGCCACATACTTCGTCTTCGAGTAAGCGCCGGTAGCTGGGTCCACCTTCTGCGCCGTCCCCGTCTTGCCCGCCGAACTGTAGCCCTCGAGAAGAGCTTTGCGTCCGGTACCGTGCAGCACCACTCCCTGCAGCATCTGGCGCATCTCGGCTGCAGTCAGAGGTGAAATCACCCGCGTCCCCCCAGCGGGCTGGAAGGCAATCGTTTGCGGAGTATTCTGCGGCGCGATTGTCCCAGCGACGATGCGCGCCGGAACGCGCACGCCGTCGTTGGCAATCGTAGAAATCAAGGAAGCAAGCTGCAACGCCGAAATGCCAATCTCCTGCCCCATGGAGATCGCGCCAATGGAAACTTTCGACCACCGTTCCACCGGCTTCGTCAGCCCAGCCGTTTCGCTCGGCAGCTCGATCCCCGTCCGCTGACCGAATCCGAAGGCGCGAATGTATTTGTAGAGTCGCTCGTCGCCGAGCCGCAGCGCGACTTTGATGGCGCCGACGTCGCTCGACTCCGCAATAATGTCGGCGACCGAGAGCATGCCGTGCGGCCTGCTATCGCGGATGCGCATGCCATTGATGACGATCGATCCCATCTGGCAGTCAAACATTTCGTCGGGTCGCGTGATCTTCTCTTCCAGGCCGGCCGAGATAGTCACCATCTTGAAAGTCGAGCCAGGCTCGTAGATGTCGCTGACGGCGCGGTCTTTCAGCGCCTCGTTCTTGATTTCCTTCCGAATATTGGGATTGAACGTGGGCCGGTTGGTGAGAGCCAGAATCTCGCCGGTGTGAGGATTTTCCACGATCACGGTGCCGGCAATGGCGTGCGTCTCTTCCATCCCGCGCTCCAGTTCCCGTTCGGCGATGTACTGGATGTTTTGATCGATGGTGAGGACGACGCTATTGCCCGCTTCGGGCTCCTTTTCCACACTGGCAAACCAGCGCTTGCGCGCGTCGACGGAAATCATCAGCTTGCCGGGCTTGCCCTGCAGTTGCTGATTGAATTGTCTCTCCAGCCCGCTCAGCCCCTGATCGTCGGTGCCAACGTAGCCCAGAATTTGCGCCGCCAGTTCGCGCTTGGGATAAAAGCGCTTGGGTTCTTTCTGGTAATGGATGCCTTGCAAATTCAGCGCGCGGATGCGCTCAATCGCTTCGGCGTCGGCCTTGCGCGCCACCCAGCAAAAGGTTTTGTGCGCGCGGCAGTCGGCGAGCACGACCCGCGGATCGTCCTGCGTGATGCGTGAAATCAGGCTAATTGCATTAGCGAGATCGGGGGTTTCCGATGGCACCGCGAATGCCGAGTCCACCTGGATGGACATAGCCAGCTCCCGCCCAGCGCGATCGTAGATGACGCCGCGTTTCGGCGAGAGATCGAAACTGCGTTGCTGCTGATGCTGGGCGCGGCGCTCAAAATCGCCGTAGCAGAAGATTTGCAAATAAACCAGGCGCAGGCAGATGGCCAGCAGCCAGAAGCAAAGCAATCCAGACAAGGCGTAGAGCCTGAATCTTGCGTCGTTCGAAGAAGTACTCGCCGCCACTTCCAGTCCTCAGAAACTTTCGGCGGCCCCGGAGAGCCGCCGCGAAAACAACCGACTTCCCGTAGAGACGCGGCTTGCCGCGTCTCCCACCGCAGCGGGAGACGGGGCAAGCCCCGTCTCTACCGGTCTACCGCGCCGAGACCACCGCGACCGGCGTCACACTGGCCATTACCGGCGCACCCGCATCGCTGGCGGCGTCCATGCGAAGCACCTGGCCCGGCTGCGGCGATTGCAGGCCGAGCTTGCGCGCCATCACATCGATTCGCTCCGGATCGCGCAGCGACGCCTCTTCCAGGCGCAGGGCCCGGTTCATTTCCGTGAGACCCTCGCGTTCCGACCGCAGCGTCTCGATCTTGTACCCGTATTCAATTGCGCGGAAGTGCTGCAGCGCATATCCCATCACCAGCAGGAACAAGCAACCGAGCGCTAGTCCGAAGGATTTCATCTCGCGCGCGCGGCGCGGATCTTCGACTTTGACCAGGCGCGAGTTATCGATGGTCTTGCGGAAATAAATTTCCGGGGTCCCCAGCCAGCAGGACTTGCGCCGGCTGAAAGGAGCTGCGCTTTGCATGGCCACTGCGCTCATGATTTATGCCACTCCAAGAAATTTGGAATCGTAGGCTGCGTTTTCCGGAAGGGAAGCGAACCCTGTTTCGACGAACATGGCTTCGACGAACATGGGTTCAACGACCGAGGCTTCGACGAGCATGGGTTCGACGCCCAATGCTTCGACGCCCAGTGCTTCGACGACCAGGGCCCCGTCCGCTTGCGCCGTCTTTTCTGCGCGCTCGACCGTTGCCATCAGATCTTCAATAAGAGTGCCGGTAAATGTCATTTCGAATAATCCAGTTTTCTTCTCCGGACGCGGCCTTGTTCTGTTTTTCTTGGCCGCTCCGGGAAAACTCCACCACAGAGTTGCGGCCTCTTCATACGGAACGGCCGCGATTCCCAAACTCTTTACCCGGCGCGCCTTACCATCACCGCACCGGGGGCCCGGCAGTTTCTCCGGGTCAAACTCAAACTTTTTCAGCGGCGCGCATCTTGGCGCTGCGCGACCGCGGATTGCGATCGATCTCTTCCCCGCTGGCCGTCACCGGCTTCTTGGTCAGCAGCCGGTACCAGCCCTGCTTCGCTCCCTCGCGAAGCGCATCCTTGACGATCCTGTCTTCGAGCGAGTGAAAGCTGATCACCACCAGCCTTCCTCCCGGCTTCAGCACCCTGGGCGCCGCCTCCAGCAGTGCTTGCAGATCGTCCAGTTCACGGTTTACGAATATTCGGAGAGCCTGAAAGGTTCGCGTCGCCGGATGAATCCGCTCATGTTTCATTGACCGGGCCGCGGCCGCTACCACCTCGACAAGTTGCGTCGTCGTGCGTATCGGCCGCGACCGGACAATGGCTCTGGCGATTCTCCGCGACCTCCTTTCCTCACCTAATTCGTAAATCACATCGGCCAGCTCGCGCTCGTCGATGTGGTTTACCACTTGTT
>Ga0181521_10004315_pt1 | contig 16298 bp, 14 predicted proteins | sample PEATcosm2014_Bin_32_FD_119764 | JGI IMG/M metagenome (GOLD analysis project Ga0181521, IMG submission 119764) | Peatland microbial communities from MTU Mesocosm Facility, Houghton, MI, USA - PEATcosm2014_Bin02_60_metaG | ecosystem: Environmental > Terrestrial > Soil > Wetlands > Peat | place... | reverse complement strand
GTTGGTCCAGGCCTCGATCCCCGGCGCGATGTAAAGGCAATTGGTCTCCTTCAAACGCTGCAACCGGGACCCGCGAAGGATCGAAAGCGAACTCTCCATGATGTAGGGATTACGGGCTTTTTCAGGAATCTTTTCGATAATGCCCAGCACCTGATCGAACTTCACTCCGAAGTTGGGATCGTGGTAAGTGACCTTGACGCCGGGCAGTTTTTTGGACACGTAGCGTAAATCGGCTTCGAGTCGTTCCAGCGGGAGCACCGCATACGGGCTGTTCCAATCCACGCAGAAGTCGCAACTGTAAGGACAGCCCACACTGCTTAACAAGGGCACCGAACCGAGGCCCCGCGCTCGACCCCGGGTGAACAGGGCTTTGACAATTTCGGGCATCCGCTCCTCGACGCTGGGGATTTCCTTCAAGGGCCGCCCGCTGCTGATGATGGAGTGGCGGTCGAAGCTGCCGCGCAGAATGTCGTTGATCAGCGTCTTGTCGCTGTCTTTAACGACCAGGTCGAAAAACCGGAGACAATCGGTGGGGAAGGATTTGGCGTGCGGTCCGCCGATGACCGTCAGGGTTTTTTCGGTGCGATAAAGCTTGGCCAGGGCGTAGGCCAGCGCGCTGGCCTGGGTGTAGGTTGAAATGAAGACCACGTCCAGGTCGTCGGGCAGCAAACTTTTCGGATCTTGATGTCCATAAAACGTGGCGTAGAACGCCTGATGACCGAGTTGGCGGCACCAGACGGCCACCAACTGCGGGGTAATGCTGCAATAATACCGCTTGAAATGGGCGCCATAGGCCGACTCAACCCAGTTCCGAGACTCTGATTCCACGAGCAATTCAATGATGCCGACTCTCATCATGGCAGTGGGTTCACGGCGTTGCGGAGTTGGTGTGCGCCGCCGAATTTGCCGAAGATTTCCGCCACGTTGCCGTGTTGTGAAATCGGCGGAACTTTTAGCGCGTCGGGCAGCGCGACTTGGAGTTCGCCGTCGAAGGCCGGGGACAGGTGGAATTTCTCGTTGGACCGAAAATCCGCCACAAGCTCTTTAATCTTTGCAAAGGCTGCATCAAACCCGGCTGGCATGCTGGGAGTGAGTGTGCGCCGAAGATTTATCAGCGTCAATGCTCTTCAGGATTAGCAGTCAATGGGGTGTTCACCCCATAGACGGAATGAGGCAACTGACCCACATTTGAAACACAGTCATTGACGTTCGTTAAACACCAATGGTTGTGGCGTAACAGTATCATGAAACGAATCACTGTCCTGCTGGCGGACGACAACAGGGTCGTGCGCAGCGAATTTAGAAGGATACTGGAACGCGAAGACGATCTTGAAGTGGTCGGCGAAGCGAAAAACGGCCATCAGGCGGTCGTCATGGTCAAAAAACTTCGTCCCGCATTAGTTCTGATGGACATTGCAATGCCGCTGCTCAATGGTTTGCAGGCCACTCGCCAGATTCTCAAAGCCGCCCACGCTACCAAAGTGCTCATGCTTTCGGCGCACAGTGATGATGCGTATGTCGAAGAGGCGACCAACTCCGGCGCGATGGGCTATCTGCTCAAACAAACCGCCGCTGACAGTGTGTGCCCCGCGATTCGGGAAGTCCAAAAGGGGAACACCTTTTTCAGCCCGTCGATTTCCAGCCGTCTTCACAAACGGAATCGGAAAAAGTTGATGGATTGAGCCGGTTGGCGCTTTTCAGTTCCGCTTCGCGGTTGACATTCTTGGCCCGGCGTGGCTGAGTGCTCGGCGTTAGACGTTTATGCCGTATCGCCCGGATGAAAAGATCATGCCTATCCATGATTCGACCGCGCACCTTGGTCGCCATTTTCATGGTCTTATTCATGTTTGCGCCGAACGGGTTGACTTCTTCGGGGCCTTCTGATGCGATTGAAAGGGGACGAATATTTTTGGTGAACCTTATTGATCCCGACTTGAGCCTGTTACCTGAGTATCGTGGCGCGAACGTCTATTGGCTGTTTCATGATAATTATCTGGCCGCGAAAGTGCTGGCCGTCAGCCACCCGAAGATCGCCCAGCGCATCATGGCCGCGATCCACCGTGAGGGCATTTATAAATCGGGTAGGATTCAAGTCATCTTCGGAGAAGCCGAAGAACCATTGCCATTTCGTCAGCATCAACTGAAAGACGTGCGTCGTGTCGGAAACAAAGTCATCCGCACCGAGGTAGCGACTGGCCAAGTTTTCGATGGCTGGGATGGGTATGCCGACCTCCTTCTGCTGGCCTGCATTGCGGAACGGAACCAGCCAGCAGCCCGCCAACACTGGGAAGCGGCTATGCGCTTGTGGGACGGCAAGGGGTTCCTCGATACTGCGGCGAGGCACGACCAACGTTATTCAACCTACAAGCTGGGTCTTGCGCTGCTCGGCGCCAACCACCTGTCGCCGCCTGCCAAACCACCGCAAGGCTTGCTCGACAAGTTGCTGGCTCTCCAAAACGAATCCGGCGGCTGGATAACCGATTACGATGCGACCGGCAAGAAGCTTGGCGTGGCAAATGTGGAAACTACATGCCTCGCCATCTTGGGCATTGAGGCGTTCACAGGGCATAAACAATCTTCGGAGCAATGACCGCAACGCCTACTTCGACAAAGCTCCGCGAGAGATTTATGTCAAGGCCGAGCCGAAAGCCTAACCAGTGCGCGAGCATGTGTGAAAAGTGCCGACCCGAAATTCGGTAACGATCACATTTTGGACATGGCGAATTTTCGTGAATCGAGCAGATGGATGGCTGAAGCCACCGCCGGTCAGCGCATTCAGTTCCGCATTCGCGGTTGACCAGCGTACGCTTTGAAATCATGGATGAATGAACGGGTATTTTGCTGCGATGTCAAAGCTCCGTGAATGTAGAAAAATATCGTGCTGTCGCCTACCGATGGTGGCGAAAAGAAATCCGCCCACTTTTGATCCTTGCGCTGGTCATGTTTTCCATCCGGTCGTCCCTGGCGGATTGGAATGATGTGCCCACCGGCTCAATGAAGCCGACGATTCTCGAAGGCGACCGCGTTTTCGTGAATAAGCTGGCCTACGACCTTAAAGTACCGTTTACCACCTGGCACATCACTGAGTGGAGCAATCCACAGCGTGGCGATATTGTCGTTTTCTTTTCACCGAAGGATGGTACACGGCTGGTTAAACGCGTCATTGGCTTGCCCGGCGACACCGTTGAGTTGGTAAATGAACGGCTAGTCATCAACGGTCAGCCTGTGGAATATGCGTCACCGGATTCGGAAATGGCGGCGCAACTTTCCGAGGCTGAACGCGAACGTAGCATTTTCGCGACTGAAAAACTTCCCGCTTGCCCGCACGCTGTTATGGCCATCAACGGAGTTCCAGCGATGCGAACCTTCGGGCCAGTGCATGTTCCAGAGGGCCACTATTTCATGATGGGTGACAATCGCGACGACAGCTTTGATTCGCGCTATTTCGGCACGGTCGCGCGTGGTCAAATTGTGGGCCGCGCTACTGGCGTAGTTCTTTCCCTCGACAAAAAGAATTACTGGCTGCCACGCTGGAGTCGCACCTGTTCTTCACTGGAGAGCAAAGCCAAATAAAGCGGTCAGGAGCCGGTTGGCGCTTTTCAGTTCCGCTTTCGCGGTTGACATCAGCGGCCCGGCGTGGCCGGCATGTGCTGTCGTAAGGCAACATTGAGCGTTATGCAAAAATTACGTTCTATTCATTTGTATCTGGGGTGCATCTTTGCACCGATGCTATTGTTCTTCGCCATATCCGGCATCTGGCAAACCTACGCCCCTCTTCCTGCCTATCAGCACTCGGCGGTGCGGGCATGGTTATCCACCATTCACACTTCACACGGGTTAAAGGCAGGCACTTTGAGCAGTCCCGCTCTGCGGGATTTTGTGCTCGTTATGGCGGCGAGCTTTATTGTCACGACCATTCTCGGTGTCGTAATGTCGGTGAAGTATAGTCGGAGTCGCCGAGCGGCATATTGTTGCCTTGCCTTCGGAGTGTTGTTTCCGTTGGTTTTTATACTGATTAAGGCATTTGGATGAAGATACTGACTGAACGCCCAAATGCGTCCCTGTCTCCGGTGACGAAAATGTCACCCGTTAATACTTTTGATGAGCCTGAATTGCGTGTAGGTTGAACGCCGTGAACAACAAATGGGATTATCTATACCGGCTGAAATCGGCAATTGAGCAATTGCATAAGTGCTCGGCCTGTTATCTTCGCACTCGATTGGTTGAGGAAAAGGTCTGTGGAAAAACAGTGTGGGTTGGAGACGTTGAGGTTTTCGCCCTCACCGGACACCGGAAAACCAAACGCTGCTACGCATGGAGCCGCCGCGAGGGAAAGAATGAAAAAGACGAACGGTTTGTTTCCGTGTTGGAAATTCCACCTGTCAATTCTCCACAAACCGCCGTGCGAGCCGGCATCGTTTCGGATTCAGAAAAGGGCCGTCGGCAGGCTTGATTTTTGCGGTTCAACTCCGTGTCGTTGGGATGCTGGTCGGCCACCTGCGACCACGACTGCGATGGTGCCGATTTCTACAATTGTAGGTATCAAAAGTTTCTACTTCATTCGGTTTCCTTCGATTGGTTCGCTGGCTGGCCCGGCTTCGATGCATTGTCACAAGCGTTGCCGTTGTGGCCGCTGACCCCCTTTTCGACGCAGCGGCGGAAGGCGGGCACTCTGAACAGGAGCCGAAACGGCGCGTAAGCCGGGATATTCCGCCAGATCAAGTCAATGCCGTCAGCGCCTCTGAAGATTCGGCCACGCAAGTTGCTCATCCTTGAACGTGACGCCGGCTTTAGCCTTGTCCATGAGCCATTCGTTGAATCGTTCCGACACGGAGTCGGCGAAGGGCGCGAGCACGGGTTGTTGTTCCAGCGCGAAGCGGACGAGGGCGACAAGGTCGGCAAAGCGTCCGGCCTGTGAGCGGCCTTTGACCTTGCCGGGCGCAGTGGCGGCGAAGGCGTCCCAAAGGCGGTCTTCGGTCCAGGCGGCATGGTTGTCGCGCAATTTCTTTTCCAGTTCCTTGAGCATCTTTTCCGTGAGCCGCTGTTTGTAGGGGCGACTGTAAAGAATTTGCAGGGCGGTGATCTCGGCCTTGTGCTGCTCGATGTAATCGCGGAAAGATTTCAGAATGTTCGCGGCTTTTTCCTTCGCGGCGGCGTCAAAGCCTTGGTGCGTGACAACGTCGGCGGTGACGGTGTCAATGGTTTGTTCGGCTTCCCGTTTAGCCTTGGCCAGCGCTTCGCGCAACGCGGGCAAATCGAATGGCGCGCAGGCTTCATCAACCAATTGTTTCTGTGCAGCGGCAAATTTCGGCAGTGCGACTTCATCCGGCGATGCGCCGGGTTTGCCGGCTGCCTTCTCGGCAATTACGTCAGGATTCACCGCGCGCAGCAACGCGGCGGACATTTCGGCCAGCGATTTGCCACCGGCGATGGTGCTCAGGGTCTTGGCTTCGTCGCGGGGGATTTCGCGGTCGAGGCGCGCGAGGCGTCCGGCCAGCGTGGTGAGGGTGTCTTCGTCGCGTTTGCCGAGGGCGACGCCGAGCAGGAGCTTGTCGAAGGCGACGGTGGGCTTTTTCTCCAGCGGACGGGAATCAGTCTTGTCGCTCTCGCACACGCCCACGGCGTCCACGATGATGAAATGGGTTTTCGCCCGCGCATCCGCGCCGCTTACGGCCTGCAAATCGGTGGGCGTGAGAACGCGCGTGCCCCGGCCTTTCATCTGCTCGAAATAGACGCGGCTGCGGACATCCCGGAGGAAAAGAAGGCATTCGAGCGGCTTGATGTCCGTGCCGGTGGCAATCATGTCCACGGTGACGGCGATGCGGAGTTGGGGCGAGGTACGGAATTCCTGGATGAGCGATTCGGTGTTGGCCGGTTTGCCAGTGACGGGATGTTTCGCTTGGTAAGTGATTTTCTTGGCGAAGTCGTTGCCGCGTCCGAACACTTCGCGCACGAGGTGAACGACGTCTTCGGCATGGGAGTCATCCTTGCAGAAGATTAGTGTCTTGGGCACGAGCGCGCGTCCGGGAAACAGTTCTGTGAAGAGCGCGTCCCGGAACGCGGTCAGCACGGTGCGGATTTGCGACGGAACGACGACGGAACGGTCGAGGTCCTGCGCGCCGTAGGCGAGGTCTTCGTCGAGTCGTTCCCAGCGGCGGGCGCGGGTTTCCTTGTGGCGTTTGTCCACGTAAAAACCTTTCTCGACCCGGCCGCCCTGCTCGGTGACCTGCGTTTTGATGCGATAAACTTCGTACCCGACGTTCACGCCGTCGGCCACGGCGCGTTCATGGCCGTATTCGGTGACGAGGTTCTGGTTGAAGAAACCGATGGTCTGCTTCGACGGAGTGGCAGTGAGGCCGATGAGATGGGCGTCAAAATATTCCAGCACCTGCCGCCAGAGGTTGTAGATGGAGCGATGGCATTCGTCCGTGACGACGAAATCAAAAGTTTCGATGGGAATGGCGGGGCTGTAGCTGACCGGAAGAGGTTCGGCTCGCGCGGATTCCCGCCCTGCCAACGCGGCGGAGACTTCGAAGCCGGATTTTTCATCGAGGTCTTCATCGAGTTCCTCGCCGCGCAGCATCGAGTAAAGGCGTTGGATGGTGCAGATGGTGACGCGGCAAACGGAGTCGAGCTGGTTCGAGGTGAGGCGCTGGACGTTGTAAAGCTCGGTGAACTTGCGGCCGTTGTCGGGTGTGACGAACTGGTCGAACTCGCCCTTGGCCTGGCGACCGAGATTGGCGCGGTCCACGAGGAACAGGACGCGGCGTGCGCCCGCATATTTAATGAGCCGGTAGGTGAACGCACAGGCAGTATAGGTCTTGCCCGCGCCGGTGGCCATCTGGATGAGCGAACGCGGCTGGTCGGAGGCGAAGGATTTTTCGAGTTTGGTGATGGCTTCGATCTGGCATTGCCTCATGCCGGCGGTGACGAGTGGCTTCGCAACGGGCATTTTGGCAAGGCGCCGGCGAAGGGTGTCGGCTTCGGCGGCCCACGAAGCCAGCGTTTCCGGGCGATGGAACGAGAACACAAGGCGCGAGCGCGGTTCGGGGTCGCGTTCGTCGCGGAAGAACGTTTCGACACCGGTGGATTCGTAGAGAAACGGAAGTTTGCCGGGCGTCACGGCAGCCAGAAAATCGGGCAGGCTTGACGCGTAACGGGTTGATTGTTCAGCCGCAACGGAAAGATTTTTGCCTTGTTCCGTCCGCTTGGCTTCGACGATGCCAATTGGTTTACGGTTTACCAGCAGCAGATAATCACAAGGGCCGGTGGTCAGCGGCACTTCACGCACGGCAATGCCGGGACCGGCGGAGAGATTCAACGGCTTGTAATCCTGAACGATCCAGCCCGACGCGGTGAGTTGCGCATCTATCTTTTGTCGGGCTTGTTGTTCCGGCGTCATGCTTGAAGGTTCTGAATTTTTCCCATACCCATGCAGATTGGCGAGCCAAGTAAAAGGCTTGCCTCACGTGGTGAACATCGTAGGACGGAAATGCGGTTTGGCAATTGCAAAACGTTGTGTGGAAAATGGTTGAGTGTTGATCCTCCTTCGCATGAAGCTACGGAGGACAGGGGGTTGATCCGTCGCCGACAAGGCTATGACGGGACAGGGAGTTGAGAGACGCCATTTTTTGACGGCAGCAGGCAAACTACACACAAGCGCTTTTTCGTGGAGGTCGGCTGCCTTCCACGCATTAGCTGGAATCAGTTCTTGACTGGCCGGAAGTCGGTTAGCGGTTCCTGTGACGTCTGCTGCTTTCGCATCGCAAGGTCGTTGGGTTTCCCGGGTACTACAGCCCCAATTTCTCAAGGGCTTTTGCGGCCGCGCCGGTATCGTAACCGTACCAGGCCGCGACCACTTTGCCGTCCCGATCAATGATGTAAGTCATGGGCACAGCGGTCATGCCTCCGAGCGTTTCATACTGCATCATGGCCCGATTGGCTGCCTCCGAGCTGTCGAGGATGTTCGGGAAAGTCACCCCGTTTGCCTTCAGATATTCCAGGGCGATTTTGCGGTCATCGGCAGTATTGACGCCCAGGACGACCACTCCCTTGTCCTTGTACTTCGTATAGAGTTTCTGGAGACTCCCTGTCTCCTCACGGCAGGCGGGTCAGCCACACCGCCATTTGTTGAGCCAGACGATCTGGCCGCGGAAATTCGAAAGCTTGAGCCTGCCACCGTCCGCGGCGGCCAACTCGAAGTCAGGTGCGGGCGTGCCTGGCTTGAGCAGACCTTCTTCAATATCCGGGATGCGATACTGTTTCCACCCTGGCGGCGGTGACCAGACGAACCGGTTGTTGGAAATATCGCCGTTGATGGTTACGTTCGACCACGTTTCCTCCGCAATGATGTCGTAGCTCACCCGGACGACCTGTTTGAGTTTGCGCGGCAAATGATCTCGTTGGGACAGCCAGAGATACCAACTCCGTTGATGTTTCATGAAGCTCACCTCCACCGCGTCACACGGTTCATCGCCCACCGTTTCGGTGCCCATGCTATGCACGCCGTCCAAATAAGGCTGAAGCGAATCCGTATAGCCGTGAAAGGTGCTCGGATCGATAATCGTCATAGGGATACTTGCGCCGAGGTTGACGGTCTCATGGCTGATCGAATGTTGCCCGCGCGGCGTGCGCTCCTTCATGTAAAAGGTGCGCCGATACTTTTCGTATTCCTCGGCATATTTTCCTGTCCGTTCCCACGTGTACCGGGGCTTCTCCTGGGGCCAGTAAATCCAGAAATAATCCCCATCGCCCACCAGGATGCCGCTGGGTTCCGCGTGCCCGGCGGGCATGGCTTCCACGCGGGCGTAGTTGGGTTTCTTGAGCCAGATTTTATAGGTAGCGTGGCCGAGGGTCTTACCTCGGGCCTCCCAACGATAATCACTGACCCAGGAAAGGGTGGTGGCTTTCCGCATGGCTTCCACCATTTGCGTGTAAAGTCCATGGGCTGCCGGATCATCCTGAGAGGATTTATCCGCAGGCGTTTTCTCTTGGGAACAACCCACAAACCAGTAGCAGCAGGCTGCGGCCAGCAAACCGGCTCGCACAAATCTGTCTGGCAGCGCATTCTTCATAATGCCGTGGCGGCAACAGGGACATTCTGCATCAATCACCCTTAAGTTTGTCAATTCTGATTTAACAACGATCCCGACGAACCGACCGCGCCGTTTCATCTGGTCTTTTCCGTGGATTACGAGCTTTTTGTTGGTGAGGTACCAAATGTGCCGACTTCCGCCAACTTTGATTATCACATGGAAGGAGTGCGTCTCGAACTCCGCGGCACCCGCTCCGCATCATCCGGCTACTGTATCGCGTGAGGCGCATTGAGTTCGACGTATGCGCCACAGAAGAAGCTGCCCGTCACTGGGAAGAACTGCTCATTTGTGTTCTCAACCACGATTCAATGGAGCGGGCAAGGTGTGGGAACGGAGGAAGAAGGGAAGAAGTCAGAAGACTGCAGGCCGGAGAGCTGACCGCAGCGTGTTTAATGCGCTTAGATAGGCTGCTTTTGGCAGGATTAGCGGTTGACGGCTCTCCCGTCACTCTAGTCGCCACGGTCGGAGCAAATCATTACAAGGTAGTTCCTGAAAGCAAAAGTCATTTTGCACAGTGGCGGTCATCATCGCCGAAACCTCGATTGCTGGCACCGAACGTGCTTTTTTGGTTTCCGTGCAGACATTTTATCTGCTGGTTGAATCCTAAACCAAAAGTCATTATGGCGAATATGCCATTCAGGGACCGGACCGCGCGGGACACCCTCATTGTCACGGCCGCACTTGGCGCGATGTTCGCGTTGGGCGGCAGCGCCAGCGCCGCTTTTCTCATCAACTGCCGGGAGTGCCACACGGTGCCGCAAAATGGGATGGTCATCCTCAACTTTCAGACCACTACCAACCTCGGGGCAGGCCTGCGCAAGGTGTTTCAAGTCAGCCCTGGCCAAACCGCCGTTATCGAGCTCAGCGTGACCAATGGCCACGGCGGCAGTTACGGGTTGAACATCAACAACCTCGGCGCCGGGGGCGTCAACAACGGCAGCGACCACATGGACTGCACGGCGGATCCCACTTGGACCAGCTACTTCCCCGGGACCACCACGAACTTCTTCATGGCAGGGCCGGCGAGCACCAGCCCGAACCTCTGGACGTTCAACCTGGCGGTCAAGACCAACACGCCGGCTGACTTTTATACCATCAACAGCCAAATGGCGGGATATGACGCGGCTTCCCAAATGTGGTCCCAGCAGGAGTCCTTTTACATCCAGGTGGTCGCCGCCGCGCCCTTGGCGCCGGTGATTCTGGCGCCTCATTGGTCGGGCGGTTCTTTCTCGGTGCAGGTTGCCACCACAAGCGGCTTTACGTATTACCTGGAGTACAAGACCGACCTGACCGCGACGGCATGGACGACTACCGCCCAAACTCCGGGCGACGGCACGAGCAAGACGCTAACGGATACCACGGCGAATGACGCGCAACGTTTTTACCATGTGCGGGTGCAGTAGCCTCACGCCGCGGGTTGCTGTATCGCGTGACGCGCATTGAGTTCGACGTATGCGCCACAGAAGAAGCTGCCCGTCACTGGGAAGAACTGCTCATTTGTGTGCTTAACCCGTGATTCAACGGCGCGGGCAAGGTGTGGCCAAGCCGTCCCGCGCGGCGCGATTTTTTTGGACCGGCGAACCAACTTGCGCGAATTGGCAGGAAGAAGCGAAATTCACCCGACGAATGATGAGCCGTCCGCTTTTTTTGAGTGTTTCCCATACCTATGCAGATTCGACAGCATCGTAGGACGGAAATGCAGTTTGGCAATTGCAAAACGTTGTGTGGAAAATGGTTGATGGTTTCCTCCGTCGCGCAGGCGCTATGGAGGACAGGGGGTTGATCCGTCGCCGCCAAGGCTATGACGGGACAGGGAGTTGAGAGACGCCATTTTTTGACGGCGGCACGGCAAATCACGCACCATTCAACGGCTTCACCGATCATCCCAGCTATTGAATCAGCCCACGCAAGGAGGCAATCCAGGGTTCATGATTTCTTGCCGGTGCGGTTGGGGATTTTGGCTTCCGACAGGATCATGGGTTCGGATTCTCCATTGGGCGCGAGGGTGACGCGAACGGTCGCACCGAGAACGTTCGCGACGCGGCGCAACATGCTTAGGGAATGGCCTTCGTAAGACGGTGATTCGAGCCGGCTGATTTGCTGCTGGGAGGTCTTGAGTTTGCGCGCGAGGTCCTTTTGGGAAAGGCCGGCCTTTTCACGCAGCGCCGCGATCTGCAACGCCACGTCCCACGCCTCGCCCGCCCGTTTGAAACGCTCCGCGAAATCCGGGTCGCGGAGTTGCTCTTCCAGATAAGCGTCAAAGTTCGTCTTGCTCATAACTCATTTCTTTCCTTCCAATCGCGCATCCGCTCCTGCGCGGCGTCGAGGTCGTGCACCGGAATCGCCTGGCCTTTGTTACGGATACCATGCACCGCGATAATGCGCCGGCCTTTCACAAAGAACCACATGACGCGCGTGTTCAACTTGCCGACGTGCCGCAGTTCAAACAAACCGTCTCCGACCGGCTTGGACAACGGCGGGCGGTGACACTGGCGGTTGCGCAGTTTGGTCAAGCCGGCCAGCACTGCCGCGAAATCGTCCGGATCGCTTTGCTTAAGCTTATCCAAAGACTCCCGCACCGGCGAACGCCCGTTTGCATTCACATAAAACTCTACCGTGAACTCCATAAATATGCAACATCATTTTTGATGTATCCTGTCACTGGGGATTTTTGAGTGTTTCCCATCCCCATGCAGATTCAACGGCAGCGTAAGCCGAGGAGGATTTCAGGCAAATGCAAAACGTTGTGTGGAAGCAGGTCGTCCTGATTGTCAGCAACGCCGACGTGGAAATATCCGCCCTCCTGACGCCGGCGCAGCAACAGCGGTTTGAAAAAATGATGCTGAAAGACCGGGATTCCTTCAACCGGTGGAAGAAGGCCGGCGACAAAGCGCGCGCAAATTCCATTTGAACAAAGGCGCGCGCGCCGGTATTCTGGTGCCGTACACGCGCGAGTAGCTCAATTGGATAGAGCGTCGGCCTCCGGAGCCGAAGGTTGTGGGTTCGACCCCCGCCTCGCGTACCAGCTTTGAACAGCGTTATTCGGCGTCGGGATTTTCGACGGACGCGCGGCGATAATTGATTCCGAGTTGGGCGAGCCGCCGGGCCTGGATTTGCAACCGGCTCATGAAGTCGTCCCAGTCATGGGTATCTTTGGCCGACCAGGTAACTTCCGCGAGCGCGCAGGCGCGCGGGAAGATCATGTATTCCGCGTGTTTCAAGTTGGGAATCTGTTCCGTCCACAAATTACCCTGGGCACCGAGGATGTACGATTGCAACTGGGGCGGCACATTCGTGGGCATGGGATCGAAGGCATACATTTTGTTCAATGTCAGCGGCCCACCCCAAGCGGCCGCCTTCGGCTCGGTCACATGATTACTCGACTGGTAAAAGTCGAAATAGCAATACGCCGTGGGCGTCATCACCACGTCGTGGCCGGCACTCGCCGCCTCCCTGGCACCGCCGATCCAGTCCATGACCGCTGCGTTCTGGGGGAGTCCGCCCTGCAAAATTTCGCTCCAGCCAATCATCGTGCGTCCGTGGGCGCTGACGAATGTTTCGATGCGCCGGGTGAACCAGCTTTGCAGTTCATCTTCATTCTTCAACCCTTCCCGTTTCATGAGTGCCTGGCATTCCGGACTGTTTTTCCAGGTTTCTTTCGGCACCTCATCGCCGCCAATGTGAACGTATTTGCCGGGAAAGAGTTGAATCACTTCGGTCAGCACGTCGTCCAGAAATTTGAAGGTTTCGTCATTGGCCGGGTTATAGATGCCCTGGAAAATCCCGGAAGTGGTTCCATTTGTGAACGGTCCGCCGGTGCAACTGAACTGCGGATACGCCGCCAGCGCCGCCGTCGAGTGGCCGGGCATTTCGATTTCCGGCACGATGGTGATGTGCCGCGCCGCCGCGTGGGCCACGACTTCACGAATGTCGGCTTGCGTGTAAAATCCGCCATAACGTCCATCCGGGCCGTAGGCCGTCGTGGATTTTGGATCGAGACCGAACCCAACGCCCGAGCGCCACGCGCCGACCTGGGTGAGCCTGGGATATTTTTTGATTTCAATCCTCCAGCCTTGATCATCCGTCAAATGCCAGTGAAAAGTATTCAACTTCTGCAACGCCATCGCGTCGAGAATGGTTTCAACTTCGGATTTGTTGAAAAAATGGCGGCTCACGTCCAGCAACAATCCGCGCCACTTGAACCGCGGCCAGTCTTCAATTTGAACGCATGGCATTTGCCAGTCCACGTTCGTCACCAGATTGGTGGAGAAAATTTCCGGTGGCAGCAATTGGAACAAGGTTTGAACGCCGTAAAACAAACCCGCCTGAGTCGGCGCGCGAATCACGACGGAATCCGGCGCGACGGCAAGGTCATAACCTTCCGGACCCAAATTCGTGTTTGCCTCTTTGGTCGTTAACAGAATGCCGCCTTTGATGGCCCCGCCCGAAAAGAATTTCGTGTGGGTTTTGAACGGATAACCGGTGGCGGGGCGCAGCCGCTCCGTCAAAAACTTTCCGGTTTTGCGCGAAGCAGAATCCACATAAACGCGTGTGTCCGGCGTGAGTCTGAAGACGCCGGCCTCCAACGTCACTTGTTGCGGCCACGGAATGATCGCCGGACGGTTGGTGTCGGCGGCGGAGACCGCTACCGCTGTCAAGCAAAGCAAAATTCCGGTGATGGAAGATTTTATTTTCATTTTCACGCTTAATTTCCTTGTATCGTAATTGACTATTCCAATTTTTTCACGCCCTCGAAATGTTCCTCGATTTCTTCCAAAGTTTTCCCCTTGGTTTCCGGCAGGAAAAAGGTGGCGGTGATGAAATAAACGACCGTGCAACCGGCAAACACGAAGAACATGGACGAGTAGCCGTATTTGCCGACCGTCGGCAGGAAGATGGCGGCGATGGTCGTCGAAACGGCCTGGTTGATGACCAGCGCGATGCTCATGCCGTTGGCGCGGATGCGCGTGGGCATCAATTCGGAAAGCGCCAACCAGACACAAACTCCGGGACCGACGGCGAAGAACGCCGCGAAAGCGAAAAGGGCAATCGCCGTGAGGCAGCCGTTCGTCCAGCCGGGCACCGGCGTGATCAGCGCAGCGTCAATCTTTAGCGGCGCCGCGCGCGCGGCGTCCAGATTGGCAAATGGATTTTTGAAAAAGGCGATGCCTTTGTTGGCGGGCACACAACTGTCGCGTGAAATTTCAATCGGCTTGGCCATCGCGTCCTCAGAACGGACAGGGGGAGTGGCTGCGTGGAAACCACCACAGGAATAAATGACGGCCAGCGCCGTTGGCCGATTGGCGATGGCCGTTTGCGCGAGCAGATTGGCTGCGGTTTTTTCATTGAACGCAAGCGTGAGCGTTTGATTCGTCGCCACCATCGCCTGCACCGCGTTTTTGCAATCCACGCGTAAACTTTCAGTCTTATGGAAAAGCAATCCAGTGCAGACCAACGCGACGATCACACCACTGGTGCCGAGCGAGAGCAAAAATTTACGGCCTTTGCGGTCCACCAAAACGACGGCGCCAATCGTAGCAATAAAATTAACAATGGTAAAAAGGAGGTAACCCAGATGGGCCTGCTTGTCACCAAGACCCGCCTGAATCAGTATGGTCGCGTTGTAGCCGATGATGGAATTGACGCCGGTGGCCTGATTGCAGGCGAGGATGATGCAGGCCAGCACAAATGGAATCACGTATTTGCGGCGGAGCAGGGATTCCTTGACGCGCGCGCCGGCGGATTTGGCTTCTTCGGCGGCAACGGTCTCCTCCATTTCCTTCAATTCGATTTCTGCCTGTTCTTCAGAGCGCGAACGGAGCAGCGCGGCGCGCGCGGCGTCATTTTTGCCGCGGCGGAACAACCAGCGCGGCGATTCGGCGACCATGAAGCTGCCGATGACAAATAAAATCCCCGGCGGCAATGAAACCCAGAAGATGCTCCGCCAAGCCGTATTCCGGGCTGCGAACAGTTTTTCCGGGTCGCCGAGTTTGGCCACTTCGTCAACGTGATAGCTGAAATACAAGGCGATGAATGCCGCAACGACGATGCCCAACGTCAACAGCCATTGGAAAATGCCGGTGCCTTTGCCGCGATTCGATGCGCTCAAACATTCGGCGAGATAAAGCGGAATGACGACGCCGATCAATCCCGCGCTGATGCCCTGCAGCAAGCGGCCAAAAACGAGCGGCCAGTAACCATGCGCCAGCGCAATCATCGGAATGCTGATGACGAACAGAATGCCGCTCAACGACATCATTTTTTTCCGTCCCATCCAGTCCGACAGCAGGCCGGCGAACAAGGTTGAGAGGACGCTGCCGAGCAAAACCGCAGCGACGACGAACGATAGTTGCCCGGCGGTCAAACCGGACGTGGCTTCGAGATAGGGCAACGCGCCGGAAATGATGCCAACGTCCACGCCGTAAAGCAGCCCGCCGAGTCCGGCGACCAGCAGGAGAAAACGATTGTATCCAGTCTTCGCCGCGCCCTGATTCTCGTTCATATTTTTTGTTGAAACTGCGGTTTTGATGTTGGCCGCTCTCAGCGCGCCAAACTAAAAATGTCGCCCGGATTTTCAGTTGCGCCGATTTGTTTTCCGCCACTGAACACATTTTCGATACGGCCATTTTTCCACTGGCGCAACCGGTAGAGCGTGGCAAACGCGAAATCGGGAGCTTGGCCACCCTGACCGCCGACCAGTTCGGCGCCGCGCCGCACGTTGTCCTGCAACCACGCGGGCATTCGCAGGTGATACGGGTTGCGCTGGACTTCGCCAACGTGAAACGACAACGCGGCCAGCAAATCCGCGACGTCGTCCACGCTGGATTCGACCATCAGGTTCGGGGACGGCAGCGGCGCCCAAAATTCGGTTTCAATCGTCAGGCACTGAAAATTTGCCGGCAGGGTTTGCAAGGCGTCCATGACCAGAAAATGGGTGCCGATGTGCGTGCTGTTCCAATCCAGTTCGTGCGGGAAGAAAATGGCGCGCGGCTGATGCCGGGTGAGAGTCGCAGCGATCATTTTCACCGCCCCGGACCAGTGTTTTGAATCGTTCGTCCGGACTTTCGGATTGATTTTTTCCAAGCCATTGGGCGCCGTTTGTTCGAGTTCAAAACCCAGCCAGCCGCAGGCATTTTTTAATTCCTGCAAGCGAGGCTGTTGCCGGTCCTGGTTGCTGCCCTGGGTGACGGCGACGTTGATGAC
>Ga0181521_10004314_pt1 | contig 16303 bp, 18 predicted proteins | sample PEATcosm2014_Bin_32_FD_119764 | JGI IMG/M metagenome (GOLD analysis project Ga0181521, IMG submission 119764) | Peatland microbial communities from MTU Mesocosm Facility, Houghton, MI, USA - PEATcosm2014_Bin02_60_metaG | ecosystem: Environmental > Terrestrial > Soil > Wetlands > Peat | place... | reverse complement strand
TACCGGGCACAATCGGCGTGGTGACGAAGTCGCTCTGCTTATCCGCCAGCCGGATGGCACGCTGGCGCAACTGCCGATCTGGATGACGGAGGATCGTGCGGCAATAGCGGCGATTAGGCCCCTTTACGTAACTTCTGAAACTGGCTATAATCTGCGGGTAGAGAGGAAGCCCGCGATGACCGTTGACCTGACCGACCCGATCTTCCACGACGAGGACGCCGCTCGCGCCCACTTCGAGACAATTCATTGGCCCAACGGCCCGTTTTGCCCGAAATGCGGCGAGGCCGAGAACATCAGCAAGCTCGGCGAGAAGCACGGCAAGCGACCGCAACGGCCGGGGTTGCATCACTGCAACAGTTGCAAGGCGCATTTTACCGTTACGGTCGGATCAGTAATGGAGCGCAGCCACATTCCGCTCTGCAAATGGGCGCTCGGTTTCCACCTAATGGCCGCGAGCAAGAAGGGCGTCTCGGCCCACCAGCTACACCGGATGCTCAAAATCACCTACCGCGCCGCCTGGTTCATGGAGCACCGCATCCGCGAGGCTATGGCCCCGCACGGCAACGTGTTCAGCCCGATTGGCGGCGAGGGAAAGACCATCGAAATCGACGAAACCTTTCAGGGCTACAAAGAAGCCGGCCCGACCTGGGAGTTCCACAACGAGCGCGGCTGGCAAAAGAAACGCGGTTACGGCGACAGGCGCGCGGTTCTAACCCTCGTCGAGCGCGGCGGACGTGCCCGCTCGTTCCACATCAACAGCGTCACCGCGAGAGACTTAGACGCCATTATCGCCATCCACGCGGACACCAGAAGCAAGCTGATGACCGACGAAGCGAACGCCTACCGCAACATCGGCAAGCGGTTCGCCAGCCACGACAGCGTCAACCACGGCGAAGAAGAGTGGGTACGCAAGCTCAGCGACGGCACCAAGGTGCACTCGAATACGGCCGAGGGCTTCTTCTCGATCTTCAAGCGCGGGATGAAGGGCGTCTACCAGCACTGCGACGAGAAGCACCTACAGCGTTACCTCGCCGAGTTCGATTTCCGCTATAGCAACCGGATTGCGCTCGGCGTAAATGATACTGAGCGGGCGACGCGTGCCATCCAGGGCGCAGTAGGCAAGCGGTTAACCTATCGACCTTCTCGTTCAGCATAACCGACAGGCGCGAGCACTCAGGAAGCTACGGCGCTTGCTTCGGCTGCTCGATTCGCTTTGATGGTCGCTTCCGCACCTTGTCGTCTTTACGCGGCGTCGGCGGAGTGTTCAGCGCGCGGGCTATTGCAGCATCGCGGCGGCGGACAATCTCACCATTCGTTAACTCAGTAGATTGGGTTTCCTGCACAACGTTCGCCCATGATATACGGAATGTGCAGCGCGGCGGGCGGCCATCCCTCGAAAAGAAGACCGCCCGTCGGCTGCTGGTAGGCCCCTGGGAGTCGTCGCGCGAGCGGCGGCTCCTTGAGGGCCAATTAGATGGGGCTGTGGGCTGGTGCCCGGCGAGAGACTTAGGACCTTCCGCACGCGGGTTCGATTCCCGACAGCTCCACCTAACCTGTTCTAACTCCCTATAAAATTAGACGGCTTAGCTTCCGCCTATTAACTATTTACTTTTTCCTCTAGCGAGAAAACCTATGCCGGTTAGCGGAGAAAGTAAAGCGACGCTTGCGGTTTTCCGCAACTCATCCTGTCAGCCGAACTATGTTAAAATCCGTTTACCGGCGTATCTTATCCGAAACACGAGCGTGCATCGTTAAGGGATGTCCAAGCAGCATAAAAGAGGAAACCTAAAATGACAATATCTAGACGAACTACTATCAACGTAAATACCCCAAGCGATATCCCAAACGCTACAGTGCGGCGTCGCTTTGGCCGTACTAATGTAGGATTTTACTGCACTTCCTGTGCGAAATTTTTCTCATTTCATGTATTAGATAAAAAAGGAGAAGCAATATCGCATCTTGTTGATTTTGTTTTTAGCGAACCGCAGCTTTTCGTTTGCACCGAATGCTCCCATCCTCAACATCGTCAAGCGTCGGAAATTGTTCGCCTCCGTTTAAACCAGAAAAATCGACAACAACCTGTTCCCCCGGCAGGGTTACATTAGATACAATAGCATCGAATGCTTCCTGAATCGTCGCGAACCTCATATTTTAAGCCTTATTCTAAAAAGTTACGTAAAAGGGCTAATAGCCGGAATAGCGGCGTCGAAATCAGGTCATGAGGCGTTGTCGAACTGTCAGGGTCGGGAGGTCGTTTTGCTGCAGATTTGCTGCAGACAACAGCAAATAGCAGCAAACGGTCGAGGCTCGGGCCGCCTGCAAATTTCCAGCAGATGCAGGTGGGGCGGGGCGAGAGCGACGGGCGCGGTGGCCCAATTAACAGGTGGCCGCACCACCTGTTAATTGGCACGGCAACAGATGGGTAACAGATGGTGCACCATCTGTTAAAAGGCCGAGAAACCGGCGACGCCGCATTCGGCCGGAAGCGGGCCGCGCCGGCGGGCGGGCGATTATATCTGCTCGGGCCGGTCGCCGTAGGGGTGGGTGATTATTTCCATCAAGTGACCGTTGGGGTCGTCAAAATAGACGCCGCGACCGCCGTGCAGATGATTGATCTCGCCGGGCTTGGCGCGCCGCGGATCGGCGTAATACCGGACGCCCTGGGCGCGGATGCGGGCGAATGCCGCGTCGAACTCGGCATCGCTGACAAGGAAGGCGTAATGCCCCGGCCGGAACTCTTCGCGCGTATCGAAATCGAGGGTCACGCCGTTCGCTGTCTTGACCGGAACGAAATGGCCCCATTCCGGTCCCGCCTCGAGATTGAGCATATCGGCGAGGAACTTGGCCGAGGCCCATTTGTCCTTCGCCGGGATAATCGTGTGATTGAGTTCGACACTCATCTGATCCTCCCTTCGATGCTTCATTCTATCACGTCATCGCCCCTGGGCTGAGTCTCGCTGTCAGCGAACGGCCGGGCTCGGGTGACGTAATCGCCGGCGCGTATGGCGGCGCATGCGTCCTCGGCATTTCACAATGCGACGCGATGCCGTCACAATACGCGCGGTTGGCGGGAGGAAACGGCGATGGACGGCAGCAGCGTTACCGATGCGGCGCTAAGGCAGGATTATCTCGAGCGCGCCCGCGAACTGGTGCCGATGCTGGTGGCGGCCGGCGACGAGTGCGAGAAGCATCGCCAGGTCCCTGAGCACATCGTCCAGGCGATGATCGAGCGCGGCATCTTCAAGATGCTGCTGCCGAAATCGATCGGTGGCGGCGAGCTCGACCCGCTGACCTATACCGCGGTGCTCGAAATCCTCGGCGCCGGCGACGGCAGCCCCGCATGGTGCCTCGGCCAGAACTCGGGCTGCTCGATGACCGCGCCCTATCTCGCGCCCGAGGTGGCGCGCGAGATCTTCGGCGGGCCGCGCGGCATTCTCGCCTGGGGGCCGGAATTGCCAAATGCCGGCAAGTGCGTCGCGGTCACGGGCGGGTATCGGGTCACCGGACGCTGGGGGTTCGCGACCGGCAGCCGGCACGCGAGCTGGCTCGGCGCGCACTGCCCGGTGTTCGAGGAGGACGGCAGCCCGCGCACGGGCCCCAACGGCCGCCAGCTGGTGCGTACGATGATCGTGCCGAAATCCGAGGCGACGATCATCGACAATTGGCAGGTTCTGGGGCTGCGCGGCACCGGCAGCGACAGCTATGAGCTGAAAGATCATTTCGTGCCCGAGGCGCGCACCGCTTCGCGCGACAACGACGCCGAGCGGCGCGAGACGGGGCCGCTCTACCAGTTCACCAGCGGCATGATCTACGCGATGAGCTTCTCGCATGTCTCCTTGGGGATCGCGCGCGGCGCCTACGACGCGTTCATCGAGATCGCGCGGGACAAGGTGCCGCGCGGCGCCAAGGGCGTGCTGCGCTCGAACAACGTGATCCAGAGCCAAGTCTCGCAATGCGAGGCGAAGCTGCGCTCTGCGCGCGCCTATCTGCGCGGGGTCATCGCCGAGATGTGGGACGAGGCGCAAAAGACCGGTCGGATCGGCCCCGCGCACCACCCGCAACTGCGGCTCGCCGCGACCTGGGCGATCCACCAGGCGCGCGACGTGGTCGCCACGGTCTATCGCGCAGCTGGCGCCGGGGCGATTTTCGAGAGCAATCCGCTCGAACGGCGGATGCGCGACATCCACGCTGGAACCCAGCAGGGCCAGGGCCGCCCGATCCATTTCGAGACGGTCGGCCAGATGCTGATGGGGCTGCCGCCGGAAGGACGGATGTTCCGCTAGGGCGGCCGGGTTTAAACAAACAGGCTGACGACAAGCCGGCTGGCCACGGTCAGCAGAAACAGGGCGAAAGCGATTTCCAGCCAGCGCCGCGGCAGGGCGTGCGCGATGCGTGCCCCGAGCGGCGACACGATGCTCGATATCGGCGCGATCGCCACCAGTCCGATCACCGAGACGAAGCCGATCGAAAGCGGTGGCAGCTCGGCCTGATGCGGTAGGCCGGCAAGCGCGTAGCCGATCGTCCCGGCGATCGAGATCGGCACGCCGATGCCGGCGGCCGTCGCGACGGCGTTATGGATCGTCTTGCCGTGCAGCGTCAGCACCATCGTCGCCAGCGAGCCGCCGCTGATCCCCATCAATGCCGACCCGAGCCCGATCAGGAACCCATAGCCGATCATCCCGGTCCGCCCCGGCAGATCGTCGCTCAAGCGCCAACGGGTCGCCGCCGAACAGCAGCCGCGCGGCGATGATGCTGGCAATCAGCATGAAGGCGATCTTCAACACACCGCCCGGCGCAAAGCCGGCGATCGCCGCGCCGACCGCTACGCCGGCGAAGGTCGGCAACGCCCACATGCGGATGACGCCAGCGATGACCATCCCGCGCGCCTGATGCGCGCGATAGGAGCGCCACGCAGTCGGCCCGATCACCGCGAGCGAGGTGCCGATGCAAAGCTGCATGCGTACATCGTCCGAAACCCCAAGAATACGGAATATCTCAAATAGCACGGGGACGACAACGCCCCCACCGCCAACGCCGAACACTCCGGCGAGGATGCCGGTGAACACGCCGGCCGCGATCACGGCAAGCACGAGCCAGGCGAGCTCGCCAAAGGGGATTGTCATGTCCGACAGTCTCGCCGGTGACGACGACTAAGCAAACAGCCAAGCGCTGCGCTTCGGCGCGGAACGAAGCATTGGGCGCCGGGCCGGCGGCCTAAGCGCGATACTTCGCGAACGCCGCTTCGTCGAATTTCAGGCCGAGACCGGGCGCGGTCGGCATGTCGAGGAGGCCGTTTTTCGGCTCGGGCACCGCCTCCCACAGATGGAAGAGGCGCGGCATGTACTCGACGGTCAGCCCGTTCGGCACCCCGCCGACGAGATGCACGTGGATTTCGGGCACGCCGTGGCTGACGACGGGCAGGTTGAAGGCTTCCGCCATGCCGGCGATTTTGAGCCAGGGGGTGATGCCGCCCGAGCGCACCTGGTCGATCATTACGATGTCGACCGAGCGGTGTTCGAGCATGTGACGGAACGGCACGATGCCCCACAAATACTCGCCGCCGGCGACCGGCGTCGAGAGCGCGTCGGCGACACGTGCGAGTCCGGCGTAGTCGTCATGCGCCGTCGCGTCCTCGAGCCAGAAGAGGCCGACCCCGGCATCTTCGACCCGGCGGCCGATGTCGATCGCCTGCTCGGGCCGCCAGCGCTGGTTGATGTCGCACATCAGATCCATATCGGGGCCGCATGCCTCGCGGATCAGCTTGGCCTGCTCGACCTCGCGCTGCGGCGAGGTGACACCCGGCAGGCCCAATTGCATCTTTGTCTGGCGATGGCCCTTTTCGCGCAACCGGCCGGCCGCGGTCACCGCTTCTTCGAGCTTCAAGCCGCGCCTGAGGGCCCCGCTCGCATAGGTCGCGATCTTGTCGCGTCCGCCACCCAACAGTTTCCACAGCGGCAGGCCGAGCGCCTTGCCCTTGACGTCCCACAGCGCGACGTCGATCGCCGACAGCGCCATCGTGAGGATACCCGCCGGGCCGGAAGAGCCGGCGGCGGCGCGCAGTTTCGCGGCGACCGCCTCGACGCGCAGCGGGTCGTCGCCAATCAGCAGCGCGCCGAGCTCGTCGATCGCGTAGCGCAAGGTCTTGGTGATTGCCCCGCCGAAATAGGCGACCCCCAACCCTTCGATGCCGTCATCGGTGCGCAGGCGCAGCGTGACGATCGGGTTCTTCGCGTTGGGGTTCTCGGAAAACCCGCCAAGCGGCTCGTCATTGGGCAGCAGCACGATATCGGTCTGCAGCGAGGCGATCTTCATCAGCGGTTCTCCATCCCCTGGTCCTGTGGCGGCAGGTTGACCGCGGGCGGCGGGTCATGACCCAGCGTGCCCGGATAGATCGCATCGAGCGTACCGCCGTGGCAGCCGGCGAGAAGCAACATGGCGGCTAGCGCGGCAATGCGTGCTTCGAGACGAGTCCTGCGGGCGCTCCTCAGCATGAGGGCGGTTTTTGACGGCATCACCAAACGATCCTCATCCTGAGGCGCCTCGCGCAGCGAGGCCTCGAAGGACGCACCGACTTACGCCTTGTAGCGGCCGAGCGTCGCCTCGTCGAATTCGATCCCCAGGCCAGGTTTGGTCGGCATGACGAGCTCACCGTTCTGCTGCTGGGGCACCTCCTTGAACATGATCCCGAGCCACGGCATGTACTCGACGGTGAGCCCGTTCGGCGCGGCGGCGATCAGGTGGACGTGCACCTCGGGAATCAGATGGCTGACCACCGGCAGGTTGAACGCCTCGGCCATGCCGGCGACCTTGAGCCACTGGGTGATGCCGCCGACCCGCACCAGATCGATCATCGGCACATCGACCGAGCGCGCCTCCATCATGTGGCGGAACGGCACGATGCCCCAGACATATTCGCCGCCGGCGACCGGGGTTGCGAGCGCGTCGGACACCCGGGCGAGGCCGGCATAATCATCGGCGGTGGTCACGTCCTCGAGCCAGAAGAGACCGACCCCGGCATCCTCGACACGCTTGCCGATATCCATCGCCTGCTCGGGACGCCAGCGCTGATTGATGTCGCACATCAGCTTGATGTCGGGACCGATCGCCTCGCGGATCTTGACCATGCGCTCGACTTCGAGCGCTGGCGTGGTCTCGCCGGGCAGTGCCATCTGGGTCTTCATCTCGCGCCAGCCCTTGTCCTTCAAGGTGGCCGCGGCCTTGACGACGCGGTCGAGCGACAGGCCGCGCATCAAGGCGCCGCTGGCATACGTCGGGACCCGGTCGCGCCCAGCGCCGAGCAGCCGCCACAGCGGCAGGTCGACCGCCTTCGCCTTGATGTCCCACAGCGCGATGTCGAGCGCCGACAACGCCAGATGGTAGATGCCACCCGGCCCGGCCGAGCCGCCGGCGGCGTTCTTCAGCTTAGCTTGGATCGCCTCGGTCAACTGCGGGTCGTCGCCGACAACGAGCGCGCCCAATTCATCGATCGCGTGGCGCAAGGTGCCGGTCAGCGCCCCGCCAAAATAGGCGACGCCGATACCCTCGGCGCCGCTATCGGTGCCGACCCGCACCCAGACGATCGGCCGCTTGCCGTTAGGGTTCTCGGCCGCGCCGGCCAGGGGCTCGTCGGCCGGCAGGTTGACGATGCCGGTGCGGATCGCGGAGATTTTCATCGGACAGCCCTTTCGGGGTTGGGGGAGTTTACAGATCGGCCAGTCTGATCCAGATGCCGAGGGCGCCGGCAAGGACAAGGCCGAGCACGGCCATCGCGACGCTGCCGGTGCCGAACAGCAACAGCCACAGCACGAAGACGACGATGCCGGAAAAGATGCCGCCGACCAGCGACGGCATCGAGCGCTTGAGGTGCGCCTGGGCCAAGGCTCAGGCCGCCATATTCCGCGCCGGGGCGAGGCGCGAATCGGCGGCGGTAGCGCGCGCCTTCTTCAAGTTCCGTTTCACGAACCTTGTGTCATATCCGTTGAAAATATGGCCGATCAGCCCGCGGTCCAGATCGGACGTGCCGAACAGCCAATCGGCGATGGGGTAGGTCAGGTTCATGTTCATGTTCATCATGATCGCCTGGTTGTGGTGGGCGATATGGTGCCGGCGGATCGTGTTCATGAACGGGATGTGGCGGACGATGCGGTCGTCCTTCACATGGCAGCCCCAGTGGAACAGCTCGTAATTGAGATAGATGGCGGCGGTGGTGGCGACGAGCAGCCACCCGGCATTGGCCGACCAAATGAGGCTCAGCACCCACGCCCCCGCCGCCGACATGCAGATGAAGGTCGTGAAAGCGTAAGGCGGGAAGAAGGTGATGCGGAAGTCGCGCGCGTTGTCGATCGTCGGCTCGTGATCGGTGAAGAACTGGTGATGCGCCAGGGTGTGCCGCTTGTAGATGCCCATGAACCCCGGCACCGGACGGTGCAGCAGGAAGCGGTGCAGCGCCCACTCGAAGACATTGGTGCCGAGGAAGGTCGCCGGCAAGATGAGCCACTCGGCCAGGGTCGGGTTGTGGACCTGGCCGGCGGCGTAGCAGATCGTCAGGATCCCGATCGCGGCGATGACGACGACATGCGCGAGCCCGGAATACCACGGCGAAATGCGGGCGCGGTAATCGGCGCGGAAGGCTTCCTGGCGCGGGGTCATCATCGGGCGAACTCCTCCCGGGAGCGGGATTTGCAGGAAATATAGGCCGGGACTGGCGCGGCGAAAAGCTCAGCAGCCGATCCCCTTGAGCGCCGCGTCGATTTCGGCGGAGGTCAATTCCCACGAATTGTCGAGCTCGGCGACGACCGTGCGCATAAACGGCTCATAAAGCTGCAGCGCGCGCGTGTCATCACCGAGATGATCGGCGAGCAGCGCGAGCGCGAGCTGCGCCGGGCCGTGGCCCTCGTAAGTCCATTCGAACCCGGTCGGCGAGAGCCGCTTCAGATCGAAGCGCGGGTCAAGCGCCATGCCATCTACGGTGACCTCGGCGCCGGCAAGGCTGCGGCCGCCGACATAAGTCTTCATGCGCCCTAGCCCCGCACCGCGCGCGGGTCGTTGAAATTGTCGACCCCGGTGCCCTTGTAGAGGATCTGCGCGGCACGCTCGGTGAGGCGGCGGTGCAGCGCCAGCATGTCGTCCTGCATGTCGCGCTCGGGGGCCGGCTCCAGCTCGAAGTGGTGGAAGCGGTCGACGCCACGCACCAGAGTCGCGCTGTCCTCGCCTTCGAGCTGATGGACGCAGGTCGGGATGTAGCGGATCGCAAAGCCGATGCGCCGGTCGGGCGATGGGTTCGGCGGCGAGCCGTGCACCAGGCGCACATGGTGCAGCGACATCTCCCCCGGAAGCAGCACCAGCGGCACCGCCTCCGCCTCGTCGACCTCGACCGCTATCTCCTGGCCGCGGGTCAACAGGTTGTGGCGGTCGAACGTGTCGCGATGCGGGATCTGTTCCCTCGTGTGGCTCTTGGGGATCACCGCCATCGCGCCATTTTCGAGGTTGCTCGGGGTCAGCGCGACCCAGGCGGTGCAGACATCGGGCGCCGACAGGCCCCAGTACGTCGAATCCTGGTGCCACGAAACGAAGGACGGCGTCTCCGCCTCCTTGATGAAGAAATTGGTGTTCCAGCACAAGAGGTCGGGGCCGAGCAGATCCTCGACCGCGTCTAGAATTTTGGGACGGCGGATCAATTCAGCGAGAAACGGGAATAAGAGATGCGCCTTGTGGCGCAGATCACCGCGCAGCGGCCCGCCCATCCCGACCTCGATGGTTTCGAGCTCGGCGCGGACCGCGCGCGCCTCGGCGGCGCTCATCACCGGTACCGGGGCGAGGTAGCCCTCGCGCTCATAGGCGGCAATCTGCGCTTGGGTCAGGGATTTCGGCATTACTGCGCCTTCAGACTTGCTTCCAGACACGGGCGGAAATGGTCGAGCGCAGGGGTCGCGGCGCCCTTTTCCTTGGCGCGCTCGTCCCAGCGGCGCAAGCGGATCGCATCGGCCGCACCGGGCAGTTCGGCGAAGCATCGCGCCTCCTCCGGCGAAAACGGACCGCCTTGCGCGGCGAGACTCAAGACCGAGGCGCGCGACAGGGTCGCGGCATATCCCGGCTCGGTCGCGGTCAGATAGCGCTTGGCGGCGACATGGAGGCGGATCGGCAAAATGACCTCGTCGCCGAACCAGCGCGCGAGATAATCGGCGGCGACACACTCATGCTCGCCATCCTCGCCGCGCGATGCCGCCGCGCGGTCGTCGGGGTTCACCAGATGACCGAAATCGTGGAGCAGGGACGCGGCGACCAGCGCCGCACCGGCCCCGCCGTGTTCGGCCCGCGTCGCGCACTGGATCGCGTGCTCGAGTTGGGTCACGGCGCTCTCGCCGTAGTGCTTCTGCCCGGCGCGCAGGGTGTCGAAGATCGTGTCGATCGCTGTCATCGGCGCTCCACTCACATCGACAGGCACATCGCCGCCAGCGCCGGCGCGACCACCGCGATGGCGCCGTCTTCACCCGATTTATCGGGAATTTGGGCGATGAGGCGGACGATGCCGTTATCGTCGAACTCGACATGCAGCCGGTAGGCACCGCTTGGCGCCTTGCCGCGATACTCCCAGGTCTCGTCGCCCTGCCCATCCATCGCCTGGCCGCAATCATTGAACTGCGCGACACGCCACGGCGCGCCAAGCAGCGCCTGCAGGTCTGCCTTGGTCGAATGGCCCGGGATGATCTCGGCCAGCGTCCGCGGGCTGATCCGATCTTGAGTTTCGGCGGCGCCGACGGTCGCCCAGCACGCCGCCACGGCACCCAGCACAAGCAGAAATCCGATTCTCATCGGCCCCGTCCTACTGAGTCGCTTTCAGCGCGTCGCCGGTCAGCGACAGGATCGTCACCCCGGTGCCGGCGCGGTCGGCAGCGTAAATATAGCCGCGATCGTCGAACTCGACGTAATCGTTCTGCGCCGCGTTCTGGCATTTCGCGACGCCGTTGATCGTCGCGCAGGAAGCGATCGTGTTCGCGTTCGGCGCCTGGATGTAATAGGCGATCGGCTGCGGGTTCTTCGGGTCGCGGATGTCCCAGATCCGCGCGCCGGCGTTGAACCACGAGACGCCGATGATCTTGCCGTAGTAGGGCGGGTAGATCGCTTCGCTCACCGCATGGGCGCCGAACCGCGCGCCCTTGTTGCAGAAATCGCCCGGCATCGGCGGCACGTCGAGGCTGGCGATCGGCCACGGCGCGGCCTCGTCGGTGATGTCGAGGATCCAGGCCTCGTGCGGCTGCGCGCCGAGGCAGTTGTTGCTGACCTCTTCCGAGCTGACGATCAGCAGGTTCTTCTTTTGCGGCGTGCCGTCGGCGTAATTCGCCTGCTGCTCGGGCATCGGGACGCCGAGGATCGGCATCGCGCTGTGGCCGCCATTCTCGCGGTTCATCGCGATATAGCCGACCTGCGGGTAGAGCAGCTCGGCCTGGGTCGGGCTTGTCGCGCAATTGGCCGAGGCGCCGGGCAAGGTGCAGCCGGTCAAGAGCTTCTGCCGGTCGACGATCTGGATCACCCCATTGGCCCCGACGCCATAGGGCAGATAAACCCGGTTCACCGCCGTACCCATCGAGATCGCCCCATGGACCCCGGGCGGCGGATTGATGGTGCCCTCGTAGCAGTTCGGCCCGGGCGCGTTGGCGCAGCTTTGCGCAGTATCGACAGTGGCGCCGGGCTGCTGGCCGACGAGGCCGAAATCGCGGATGTAGACCGGCTTTTTGGGGTCGCTCAGATCGTAGATCTTGAGGTGCTGCTTCGAGCCGCTCTGGTGCCAGCCATCGGACGCGCTGCCGGCGACGAGATAGGCGATGCCGGTGTCGCATTCCCACCAGTTCTTGTGCGTGTTGCTGAGCCCGCTGACCACCGTGGTGAGCAGCGACGGCGCGGCGGGATTGGTGACGTCCCAGATCTGCTGCGCCTCGTCGGTGCCGACATTGCCGTAGGCGCGCAGCAGGTACCATTTGCCCTTCTCGCCATGCGGCAGGACGCTGCCGCTGCATACCCGCACCATCTGCGCGCCGGCGGCGGCGATCGGGCCAGAGGGGCCGGGGATGTGGAACAGGAACTTGGTGTGGGCGACATCGCTGACATCGACGATCGAGGTGCCGTTGGCCTCGACCTGGCCGGTCAGCGGGTTCGCCAGATTGCCGCCGAGATTGCCGAGATAGAGGATGTGCCGGCCATCCTGGTTGACGACCAGCGGCTGGTAGATCGGGCGGCCCTGATTGTCGGTCGTGCCCTCGACCTTCATGTTCCAGATCGATTCCTGGTCCCACGGCTTGGGCGGCGGCGGGGTCTTCACGCCTTGGCCAAAGGCGCCCGACGGGTCCTCGGAATTGGCGACCGGCGGGATCGCCGAGCCGTCGGGCGGGACCGCGTCGGCGGCCAGCGCCGGCGCGGCGGCAGCGACGGCCAGCAACAGGATCGCGGCGGCGCGGAAGAGAGGCATTTCGGTGTCCCCGAGGGTCTTGTCGGTTGGTTGCCTCCTTGTAGCGCAAAAATCCTTTGTTTGCCGCCTGTTCCTCCGCCATAACCAGCTGTGCGTCTTTTTGCGTCGCCGCGGGAACCGCTATTCGCGCGGAGGGTTAGTTACTAAGCACGCCCGCGACGCGGAGCGCAAAAGGAGACCGACATGGGCCTGATTATCCTGATCATTCTGCTGCTCCTGCTGTTCGGCGGCGGCGGCTACGGCTACTCGCGCTACGGCTACGGCGGCGGGATCGGCATCGGCGGCATTCTGCTGATAATCCTGGTCGTCTACCTGCTGTTCGGCTACGGAAGGTTCTGAGTCCCGCTGATCTGCGCCGCCTCGGCGCGGATCTCCTTGATCGCGTCGAGCACCTGTTGCGGGTCGGCGGGCTGCGCCATGGCGTCAGCCTCCCGGTCGACCCGGTCGTGAATCTGCGGATTGTCGCGGCGAAACTCCTCCAGCAGCTCGATCACCTTCGCCGTCTTCTGCTCGCTCAACAGCGCCAGTTCCAGGATGAGCTGCTCGCGGTGCTGGGCGAGCTGATCCTCCCGCCGCTGGGTGGCGAGGATCAGGACGACTATGTAGAGCGAGGCCAGCGTGACCGCGCCCGCCAGCCCCGAGAACGGCGGCGGGTCGATCGCGCGGTAGCCGAGCGCGGCGGTGAGCAGGTTGAAGCTCACCCATAAGACGACCAACACGGTCACCACGCCGATAAAGCCGGGGCGGCCGAGCAGCGTCGTCATGCGATCGACGCCGCGCTGCAGCGGCGTCGCGTCCCGGCGGTGCTCGGCGTGCAGCCGGTCGATCGACCGGATGGTCTCTTCGAGATGCGCCGGCAGGACCGGCGGCGCGGTTTTCGGGTCGGCCATGCCTATCCCTTGTGCCGGGGCCTTGCCCAGGGCCGTGACGGCGTGAAGCAGCGGGACGGCGCGAAACTGGCATGATCCCACCCTGAGCCAACTCCCTAGCGGCAATCGCCGGGCGCGGCCAGGATCGGAATCTAATCACTCGATGCTCGGCTCCGCCTGCAACTGGCGCACCCGCTCGGCTTCGGCCAGGCGGTCGAGCGCGTCGATGAGGCGATGCCGCGCCGCGCCGCCCTCCTCCGCGCTGGGCTCGGGCGGGACGTAGCCGGCGGCGAGCACGCGCGGCAGACCGTCGAGCATCTGCGCGCAGGCGAGCGCCTCGTCCGGCGTGATCCGTCCCTCGGCGAGCGCGCCGGTGACCGCGGCGACCGCATCGGTCAGGTCGCGCGCCGCGGCGACCGCCGGCATCGCCAGCTCGACCGGCTGGCCGCGCCGCACCCCGAGGACGCGGCCGAGGCAGAACCGCACCGAGACCGGGTCGCCCTCGAGCGCCAGCTCGATGGCCTTGCGCGCGATGCGCTCGGCCTCGCCATCGAGCAGCGCCGCCGCCGCCCGCGTGCCGGCGCGAAACGCGCGATTTTTGCTCCCCGGCGGCCGCCCCTTGGGATTGCCCGACCGGCCGCGCTTGAAGGAATTCGCGTTGGCGAGCGTCCCCTCGCGGAACCTGCCGCGATCGTCGCGTGCGAAAATCGTCAAATTATCAGGCGGCGCACCGCCTGTTATCCGCCTGTTATCAATTTCAGGAACAGGCGGTGCCCCGCCTGTTTTCCCCGCCATTCGCCGCCTGTTAACAAGCCGATGGAACATCCTCCCCTCCGCTGAGATTATCGTTGAGCCCAAGATAAATGGGCATTGTTGCGGAGAGTACAACACGATTGTGGCAATTGTGGTGTTGCCGGACCTTCGGTCTCCGAAAAACTGTGCACTACCTTCGATTGAGATTTCACCAAAAGTGCCGTAAATCCCGTATCTCATGTGGATCTCGGTGAGTTCAGCCAATGCGTCTACCCGAACGTCCCGCAAAAATTACTGATCTCGACCTCATGGCTCGCTTACTAGCGTACGCTGAAGGCCGTGAGAGCTGGCTATCGGATCGGACTTTGGGAGAGCACGAAAAAAATGCTTGCCGTCAGCTTCACGCCAATCTGACGTCATTTGTTGAACGCTGCCTGCATCCTCTCATGGATCGCGTTACAGCGCGCGAAATGGAAGCGTTTACGATGCACGACCACGGGCATGGCCTCAAGGTCGCACACATAATGTGGCATATCATCGACCCGATCCGCAGAAACAGTCTGACGCCCGGCGAGATCGCCCTGCTTGTCATCTCTGCTCATCTCCATGACCTCGGGATGGGATTAAGTAAGGAGGAGCGGGAAGCGCGCCTGCGTCCCGAATCCGACCTTTGGGATCGGCTAGATGGAGATGGGGCGTACGCCGCCGCTTTGGCGCGCCTAGCGAACATCGCAACGCAAACCACCGCTGGTAACTCAAGAGCGGCCGAGGCTGCGTACCAAGTTCAGCAGGCGCAGGAAGCACTCCTATGCATCGACTGCCGGGAAAGGCATGCGACGCGAGAGAGGTACGAAGAGATTTTGCAATCCCTGCAGGAGATGCATCGGCTCGGCCCAGCGACTATTCCCGACCCAAAGGCAGCTTTGAGCTTCGACGGCGACTCCTACCAAGAGAAACTCATTGAGATTTGTGTAAGTCATAATGAGGATGTTCAGACGCTTTTGGAGAGAGATCCGAGAAATATCGATCAATGGCGATTCCCAACCGATTACCCTATAGGTTGCTGCAACGCAGATACCCGATTTGTAGCGACGACTCTCAGACTTGCCGACATATTAGATTTTGACAGAGAGCGAACTCCTCCGGTTTTATTTTATTATATTTTACCAAAATCGGGAGACCCTTCAGGAAATACATCCATACGAGAGTGGTCAAAACACTTAGCGATTTCGAATTGGGAAATAGAAAATAGCAAACTTGTGTTCCGTGGTCGCTCGCCCACCGCTCTCATTCACCATACAATTGTAGAGTTTTGCAAAACAATCGAGAATGAGATTCTCAACTCCCGCAGCGTGTTCAATGACCAATATTGGCCATACACGATCATGCCCAACGTTGAATGCCTAATCGAAGCTACCGGTTACAGGTATGTACCCTATCGATTTACCTTGGATGAAGAGAGAATTTATGAACTTCTTATGGGTAAGGGTATCTATAATCATCCCCTCGCTGCCTTAAGGGAACTAATCCAAAATAGCGTTGACGCTTGCCTGTTTCGAGATGCACTGACTAAAATTTATGATGATTCAATTACTTTGAGCAATAATGACAGGATAATAATTGAATATAGGGATAATTCTGCAAATGATCTTCCTAATATTCTCTCGGTTATCGACAGCGGAATCGGAATGGATCGTATCGTCATTGAAAATTACTTTTTAAAAGTAGGACGATCATATTACAATCCAGCGATTTCCTTGCCATACGATCGCGACTCCGTTCTCAGAATCTCGATTTTCGGCCGGTCTCCGAGTTTGGCATAGGTTTCATGGCCGTCTTCATGCTCGGGGATAAGGTTGAAGTTGAAAGCGCACTCTCAATACCGATCCGGGAAGATACGCAGCGGAGGCTTCTGCGTGTTGATGGAGTTGGTAGACTGATTGAAGTCAACGAAGGCCCAAATGCCACAATTCCCCTTTTTAGAGGAACCCGTGTTTCGGTGCAGCTTATCCCTCGGCCAGCGTCACCCGTGCCAACCTGGGTCGAGGTGCAGGATTACTTGTCGCGGGTATGTCTAAATCTCCCGTACCCGTTAATCCTCAGGCATATCAAAGCTGGATACCTCCAAGAACCGCGTTTTCCGGACGGGATGAGGGTCGCATCTCGGTTGCAGCGGTGAGGCCGGGGTCCACCGGCCATCGGGCTAGCGGCACCAGCC
>Ga0181521_10004313_pt1 | contig 16303 bp, 12 predicted proteins | sample PEATcosm2014_Bin_32_FD_119764 | JGI IMG/M metagenome (GOLD analysis project Ga0181521, IMG submission 119764) | Peatland microbial communities from MTU Mesocosm Facility, Houghton, MI, USA - PEATcosm2014_Bin02_60_metaG | ecosystem: Environmental > Terrestrial > Soil > Wetlands > Peat | place... | reverse complement strand
GACGTACTTTGGATCCAGCTCGATGCCGACGCAGACGCGCTCGGTGATCTCCGCGGCCGCCAGCGTGGTGCCACTGCCAAGGAATGGATCGTAGACCAGCCCGCCGCGCTTGAGGTGGTTGAGGATCGGGCGCCGCATCAGATCCACGGGCTTCTGGGTGGGATGGTCGTACTTGTCCTCGTCGCTGCCGCCCATGATGAATTTCGGCGAGGGCGAAGCCCAGATCGTGGAGTTCTCTCCGGCCTTGCCGTACCAGGGAGCGTTCTTTTTGCGCACGAACCAGCAGGGCTCGTGCTGAAACCAGTACAACGTCCTGGTGAGAACGGTCCGCCCCTTGTCCCAAATTATCTGCTGGTGGTGCTCGAAGCCGATGCGCAGCAGACCGTCGAGGACTTCGCGCGTGAACCTCGACGCATGCCAGACGTACGCGATCTGAAGGCTGGGTGCCAGTTCAAACGCCGCCGACCAGTCCGCCCGCGTATCGCCGGAGATCGTGGTCTCGGTGTGCCCTGCGGTTCGGTGCTTCATGTAGCTGGCTTCCGCGGGCCCGCAAGAATTCAGGCCGGCGCGATCACGCCACTCCGAATCGAGTTCGATCCCGTAAGGAGGGTCCGTGACCATCAGCAGCGGTTTGCGGTCGCCCAGGAGGCGCGCCACATCGTCGGCGCTGGTGGCGTCGCCGCACAGCACGCGATGCTTGCCGCACAGCCACAGATCGCCTGCGCGCGAGACGGGGTTCGCGGGAAGGGGCGGAGCTTCGTTTGCTTTTTCCTCGTCCGGGAGTGCGAGCAGGTCATCGAGCTCTTTCGTGTCGAAGCCCGTGAGCGACAGATCGAAGTCCGCTTTATTCAGTTCCTGCAACTCGAGGGCGAGCAGCTCGTCGTCCCAATCCGCCCATGCCACGGACCGATTCACCATCAGCCTGAACGCTTTTACTTGTGCGTCGGTCCATTCGTCGCACAAAATCGTGGGGATCGCGGCTACGTCGCCGCCTGGCCATGAGCCCAGCTTGCGCGCTGCCTTCAGGCGTAGATGCCCGTCCACCACAGTTCCGTCGCCGCGCGCGAGCACCGGGATTTTGAACCCGAACTCGCGGATCGAGGCGCACATGCGATCGACCGCGGCGTCATTCTTGCGCGGGTTGCGGGCGTATGGCGTGAAGCGGTTGATGTCCCAGACCAGGATTTGGTAGGTTGCGACCGATGATTCCTGCGAAAGCATGCCTCACCTCGTTGGTTGAGGAATCCTCCGCAGGGAGCGCCCGCGGCGCCGGCCCAGCGAACTGAGTTCTCTGAGAACGATTTTACTTCACTCTGACGGCAATCTGATAATCATTAGTCCAGCGAAGGCTCTAATGCGGCCTCTTCCGCTTCCGTCTCTTCGGGCGGACCGACTTCTACGATGGTCTTGACAGGCTCTCCCCCAATACCACGAGCAACAACCATGACGTGTTCGTCGTCCACAGTGATGTATTCAATCTTTATGGGTGTCCCATTCAATTGCGACCCTGCATTCGACATCGCGCGCTCCTTCATCGTATTCGCCCTCGCTGGTTTTCACTACGCTTCTTCTGGTAAACATGGACGGTTTTGTACAGAGATTGTGCAAGCCCCATAACAAGATCGAGATCGAGGCTATGAAATGCCCAGCCCGAACGGCAGTCTGCGCATAAGTAGCCTACCAGGCCACGAACACTTTCGGAATTCTCAGATTCTGTAGGATTCGGAAGAATCGCCGAAACGAGGGTGCTTCGATATGGTAACGGCCAAGTCCAATATCGGATGAGGTCCCCTGCAACTGGGATGCCCAAAGAGAACGGTTGGCCATACACTGCGAAGCTGCTGTTCTTATAGTCCCTCAGGAACGGCAATGTATTCTCGAAAAATGCTCGGTTAGTAGTGGCAAACAACTCCTCAAAGTCGGTGTTCTGGTCGATCCAATGGGCGCCGGCCTTCGAGGTGGTCTCTCTGTCTCCAGAACTCCGGCTCCGACACAGAGTGACAACTCTCAAGCGATTCGGCTGTCCGGACTTCGCCTTCTTCTCCGCAGCCACTACCTTGATGCATACAGCACACTCTCTGCCAGTTGTCCGCAACAGTATGCCGGCAAGTTCATCAACGACCTTCACACACGTATTGCGAATTACATCGAGAGACACAGCACCGCTCAACGACGACTGAAGATCGCCGTGGATTCGGTTGAGAGCGGGCACTATTGCGGCGTATCGCGCTCGTCTCCCCAGGTAAAGCTGCTGGCCGACGGCAATGACCAGCAAACAGCCCGCGACGATGAGAACTCCAACGACCGCGACTCGCCCTTCACTGCCAGTCTTCGCATACCAAGCTTGGAAGGCAGTCACAATTGTCGCGATCGCAGCGACGATGTACAGCAACGTGAGCAGAAAAGACCACAACAGCCGCACTGTGATCAAAGACCTCGCACTCGACGAAAACAGTATTAGATATCACACGGCGCGCAAAACTGCAATAGTCGTGTAACATTGGCGGGGAGCCAAGCACCCTCGCTCTTTGGCGCACAAAACGTCAATAAAGAGTTGTCTTGAAGATGCCAGTGGCCATCCTTATAGTACGCAAAAGCCCCCTGGCAAATCAAACAAAAATGACTAAAAATGTTTCGGGTTAATTCGAGGGCATTCTGTCTTCCCCACAGCGGGCATTTCGCCGTTCTGCGGCGGGCGTCACACACTGGGTTTCCCCTGTCGCCAAAGGTCGCCGGCTCGGAACCCCTGAGACTCCACGCGCACTCGTCGGGGAATCCCCGCCCGCACTTCGATGTGTCGTATCGTTCCGGACTCCATCTTGTCCAAAAGGCTCAGGAGCCGGCAGACCTGGTCGGCCAGGACGAAATCGACCAGGGCAAATTCCGGGCGTGGCTGTTCGTCTGCATCCAACTTCACATCCTTCAGCATCACGGGCAACGGCTCCAATACCGGCTCTGAATGTCGGATTTCAAGGTCTTCGATGCTACCGTGGTTGATGGTCTGGCACAACCGCACCAACCCTTGGCGCGCTGGCGAAAGCTGTGAGAGCCGGAGGGCTTTGCCAATCGTCATTGGATGCCTCCTGCCGAAGAACGGGCGGCCAGGTCACATCCGACCTCCATTTGTGGAGGTATCTTCTGCCGGCGCTTTGCTAGCTCAGCATCGATGTCAGCCTGCGTGATCGGCGGGCGCGCTGGCGCCGCGACTTCGGGTTTTGGTGCCGGCGCCGGCTTCGCTTGTCGTCCGCCGGCAATCATAATGCGGCGTTGCCATTTCAGCCGGCCGAGCGCCTTGTTCACGTCGCCCTGATCCATTCCAAAGTGCGCTTCCGGAATGCGGATTTCCAAGACTTCGCCGGAATCGCTGACTTCGGAATCCGCGATTACATCGGCAGCGAATTGCAGCCCCACAGCCCGCGCCGCGGCCACCAGCAGCGATTTGACGCCGGCATGTACTCGCGCAATTTCCGCGACCGGCCAATCGGCGCCACGGTGGAAGCGTTCCGCCTCCGGTTTCGCCAGGTCCGTTGACGTCGGTAACTCTCGCGCCTCGATACCGGCCGCACAGGAGCAAAATGCCAAGGTTTTATCGATCGCGTCGCCAACCGTGCCCCAGTCCTGACACTCCCGGCAGCGCTGCCAACCTCGAATAATAGCCTCCAGCGCGTTCGGTGAGATCAACTCGCCTGTACGCTGTAGGCGCCGGTTGACGGGGCGCGGAACGCCGCGCGGGTGAATGCTAGCGCGGATGAACTCGAAGGCCTCCGCTTGCTCCATGGGCCGATCGGCTTCGGCCGCGGCCTCCGCTTCCGCCTCTGCTTGCTCTGCCTGCCGGCGCGCCCGCTCGATTTCCGCGGCCGCCTCATACTTCGCCGCGGCGCCACGCTGAAGGCCCAAGTTTCGGGCCTCCGTCTCGGCATCCGTGAGGTACACGCCATAGCGAGCGCTTGCCGCCTTGAGGCCAAGTTTGCGGTCAACGGTGCTCTTGAGCCAGGCCTCGAAATCCGCGCCGCCGTCTGGACTGTCGGCGAAGACCTTCAGGATGCGGAGGGTAATCTCGGGGTCAGGTGGTATCGTGGCCGCCAAGTTTTCCGGGGTGATCTCGTGGAGACGGTTTAGGCTGGCAGCGCGCGCCTGGTGGAGTTTCTCTTGGGCTATCGTCACCAGGTTGACGCCCGAGTCTTCGGAGTTGCCGGCCTCGGGGGTTTTGTTTTTTTCCCTTGCTGAAATGCGGTCGTCGTCGGTCGCTTCGGTTGCGTGCTGCATATCAGCTACGAAGGCCGACGACGACGATTCCGTTTCACAATTCAAAGAAGTGTTACACAATTCCCCGGCAGTAGACTGCCGATCAAGAACCGGGGTTTTTACCGTATCCTGCCGATCAAGAACGGAATCCTGCCGATCAAAACCGCCGTCTTGATTGGCAGTATCCTGCCGTTCAAAGATAGGGTGCCACAGGAAAACGTAACGGTTGCTCTGCCGCTGTCGGCGCCGGTGCGCAATGAGACCGTAGGCCTCCAGCGTGGCCACATCGGAGCGAACCTGGCGTTCACACTTTCCGAGTTCCGCGGCCATGGTGGGGAAGGAATACCAGAAAGCACCATTTTTGCCGGCCCATCGGACTGCGCGCTCGTATAGCCTTTTGGGTCCGTCCTGTAGGTCGCGCTGGCGCCCGACTATGTCAGGGGTATAAAATCCACAAATCTCGCGGTTGGGGTTGAAGGGCGTTCCGATCAGCGGGCGAGGGGCCGAATCGCCGCCAGGACGACCTTGGTTAGCCGCCACGAGCACCTCGCGGGGATCGCGGAGGATCCGTGTGACTGGCCGTGTGACTTAGTCGCGTTCTTGTGGAACTTTCGGTAACTTGTTGCCTTCGCGTTATGTATAACTTACTTGTTTTCAGTGGGCTACAAGAGAACAAGTCCCCCTCTCCGCACCACATTTTAAAGCCTTACGTTTTTCTGGCGGATCATGTCCAGCCTTCTAGTGGCGACAGTGCAGCGGTCAGCCGGCATAAGATTGAAGGCGACAACCCATATTACGTCTCGGACAACGCGCCGCATTTGTTTGGCGCGTAAAACGCCGCGGTCAGACCTGGAGAACGGTTTCGCCAGGACCCCCACATGCGCCTGTTCGTAGGGATGGACCTCGCGGCTTAGGCTGCGCCTTCTATCTGGTGGAGCGGACGGTTGTCGACCTGGAGGTCTCGGACGAAATTAGGAAGAACAATATCTCGACCTGCTATTACGAAGCCGGTGACATTCTATCGACCAGACCTCCGCCTCAGGCTTACTTTTTGCGCCCGGCCTTCTTGCGGGGCCGGCGGCGAATTTGCTTTACGTCCGCAGGGCTGATATCGAGCGGCCTGCCCCCGCTTTCGATGCCCTTCACGCGATCGAACGCCGCCGACCCGGGCAGGTCTCCGCGGTCCGCGTCGTACAGTTCGAACCATGGGAATCCGTGCCGCGCGTACGTCTGAGCATCGATGGGGCTCAGTGGCGGCTCGCGGCCGGTCTGCTCTCGATACTCCGCGGCCGTGAGAAGGACTACGGTCGCCGTACCCTTCCGCTCCGGATCCCAAGCGCCTTTCGGGTACGGGTCGGGGTAGACCTTCTGACGAATCTTCCCTCCAGCAGCCAGTCCCAACGGCTGCGCTGGGGTTACCGGCCGGGCCGACCGCGGCCCGGTGGTTCCCGGGCGGGCTTCATAAACAACCACGTGTAGCTCGCGGGAGGCGGTTCGGGAAAGCTGCTCACCCACGGTGTAGCCCTGCCCGAGCGGCATCGCTACGAACTGTCGAACTGTCCCGTGCGCTGTCTTGAATCCATCCAGCCATGGCTGGTCGGGACAAACCAGATAGTTCTGCGGTTCGTGGCGAAGTCGATCTTCCCAGGGCTCGCCGGAAAGCGCGTTGATCCCCCCTGTCCCCACCAGAATGGCGCACGGACGGGGGCCGCAATCGAACGCCATCCACATCGCTTCGCTCCGGTGCATTGGCAGGCCGAGACGCAATGGCCTTCTCTGCAAAGTTATGAGAGGAAACGATCCAAAAGTCGGCGGCAGCGGATATGGCCCGCCGCTCTCCGGAACTCGCAGCGTGCGTTCAAACGTAATTCCACACGCGCCGATTCGCAGTACCGAACCGTTCACTGATTTGTGGAGATCGGACACTGCCTCTACTTCGGATACGTTTTCAGCATGAAGGCCCTATCCTTCGAAGAGAGCTTCGAGTTCGAGTGCGTGCCGACGTCGTTCAGAGTCAAGTCCGCTGGAAACTCGTACAACATGATCGAATCGGGGTCAAAATTTGTAAAGTTGGTCTGGGTCTTGGAGTATTTGTCCAGAATATTGCTTTTGATCTCATCTGGAGACCAGTTGTTCGGAGGACCGCTGAAAGCGCGCATCACCGCTGGCACGTTCCACTGAATGCCGCCATCCGGGCTTTGATGCTCGTGAATCGCACCCAGCGCATGTCCGAACTCATGCAGCACCACGCGTGAGTACTCCTCATCGTCGGTGTTGTCTTCCAACCAGCCGAAATTCATGGTGGGCTGGCTCTTTGGAAAGTACTGTTCCACCAGACAGTCGGTTCCTACCGCCGACCATGACCCTTCCTGCTTGAACGAGATGCGAATCTCGGCGTTCTTATCGTCGCCGAACGTGAATGTAATATTCGCATAGTTGCTCCACTGATGCGCCAAGGCTTCCACCTTCTGTTTCTGCGGTGCGCTCCCATCCAGGAATCGTACCTTCAGTGTTCGCCCGGGTTGCCACAGGTTCTTGCGTAGCACGGCAATCGCCAGCCCTGGATGGCTCAGCGCCTTTGCCAGAGCCGGAGGGAGCTTCGGTCGATTGCTCTCGTTTTCCCGAAACGCGGCATCGCCGCCCTTGGTTTGCAGGTTTGCCGGAAGCACACGGTCGATACAGAGATGGTAGGGGGATCTCTTTTTGGGGGTCCCCGCCGCGGCTTTCTTCACGTTCTTCTTTGCTTTTTGAGCCATACAGTTCCTCCCTAAATTCGCTCAAATGGGGATGGAATAGTCGAACCACATGTCGCCTTGAGTGAACCCGGCCGGCATGCGGTCAATTGCCGGCCCCTTTGGAGCCGGCTCCTTCAATTGCAGCGAATCGCTGCGAACCATTCGATTTCGGGTGCGCTTCCGAATTGCCTCCAATAACGGCAGCCGCGGAATCGACGGCCAAGGTTTGTTCTGCGTCGAAACCATCGCTGCCAGGCTGGCGCCTCCCATGTTGTCGATGGCCTGCTTCGGAGTCGCATTCAGGCTCCCATGATGGGAGACCTTGAGAAAATCGATCTCGGAGAGAATCCGGTTCGAATCCTGTCCCTGCAGCCAGTACTGCCAATTCCCGTACTGAGCATCGCCCGGGAAAAGGAGATACTTTCCACCGAACGAGAACAACGCTACCAGGCTCGTGTTGTTGATCGCCTGGTCCAGCGCGAACGCCAGGGCATCGGGCGGCTCTTCGGCGTACTTCTGAATCGACGCCAGTTCGCCCTTCGAAAGCGGATACTCGGGGAACGCGCCCTCCTGAATCCATTTCGCCGCAAACGGCGGAGGCGCCTGAGCGCCATCACCCGTCTTGGCCGTCAAATAGTGCTGGCTGGGCGGAGGATCCATGCGCGCCAAAAAATCCGGGTCGTCCGGCGGACCGAGTATGCGAGCGTCCAGCCCGATGATGTCGCCCGGTGCGCTCGCGAAACTACCCGCTTTCCAGAACCTCACCTTCGCGCCCACGCCAAATCCGGCGTGCAATTGTTCCAGCGCCGGCTCGTTGCCGGCTAGATTGTTGATGGCCTGCAACACGTCCCCGGCGCGCTGCTCCGCCGACGGTGGTAACGAGGCGAAATACATTTGCAGCCGCGCGATGGCCGCTCTGTGCTTCTGCTTCAGCTTGACAGCTTTTGGATTCTGCCTGTCTTCTGTCCACGGCATCCATACTTCGCCAATGCGGAATTTGCGAAACTGCGCCGCGAATTTGCCGAATCCGGAGACGTGGTCCTGGTGCGCGTGCGTCGCAATAACCAGCGCTAGTTTGCGGTCGGTCACCTCGGCAATGTTCTCGACCGCCTTCTGAATCGTCCCCACATCGCCGCGTTCGTGGACTCCACAGTCCACTAAAACGTGTTCGGGGCCGCTCGGGGCGGGAAACGTCACCAGGAAGCAATCGCCGAACCCCACGCGGTACATCCGAACACGTATGGAAGTAGGCTTGTCTTTCGCCATCAAAACCCCCGATGAATAGCCGCGAAAGGCAGTTCGAAAATTTCCTCCGGCGGCTCGCGATATGCCGTCGCCGCCATGCTCGTCGCGAGCCGCTCGTAATATCCCCGTTGCGCAGCCAGCCGTTTCTCGTCATCCAGCCCCTTGGCGATCGCGTAACGTACGGTCCCATCGGCATCCAGGAGGAGGGTCGAACCACCGTGGAACGTGAACGTTGGCGATTTCGCATCCTGTGGATCGAGAGGAACCTTGTCACGTTTCTGCACCAACTCGGCGACATACCCCAATCGGAGCTGCCCGTCGGGTCCTACACGGTGCACCGGGCGGAACGAAAACGCCTGGACCTTCGTTTCTTGGGACAATCCGAGAGCCGCCGCGTTCGCCTTGCCGAATTTGCTCAAAGCGATGTAGCTCCCGCGAAAACTGGGATCGGCGGCCCCGCGTTGCGGCTGCAGGCCCTGGCACGGCGAAATACCGCCCTCGGGATCCGGCCAGCATAGTGACTCCTCCGACCACGATGCCGCATTCACTGGCCGGATTCCGCGCAATCGAAATGCTTCCGCAATCGCCGCGCGGTAACCGAATGGATCCTCCTGCACCAGGTCAGTATCCGCCGTGATGAGGGCCCGCAGAAAATCGCCGAACTGGATGTCCACCGGCGGGCAGTAATCCAGGGCGCGAATGCAAATGTTCTGAAAGTGCTGCGCTGTCTTCGTCGCCTCGCCGGCGAGTCGGTTTGCCAGGTCCGAGTTAAGGTCGCCGGCCGTTAGCGACAACCCGCCGGCACGCGCGATGCGTAGCAGGTCGCGCGTGCGCCGGATGTAGATGGTGAAGAAGGCGTCGAAGATCGCTGCCACCAGGATGGACCCGCGCACATGCGGCTCGGTGACCACATCGATGTCCAACGATTCGGGCGGAGTCCCCAGCGCGGCGCGCAGCGCCTTCCGAGGTCCCATCGCCTCACCGAACTGCCGCGCCAACTCCACCATCGGGTTCGTCGGCGTCAACTCGGTTTGCACCAGCGGCGTACGGTTGCCCGGCGAGGTTTCGGGGGCGAGCTGTGGCGCATGGATGAAGCCGCCGCTTCGCTGAATCGTCTCCAGCAGCGCTTCCTTGTAGCTGAAGTGCTGGAACAGAGCGATGATGTCCGCAAAGGCCTCGTGGAATGCCGGAGTATCGAGGCTCGTCGGTTCGGTAAAATGCTCGCGAAGCCCGTCTACCAACGCGTGAGTAGCCTCATGCGCCACGACATCGTGAGAGAGGCAGGTGAACACCAGCTGCCCGGGCAGATTGACGCTGAAATCGGCGCTCTCAGCCGCGAAATATCCGAATAACAGCGCGCGCATCTCCCGATCGTAGAACGCGTTCGCCGCCGCTATGGCGTGCGGGAATACTTTGAGCTTTTGCCGCAGTGGGTCCTTCGGGTCGCCGCCGCGGCGCCACCGGATGCGCCGCCCCAGCGCGAATTCGAAACGCCGCACGGTCTCGTTCACCACCGCGTAGACCATTTGTTGGTGGAACTGCGGATTGGACTCACTTGGATCGATTCCGCCCGATAACAGGACGGAAGCCTCGTTCAAATTTACCGGCCGGTAATACTTCTTTTGAACGCCATCGTAATCGATCACCGCTATGTACTTTCCGATCGGACCCGGCTTCAAATCGGGCTCGTATGGGATGCGGACCGTCATGTGGTTCCCCAGGCTGCGGCCCAACGTCGGATCGAATGCGTATACTTTAAGGGGTCTCTCAGGGAGGATTCGCGGAACCGGCGCGGCAAGTTGCGGGCTGGCCACTATCGCGGCACCAACTCGCCTGGAACGGGCGCGCGACCGCTGCATAGGATCTCGATAATACCACACCCCATTTTGCTCGGATAGGAGAATTCCAACAAGCTTGCCAGGCTCGCGTCCCAGGGCCGTTTAGCAACAGTGAGGCAGATGTCCTCGTTGGAGCCGAGCAGCGCAACTCCCCTTAACTCCTTATCCTCGATTGGGGACGCAACTCAGTCTCCACAGCGACAGACCTCTTCTATGGTCTTCCGAGGTAGTAGGAAACAAATCCCGATTCTCTCTTGATGCGCTATAATACGCCGAAACCGAGTGCCAAAGCACTGGGCGGTGCGATCGAATTATAAGCGGTATTATGCCACTTATCGCGGGTCGTGACTATGAGCGAACCGAAAGCGAGATTTACAGAACTCGACGAATTCGAGAAGGCGCTGGTGGATCACGTCTATCAGGGAGACGTCGATCACTACCGTCCGAAGGCACTTTTTCCGGAACTGGCTTAGAGATCACAAACGATGTTCCGGCCTGCAAGCTGTGTAACTCAGGCGAAAAGGGCGCGAACTTCGAAGTGGAGGCGGGCAAGCGCAACTTCTCGACCCCTGCGAGATACCCGTGCCCGACGAGCAGAACCTGTTTTTCCACGCGGTGGACGAGGGGAAATTTTCGCCCGCGATAGTAGAAGGACTAATGCCCCGGGGTAGAGCGACTATTCGCATGTGCGACCTGAATCGCGAGCGACTGGTCGACGTGAGGGCGATCAGATCGGGACGGGCGCCAACGCCCCGGCAATCCTGAAGGCGAAACTGGCGTGCTCGCGGCCGGAAATGAGTTTAGCGCGGCACTCCGGGATGCAATTGCGAGTTTTGCGCGCGCTTTCGCCGCGGCAGCTTAGTCCGGCAACCGGGCACAAGCCGTTCTTAAACATACGCGTTAAGATAAGGCGTGAAACTTCCGGTCAATCCGCCCGTGCTGCCCATGTTGGCGAAACGCATCGATGCGCTGCCGTCAGGCGATGCTGTTGTTTTCGAACCGAAATGGGACGGGTTTCGAGCCTTGGTGTTCAAGGACGGCGCCGAAATCGAAATCCAGAGCCGGGAGCAGAAGCCGCTGAACCGCTACTTCCCCGAACTACTCGATCCGCTCCGGCAGCAGTTGCCGGCGCAATGCGTGCTCGATGGCGAAATCGTGATTGCCACCAGCCATGGCCTCGATTTCGACTTACTGCAGCTACGACTCCATCCGGCGGCCTCGCGGGTGGCGCTGCTTTCGAAGCAGTCGCCCGCTTCGATCGTGTTCTTCGATCTGCTGGCCGAAGGCGAGCGCGATCTGCGCGGGCACACCTTCGAGCAGCGGCGAGCCGGGTTGGAGGAAATCCTGGCGAGCGCCGCGCCGCCAATCCATCTGACGCCCGCGACGCGCGACAGAGACATTGCCGCCGATTGGTTTCGCCGCTTTGAAGGCGCCGGCCTTGATGGCGTGGTCGCAAAGCCGATCTCTGGAACCTACCAGCCGGACAAACGCGTGATGTTCAAGGTGAAGCACGAGCGCGATTGCGATTGCGTGGTGGCCGGCTTCCGCTGGTATAAAGACGCTGAGCGGACGGCGGTCGGGTCTCTGCTGCTGGGTCTCTACGATGGCGCGGGGGCGTTGCAGCACGTGGGAGTGTGCGCCAGTTTCAGCGCCGAGAAGCGGCGGGAGTTGGTGGACTTCCTGGCGCCGTACCGGCACGATGCGATGGCGAATCATCCATGGAAGGCGTGGGCGGGTGAAGGCGACGGGCAACGGGTGCCGGGCATGCAGAGCCGCTGGAGCCAGGGCAAAGATCTGTCATGGGAGCCGTTGCGGCCGGAGTTAGTGGCGGAGGTCGCCTATGAGCACATGCAGGGCCACCGCTTCCGGCACATGGCACATTTGCGGCGGTGGCGCACCGACAAGAGCCCGGCGGAGTGCACTTACGCGCAACTGGAAGTGGTGCCTCCGGAGGAACTGTCGCGGATATTCGCCACCGGCCGGTGACGTCATTGGCGTTTCGCTGCGCGCCAGGTCCGCCACTCGCGCGTCGGATCGTCATCCGGGTCGGGCGTTTCCTGCGGAGGACGGATTTCCTCGGGGACGTGGCGGAGATTCACGCGAATACGCGTCCATGTGGAAGATCGGCCGCGCATGGAATCGACTAACACGTCGTCGACCGCAAGCTTTTCTGCGGCGGCGGCATGGCGGGCCTTCCACCGCTCGAGTCCCGCCAGGGCCGCGGTCTTGTCGGTGGAGTTGGCCACCGTGATCAGCGGCATCTTTTCACGTGGTGGCCGTTTGGTGGCTGACTTGCTGCGCGACGGAGCTACGCGGGGTGCCTCGCCCTCCATCTTGCGAAAGTGCGGAGGCCAGGGGGCATCGGCCAGACCGGCGGCCTCGTCGCGGGCCGCCAGTTCGAGCAGAGGTTCGAGAGAGCACGGCGATGCGTCCATGCCGGCGTGCGGATCGCCTTGGCGCTGGAAGCGTCCGGGCATGGTGGCGATGTTGAAATCGGCGGGGTCGCACTGAGGCACTTCGTTCCATTCGAGCGGCGCGGAGACGCGGGCGTCTTCCAGCGGCCGCACGGAGTAGGCGGAGCAAGTGGTGCGATCCTTGGCGTTCTGGTTGTAGTCGAGAAACACGCCGTGGCGCTCCTCTTTCCACCATTTCGAACTGGCCAGCGCGGGCACGCGGTGCTCCACGGCTCGCGCCAGTGCAACCGCGGCGCGGCGCACTTCGTTGAAAGTCCAGCAGGGATGGATGCGCACATTAATATGCATTCCTCGCGAACCGCTGGTCTTGGGCCAGCCGCGAAGTCCCAATTCCTCGAGCAGCGCCTTGACTTCGTGCGCCACGGTGCGAACGTCCGCCCACTCGACGCCTGGACCGGGGTCGAGATCGACGCGCAGTTCGTCGGGATGATCGAGATCGCCGGAGCGGACCGGGTGGGGGTGCAACTCGAGGCAGCCCAGGTTCACGATCCAGGCGAGGCCGGCGGCGTTGTCAACCACCACCTCTTGCGCGGTGCGGCCCGAAGGAAAAGAGAGAGTGACGGTGCGCAGCCAGTCGGGCAGATCCGCCGGCGCCCTCTTCTGGTAAAAGGCCTCGCCTTCCGCGCCGTTGACGAAGCGCTTCAGGACGATGGGGCGGTCCTGAATACCGTTGAGGGCGCCGGAGGAGACGGAAAGGTAGTAGCGTACGAGGTCGAGCTTGGTGACCTTTCGCTGCCTGGAGAAATAGAGCTTGCCGGGATGGCTGATGCGCACGTCGCGCCCGTCGATGGAAAGGATTTCGGCAGCTTCTTCCTTCTTCACTCCCACAGCTTACCGCAAGCCCGGTTCTGCAATCCGTCATCGCTCCAGCCGCATAGATCGGGCGGACGAAATGGCCGCTCCCGCGCCGTGTCCTGGCTCTGGCCATCCGCGTGAACGGCACCTTCTATGTCGGCAACTGCACGACCCCGGACACGCAATCATGTGACATTGCAACCAAGGAGATTAGGGGATTAGACCGATCTGCTTTTCCAGTTTCACGAACCGCGGATCTTTGCGGACCAGATCGAACAGGGCATCCACTCCGATATAAAGGACCACGGACTCCCTGGCGTCCGCCGACTTCTGGAGATACTCGAGGGCACGATCGGCATCGCCCAGCGAAGCGTACCCCTGCGCCATTGAGTAGGGGGACACGAACTCTGTCGTGGCCTCATCGGCCATCTTTTCGAGTTGGCGGCGCGCCTCCGCCGGCTGCCCGCAGCGAGCCTTCATGGCAGGGCTGCCGGTTCTGTCGCTTTGGTCGGGATACCACGCGGCGGCGGTTTCGGCGGCGGACCGGGCGGCGGCGCAATCGCGCTCCCAGATGGCTATCAGGCCGAGATCGCGTACCCCCACCAGAGATTTCGGATAAAGTTTGAAGATGCCCGCGATTTCGTGCTTGGCAGCGGGAAAATTGCGTTCGAAAACCAGATCGTTCACCAGGTTCTGACGGGCGCCCGGAGACTGCGGGTCCAGATCCTCGGCGATTTCCAGATGGCTGCGCGCCTCCGCGAAGCGCTTTCGCGTCATCAGCGACCATCCATACAGGCTGTGAGCCTGGCTGTGCGATCCACCAGCTTGCAGGGCGAGGGCAAACTCCTTTTCCGCCTCAGGCCAGTTCCAATCGTATACATAGAGGGAGTAGGCGATGAAAGCGTGGGCGTCGCTGAAATTGGGGTCGATGGCCAGAGCCTTTCTCACGGCCGGACGGCCCAGGTCGGTGGCTTCACGGCCGGAGATGACGCCGATCGCGCTGAGGGAAGTGGCGGCACGCGCGATTGCGAAGTAGGCGCGGGCGTATTCCGGATCGATGCGCACCGCCTGCTGCGAAAGTCTCAGGCTTTCGCGGAGGGATTCCGGGGTGTGCAATTGAAGCTGGTAGATCGCGCGCATATACAGGTCGTGCGCCTCGGGGTTGGGGGAACCGACCGGGACCGCCAGGGCTGCCGCCTTGCGGGACGGCAGGAGCGCCTGGCAGGCGGACTGGGCAATCTCAGTTTCGACGCGCGGAAGATCGGCGGCGGACGACTCGTAAGTTCGCGACCAGATGTGATACCCATCGGCGGTGCGGATGAGCTGAACCACGAGACGATACTCGCCTTCGCGAATGGAGACGCTGCTTTCGAGAACCGCGGCGGCATTGAGGGCGCGGCCGATTGCGCGAATGTCCTGGCTCTTTCCTTTGAACTGAAAAGCCGAGGTGCGGGCGACAACACGCAGGTCTTTGGATTCGGCCAGCGCCTCCGTCAGTTCGTCCGTGAGACTGTCGGCAAGGTAATCCTGGCTAGGCTCACCGCTCAAATTGAGGAAAGGAAGAACGGCCAGAGAGGCGGTGGTGGCAGGGAAGCCGCCGCGGAATCTCCAGACCAGGATCGCGGCGAGACAGAGTGCCAGGGTGAAGCATGCCGCAATTGCGACTCGGGCGGCGGCGCGCCGTTTTGCCGGGGATGGCGGGGCCAGCCCGGAAGGCGTAGTCTCCGCGAAAACGAAGGCAGGCTGATAGCTGCCCTTGGGAATTTCGATGCGGACGGGATCGTTCACGCCCTCGTTGGAATAGTACTGCGTCAGACGCGACCGCAGGCGGCCCATTTCGACACGGACGATGGAGTCCAGCTTGGGGTCGTAGTCGGGCGGCCGGTCGAACACCTCGGTTGCAATCACCGATTCCTTGAGAGAGTCCCCGCGATCCAGAAGCGCTTCCTCCACCAGGAAGCGGAGCAGACGGGTGCGGCGAATGGCCGCCGCAAAGGTCTGGCTGGCCAGGACGCGGTCCAGTTCCTCGCGGATGGCGGCGGCCGGCACATGAGTCTTATGCGCCCCGGTCTTGTTCCCTGCCGCGTCCATCGCTATTGCCCCCGCGGTCCTATTAGCATACCGCAGGGAATTCCCCGGTGCTTTGTGGAGTGGTCTTTAGCACTCAGCGCCGGTTTTTCAATGTCACATTCTGTGACTTGCCCTCCGTACCTTGATTCAACCGCCTGGGGGTGAAACTCGCGACTACAAAGGTGCCGAGCCGAATCCCACTCGCTTTTTCCGCCGCGGGGCGTGATGGCGCGTGTTCTGATGCCTTGAAATGGACAATATATTAGCGATATAAATCAGTTTTATGGCCTTTATGGGCAATATGTTATCCGTTAGACTGAAGACGCCCCAGGAGGTCCAGCGGCAGCTCGCGGGCCGTTTCAAGGCACGGCGTCTGGCGATGAACCTGAGCCAGGAGGGGCTGGCGCTGCGATCGGCGGTTAGCTGGAGTTCGCTGAAGCGGTTCGAGCGTACCGGATTGATTGCGCTCGACTCCCTTCTCAGACTCGCGCTGGTTCTCGACTGCCTGCAGGATTTCGATCAGGTCTGCACCGACCAGGGACGCGAATTCGCCGCAAAATCGCTCGATGAAATCCTAGCGACGCCAAAGACCCGCCGCAAGGGCCTCCGCAAATGAAATACTCTCCGGTCGAACTGCTGACGGTTTACCTGGACCGGGCGGAGCGCGCTAAGATCGGGCGGTTGGCGCTGCGGCAGCGCCGAATCCTGTTCGAATACGATCCCGCTTTTATCCCTTCGGGAATCGAGATTTCACCGCTCAAACTCCCTGTGCGATCCGGAGTATTCACGCCGTCCGAAGCGTTCTTCGATGGGCTTTACGGCGTTTTCAACGACAGCCTTCCGGACGGATGGGGCCGTCTGCTCCTCGACCGCACGGTTGAAAAGCAGGGCATCCGGCACG
>Ga0181521_10004312_pt1 | contig 16312 bp, 16 predicted proteins | sample PEATcosm2014_Bin_32_FD_119764 | JGI IMG/M metagenome (GOLD analysis project Ga0181521, IMG submission 119764) | Peatland microbial communities from MTU Mesocosm Facility, Houghton, MI, USA - PEATcosm2014_Bin02_60_metaG | ecosystem: Environmental > Terrestrial > Soil > Wetlands > Peat | place... | reverse complement strand
CTTCCGCGTGGATGGATCGGGAGCGTCGAGCAAGGCCTGCATTTCTTCCTGGACCAGATAAGGCACCAGCCGAGTGTCGGTTTTCTTGAAGGGGATCGCCAGAACGCGACGCACCTGCCCGACGGCGGCTGGCTCACGGTGTTGCAGAAACCGGAAGAACGACCGAATGGCAGCCAGGCGGATGTTTCGCGTTTCCGTGGAATTGCCCCGTGTGGTTTCGAGATGTTCCAGAAATGTGCAGATCAGCGGTGCGTCCAACTGCTCCAGCATCAGAGCCGAGGGCGCCACTTTGAGTCTCTTCGAGGCAAACTCGAACAAAGACTGGAAGCTGTAGGCGTACGAATCGCAAGTGTGCGGGCTGGCGCCACGGTGGCGGGCAAGATGCTCGCGAAGGAATGCTTCCATGTGCGGTGCGAGGGAAGTCATGGCCGCCCTCCCTGCACAAAGTTCTCAGCGACGACCGCGATGTCGCGCAGAAGTTCGGGCGTGGTTTCCAGGTACCAATAGGTGGCGCCGATATTCACGTGTCCCAGGTAGGTACCTGCGGAACGTCATCCGGATCATCACCGAAACCGGTCTGCGGATCTACAAAGAACTCGCTCCGATGAAGAAAGAGCAGGTTGACCTCCCCAACGGGACAGTGTTTATCTCCGACTCGAAGACTCCTACCGGAGTTGCCGAGGTTCCGCTGACGGACATTGCCGTAGAAGCGTTCCGCAGCCAGATCGAACTCGCCGGCCCTGGGCCCTGGTTATTCCCCAGCGCCAAGAAGCCGGACAGGTCGCAGGGGAATTTCAAGAAGACCTGGGAGCGTACGCTGCGGAAAGCGGGTGTCCCCTACTTTCGGATTTACGACCTCCGCTCCACCTACGCCACACGGCTGAGTTCGGGCGGTGTCGCGGACGAGTGGGTGACGCAACTTCTCCGGCAGACGGACGCCAAGGTGTTCAAGAAGTACTCGCAGATGAAACTCCAGATGAAGCGGGAGGCGCTGACCAAGCTTAATCGCAAGGCCAGCGAGGCGGGGAGTTCTGATACAGAGAAGTGCGCCTAAACGGGGTTTTGATACAGTTTTGGTACAGTTTAAGGTTTTGAGGACAGGGCAGGAAATGAAGCTCAGAATTAAACTGCTGAATCGGAAGCATTTTAATGGTGGGCGCGACAGGACTCGAACCTGTGACCTCCTGCGTGTGAAGCAGGCGCTCTAACCAACTGAGCTACGCGCCCTCTGGCACCCAGGGAGAAACCGGCGCTGGCGGGCTGAATCTTCGAGTTTACCTGAAAAGGAGGTCCGCCCGCCACCCTGCTTTGCGCCCTGCTTTGCGCCACGCCGCCACGAGTGTGCGACATAAATGTTGGCGGTTTTCGAGAGGGCTGGATTGTGTCGCCGTCCCGTCCGGTCGAATATTGCCCGACCATGCGGCCGGCGGCGGTCCGGGAAAAGTCTACTGGGCTGAGGCCTTGGGCATCTGGCTTGCCTGCGACGTTATCGAAAAGAGCCGCTACTGGAACGCCCTCGGCACGCGGAATCCAAAGCAGAACAAAATGGTGCCGATCTGCTGTGAGATCAACTTTTCCCTCTCTGGAATCGAGAGGCGAATCGGTGGCGCTGTCGCCGAAGACGAGAGGGGACGGCTGTTTCTGGTGCATGCGGGGCGGATCGGAGGTGGGCGCGAAGGGATCGGCGCCGAGTTGTTCTGGAAGCACTTCGACGGCAGGCCGTCGATTGTCGTTGATGGCGACCGGGAGACCGAAGTTGTGGCTGTGGGCTCTTTCGAATCTCCGGCTGTGCCACTGTTACAATTCAGCAGGACGTAAGCTGTGGCGCCCATGTCGTTTCCAAAGTTTGAAAGTAGCCCCACTCCCGCATTCAACAGACCCACAGCCCTACGGACGGCGCATGGGTAAGTTCGTTCCGCCGTCCTCAGCCCGCCACCCGCTCGAGGCACTCGGCGCCGCAGATGGCTGCTAGGACGGCGCGGAATTCTTTATCGGGGCGCACCTTGGCCGGCACGTCGAGCAGCACCGCGAAATCGCGGGGCGCTTCGAGACGCAGGCGCACCTGGGTTTCGCCGGGCTTGCGTTTGAAGAGCTCGTCGAGGGCGGCGGCTTTATCCGTTCCGCCGTTGCGGCCCAGCCATACGCGGATGGAAATTACCGACGGCATGTCCACGCGCGCCACATCGAGCGGGATGATGTCCTGCACCGACACCTTGGGCGGCGCATTCTCTTCCGGCAGGATCAAGCCGCGCACCAGCACGGCCTGGTCTTCCACCACCTGCGGGGCGAGCCGTTCGAAGCTGGACGCGAAGACCATCGCGTCCACCGACCCCTGCTGGTCCTCGATGGTCAGCGCCACCCAGGGCTTGCCTTCCTTGTTGCGTTTGCGCGTGATCGAGCGCAGCACGCCGCACAAGGCAACCTCGGCGTTCTTGCCAAGGCCTTCAAGACTGCCGGTGTCATGGGTGGCCAACTCGGCGATCTTTTCCTGGTAGCGATCCAGCGGGTGTCCGGTCACCCAGAACCCGAGCAGCTCCTTTTCGCCGGCAAGCTTGTCTTGTTCGGTCCAGTCGGGGACGTTGGGCAGCGGCGGATCGTGCGGTTCCGCGCCACCCATCAATTCGCCGAACAGACCGGTTTGCCCGCTCTCGCGATCGCGGTGGGCGCGCTGGCCCGCCTCCATGGCGCCTTCGACGGCGGCGAACTTCTGCGCCCGCGTCCCATCGAGCGAATCCATCGCGCCGGCGCGAATCAGGCTCTCGATCATGCGCCGGTTCACGGCTCCCAGGTCGACTGTTTCGGCGAGTTGGTGGATGGTGCCGAAGCGGCCCAACGGCTCGCGCGCGCGGCCGATGGCCTCGACCGCGGATTGGCCCAGATTCTTCACCGCGCCTAATCCGAAGCGGATGCCGATTCCGCCCGGCGCCTGCGCGTCCGGCGTGAAGCTCCACTCGGACTGGTTCACGTCCGGCGGCAGGATGGTGATGCCCATAGCGCGGCATTCGTTGATGTACTTCACCACCTTGGCCGTGTTGCCGGTTTCCGAAGTGAGCAGCGCAGCCATGAAATCCACCGGGTAATGGGCTTTCAGGTACGCCGTCACGAACGCCAGGTAGGCGTACGCGGCGGAGTGCGACTTGTTGAATCCGTAGCCGGCGAACTGCTCCATCAGGTCGAAAATCTTTTCGACCTTGCGCTGCGCGAAGCCGCGCGCCACCGCGCCCTGCACGAAGTGCTCGCGCTCCTTGGCCATCGCTTCGGCCTTCTTCTTGCCCATGGCGCGGCGCAGCAGATCGGCTTCGCCCAGCGAATAGCCGGCCAGGCGGTTGGAAATCTGCATCACCTGTTCCTGGTAGACAATCACGCCGTAGGTTTCTTCGAGCAGCTCTTTCAGCTCCGGCAGGTCGTACTGCACGGCGCGGCGGCCCCACTTGCGCTCGATGAAATCGTCCACCATGCCGCCCTGAATCGGCCCCGGGCGGTAGAGCGCGTTGAGCGCGGTCAAATCCTCCAGCCGGCTCGGCTTGTAGCGGAGCAGAATGTCGCGCATCCCCTGCGATTCGAACTGGAACACGCCGCTGGTGAAACCCTTGCAAAAGATTTCGTAGGTGGCCGCGTCGTCGAGCGGCAAGTCCTCGGGGACCAGGTCCACGCCGTGCCGCTTCTTGATCAGGCGGAGGGCGTCTTCGATCAGCGTCAGCGTGGTCAGCCCAAGAAAATCCATCTTGAGCAGCGACAGCTTCTCGAGGCCGTTCATATCGAACTGGGTGACAATTTCATCGCGGTTCGTTTTATAGAGCGGCACCAGTTCCCTGAGCGGCTGCGGCGAGATCACCACCCCCGCGGCGTGCACCGAGCAGTTGCGCGAAAGGCCCTCCAGGCGCAGCGCGACTTTCAGAACCTCGTCGATGCGCGGATCTTTCCGGGCCTCGGCGAAGCCCGGTTCCTGCTTGATGGCGTCTCCGAGCGAAATATTCAGCACGTTGGGGACGAGCTTGGTGAGCTTGTCCACGTCCGCGTACGGGATTTCGAGCACGCGGCCCACATCCTTAATCGCGGCGCGCGCACCCAGCGTATTGAAGGTGATGATCTGCGCCACCTGCTCGCGGCCGTATTTTTCGGTGACGTATTGAATCACCTCGCCGCGGCGGTTCATGCAAAAGTCGACGTCGATATCGGGCAGGTTGACGCGCTCCGGGTTGAGGAAGCGTTCGAACAGCAGCCCGTACTGGAGCGGGTCGATATCGGTGATCGCCATCGAATATCCGACCAGGCTGCCCGCCGCCGAGCCGCGCCCCGGCCCCACCGGAATGCCCTTCGAGCGGGCGTAGCGGATGAAATCCCAGACGATCAGAAAATAGCCCGAGAATTTCATCTTCTGGATCATCTGGATTTCGCGGTCCAGGCGCTCGACGTATTCCGCCAGATCGTGCTTGAGGGCGCCCTTGGCGCGCATCGCTTCGAGACGCGGCCGGCGCTTCTCAAACCCCTGGCGCGCGACATATTCGAAATAGGTGTCGGTGGTGTGCCGTTCGGGAACGTCGAACTTGGGGAACGGCTCTTTGATCTGTTCGAGCGTGACGTGGCAGCGCTGGGCGATCTCCCAGGTGCGATCAAGCGCGTCTTCGAGCTCGCCGAACAGCTCCATCATTTCGTCGCGCGTTTTCAGATAGAAGTCCGGGGTGTTCCAGCGCATCCGGTTGGGGTCGTTCATCATTTTGCCGGTCTGGATGCACAGCAGGATCTCGTGTGCGCGCGCGTCGTCACGGCGCAGGTAGTGGGAATCGTTGGTGACTACCAGCTTGAGCCCAGTCTCCTGCGAAAGCCGGTTCACCTGCGGGGTGAGCCGCTTGTCCTGATCCAGGTGATGGTCCTGGACTTCGAGAAAGTAATTGTCCTTGCCGAAAATATCGGCGTAGGTGAAGGCCAGCCGCTTGGCTTCGTCGTATTGGTCGGAAAGAATCGTCTCGGCGATGTGGCCTTTCAGGCAGGCCGAGAGCGCGATCAGCCCCTTGGAATGCTGCGCCAGCAGGTCCAGATCGACGCGCGGCTTGTAATAGAACCCGTCCAGGTAGGCGGTCGAAACCAGCTTGATGAGATTGCGGTAGCCCTCCTGGTTTTCGCACAGCAGCACCAGGTGGTTATAGCCATCGCCTTCGGAGCGCGACTTGTGGCCCTGCCGCGCCACATACATTTCGCAGCCGATCACGGGATGCACGCCGGCGTTCCGCGCGGCGTTATAGAACTTCACCGCGCCGAACAGGTTGCCGTGATCGGTCATGGCCACCGCCGGCATCTTCTGCTCGACGGCGAGCTGCATCAACTGCTCGATATCGCACGCCCCATCCAGCAGCGAATAGTCGGTGTGGCAATGCAGGTGAACGAAGGACATTCTTTCCTTTTGCGCTCCTATAACCCAGGCACACTCCCGGCTCTCGGGGGAAGCGGGAATGCTTTTATTCTAGCTCGTGGGGCATGCTTTAGCTTGCCCTAAAATGGATTATCTTCAGTTCACGCCGGACATCAGCCGCACGGTGGGGCGAATCAGCAGCACCAGCACTAACGCGGCGACAATGGTGCAGCCGGCCACAATGCCGAACAGCGACGGCAGCGGAATCGAGCTGTAGAGCGATGCGGCTTTACCCGCCATCCAGTTGCCGATGCTGAGCGATAGGAACCAGATCCCCATCATGAAACCGGCCGCGCGCGCCGGCGCCAGCTTAGTCATCGCGCTCAATCCCACCGGACTCAGGCACATCTCGCCCAGCGTCTGGAGAAAATACGTGCCGGTGAGCCACCACGACGATACCAGTGCGCCGTGCGCCGACATCATGGCCGCGGGAACCAGGATGGCCAGCGCCAGGCCGGCCCACAGCAGGCCCATCGAAAACTTGGCGGGGCTGGACGGCTCGGCATGGCGGCGGTTCAGCCACAGCCAGAGCCAGGCGAAAACCGGGGCCAGCAGGATCACAAAGATCGGCTGCACGAACTGAAACCAGCTCGCGGGGAATTCGTAGCCGAAGATGTGGCGGTCCGTGCTGCGTTCGGCGAACAGGCTGAGTGACGAGCCGGCCTGCTCAAAGGACGCCCAGAAAATCGCGGACGCCACGAACAGCACCAGAATGGCCGCGGAGCGCTTGCGCTCTTCCAACGTCCAGGTGCGCGAGAAAATCAGCCACGTAAACACCACCACCGAGATGCTCAGCAAGGCCCAGCCCAGCGAATCGGAAACCAGCGAGGCGGTGAAAGGGATCACGCCGGTGGTGCCCAGCATGCCAAGCAGTGCAAACACCGCCAGGCCCGCGCCAACGGCCCATATGGCGTTGCGCCGCTGCCGGGCGTCCCCCGCGGCATTACCGGTGGATGCGGGATTGCGGCCGGCATCGCCCAGGTACCTGGCGCCGAGCACATATTGAATCACGCCGGCCAGCATCCCCAGGCCGGCCAGCCCGAAGCCCAGCCGCCAACTGATCCGCTCTCCCACCCAGCCGCAGAAGATGGGGGAAATCAACGAACCGATATTGATCCCCATGTAAAAAATAGAAAAGCCGGAATCGCGCCGCGGATCGCCCTGCCGGTAGAGCTGTCCAACTATGGTGCTGACGTTGCCTTTGAGCAGCCCCGTGCCCACCATCAACAGCACCAGCGCCAGGTAGAACGCGCCCTCGCTTGGCCCCATCAGGCAAAACTCGCCGGCGGCGATGAACAGGCCGCCCAGCAGCACGGCGCGCTGTTGACCGACAATGCGGTCCGCCACCCATCCGCCGCCCAGGCACAGCAGGTAGACCATGGCGGTATAGAGGCCGTAGACCGCGCCGGCTTTGTCGTCGTTGAAGCCCAGACCGCCCTTGACGATCTTGTCGGTCATGTAATAAATGAGGATGGCGCGCATGCCGTAGTAGCTGAAGCGCTCCCACATCTCGGTGAAGAACAGCGTGGCCAGGCCGCGCGGGTGGCCGAAAAACCGGGTGTCGTACTGGGCGTGGGAAGGTTGCGCGTCGGGCGAGGTGGTGGTCATGGAAAGGTCTAGGGGCCAGTGTACCGTGGTTCGACACAAAATCGCATCCACACTTTGGGCTCGCCGGGAGTTTATCAGATAGAGGATGAAAACTCTGGCACTGGCGGCGGTGGAAGCGGGCGACGAGCCGGAAGGCCGGGACAGCACGCTCGAAGCCGCCCGCGCCGGCGACCGGGCGGCATTCGATCTGCTGATGCGCCGCCATGAGCGCCTGGTGCTGGGGACGGCCTATCGTCTGGCGGGCAATCTCGAGGACGCGCAGGACGCTTCGCAGGAGGTGTTCCTGCGGCTGTACCGCAACCTCGCCAAGCTCGACACGGGCAACCTGGCCGCCTGGCTTTACCGGGTGACGGTGAATGTGTGCCACGATGCGCGTCGGCGCCGGCCGAGCACGGTACCGGTGGATGACGCGGCGGAACTGGCTGCCGCCGGCGGCGATCCGCAGCAGCGCGCGGACGAGGCCGAGCGGAAAGCGCTGCTGCTGCGCAGCCTGCGGATGCTTTCCGAAAAGGAACGCGCGGCGGTGGTGCTGCGCGACATGGAAGGGCTCTCGACCGCCGACGTGGCGGGCGTGCTGGGATCCAGCGTGGGCACCGTCCGCTCGCAGATTTCGAAGGCCCGGTTGAAGATGAGGGATTTTGTGGAGCGTTATTCGCGGAGGCGCTTATGAGTTGTGCAATTTGGGACGAGCGGGTCGCGCTCTTTGCCGGTGGCGACCTGGAAACGGACGAGGCGGCCGCCGTGGAGCGGCACTTGATCCGGTGTGCGGCGTGTAGCGCCCTGGCTGCGGAGTTGCGTTCGGGCCTGGATGGATTGCGCGAAGCGCACGCGGAACCGCTCGCGGCGGAGCACTACGCAGCGGTGCGCGGGCGCGTGCTGGCGGAGTTGGCGACACCGCCGCGCCAGCGTGTGGTGTGGACGTGGGCCGGGGCGGCTGGGCTGGCTGTCGCCGCGGCGGCGGCGTGGGTGGTCTTTGGGGTGATGAGGCCGGCCGCGATGCCGGTGCCGGAGTTGCCGCGGCTGGTGGCCGTCGCGCCGAAAGTCGAACGCCCTGCGCCGCGCGAGCGCGGAAGCAACCGCCCCTTCAAAAGTCGCAAAAGAATCGGTTGGCAGGCGAACGCGCCTGCCCCACTCGGCAAAGTGGGCAAAGTGGGACAGACGCTTTCGTCTGTCAACCGGCGGGTCGAACCGATTCTTACGGCCGCCGTCGAAGATTCCCCGGTGCGCATGGTGCAACTGGCGACCGCCGATCCGAACGTGGTGATCTATTGGCTATTCGAAGAAAAAGGAGAAGAACGATGAAACGAATCGCTGCCGTATTGATGCTCGCCGCCGTGTCTTGTGCGGCGCAGGATAACAAGAGCACTCAATCGAAACCCGCCGTGTCCGACGAGGTGATGAACCGGATGATGGAAGAGCGGCTGGCGAGGAAGGCCGCCCCCGTGGAAAAACTCTTCGTGTTGAAGTACGCCGACCCCGTGCAAGTCGTGAACTTGGTGCGCGCGCTGGGGGGCTCGGCAGACCAGAATACCCAGATGCGCGCCATTGCCGTGACGGCGGAAAAAGGCGCGATGGCGGTGATCGAAGATGCCGTCAAGCAGTTGGATGTGCCGTCGGCTGCGCCCAAGAACATCGAGCTGACGGTCAACCTGATCGTGGGTACCGACGCCGAACACGACGTGGGCGGCCCCATTCCCAAGGAACTGGAGAACGTGGTGGCACAGCTCAAGGCCGCGTTTCCATTCAAGAATTACCGGCAGATGGATCTGATCGAGCTGCGCACGCGAACCGGCGAACAGGCGGATACCAGGAGCGAGGGCGGAACAGTGAACAACGGATCGGTCACGACTCAATTTGGTATTCACGCCGCCAGTTTGGCTCCAGATGGAGCGACGGTGCGGCTGGACGGCATGCTAGCGACCATCCATTGGCCTGCCATTGAAAACAATTTGAAGCTCAACGCGAGCGTCGACGTGAAGGAAGGCCAGAAAGTGGTGGTGGGGCGGATTGGCGTATCGCACGACCAGGCCCTGTTCGTGGTGCTGACCGCTCATGTGGTGCAGTAGCCCTTGCGCGGTGGCCCGGCGAGCGCCGGCGGTCCTCGCCGCCGGCTTGCCCGGTGTCTGCCGCCGCTGGTTGTGATACAGTTCAGGATAAGATGGCATCTCGAAGCGTCAACAAAGTCATATTGCTCGGCAATCTCGGCAAAGACGCCGAGACCAAATTCACGGCCAGCGGCATCTCGATTTCCAAGTTTTCGCTCGCCACCGGCCGGCGCCAGAAAGACGCGCAGACCGGCGAGTGGAAAGACATCACCGACTGGCACAACGTCGTCATGTGGAAGACGGAGAACGTCGCCAACTTCCTGCTGAAGGGCAAGCAGATCTATCTGGAAGGCCGGATCGAAACCCGCAGTTATGAGGACAAGGAAGGCCAGAAGAAGTACATCACCGAAGTGATCTGCGACGCCAACAGCCTGGTGCTTCTCGGCGGAGGCGCCCGCGAAGGCGGCGGCGATTCGGACCGCGTGGTCTCGATGCCTCGCGCAGCCGCCCGCCCGCAAGCCGCGCCCTCCGCTCCGCCCGACGACATGGGCCAGGGCATCACCGACGACGACGTGCCGTTCTGAAAACGGACGCCCTCTGCCGGTGCATCGTAATACGGCGGCAAAAGAACGATGGTGCGCGGCCGAGCTTAGTCATGCCGCTTGGTGGCTCGCTTTGCCTTCCCCTATTGCATCACCCACAGCATGACGAGAAAGAACAGCACCATCAGCATACCGATGGCCAGCCAGACAAACACGTAGAAGCGTTCTTGTTCGGGAGGCGGTGTGCTGATGCCGATGACGCCATGCAACCCGCGCATCAGAGCGATCAGAAATCGCATCAACAATTCGCGCCTCTTTCGTTAGGCGACCGGCGCCGGTGAGGGATCTGGCGGCCGGGGAACTTCGGGATTGGATTCTGAACTCCGGTGCGCGGCCGGGCTCGCCGCCCGGCTGGATCGATTGACAATCGGCCCGCAGGTTGTCAACCTGCCCCACAAAACTGCGTGCGCCACGTTACAGCTTCTTGAACAGCTTGTCGAAGGCGCTGCGCGCGTCTTCCGGGTTGCGCGGGACGGGTGGACCGGCGGGCCCCGAGGATTGCGCCCCCGAGCCGTTCGAGGTTCCTTCGCGCGCCACCGTCACCCGCGGCGTGAACAGGCTACACTCGTTGGCCCCGTCCTTCAGCGGGATGCGCACTGGGATCGGCTTCAAACATTGAAAGCGCATGGACGGCTCGAAGTGCGAGCACTGCTTGCAACAGTGCAGCGCTGCATTGCACTTCGGGCACGCGCCGTTGAAGTCGGTTCCTTCCGGCAGTGCCGTCGAGCAGTTATAGCAGCGGGAGGCCGCCACGTGTTGAACCAGACGCGGCAAGCGGGGGCCGGTCACGTCGATGGGGGGACGCGGACCTTGCGGCTTGGGACTGCCGTCCCGGGGACCCCTGCCGTCGCGGTCCGAGTCCATGTACCCGTGTTGTCTGTATTTGCGATCACTGTCCATGGAGATTTACTCCGTATTTGCGGGAGAAGAGAGCTTTCGATTGTCGAATCGGCTTTTTCGGGCGAATTCCAACTCAAACCACGTCCGCCGCAGGCCGGTCCATGGGCCAGGTGGGCGACGTGGGATTACTAGAGGGGCTGGGGCGAGTATCCAACTGCGTGCCGAACAGATTCGGCCTCCCGCCAATGCCTAAACTCATACATACCACGGAACGGGGTGCAATTGCATCCCCCCTCAAGATAAAAAGTAATACCAGTTCTGCCGGGCTTCCAAGTACTCTCGATCGCTACCCGCCCGAACTCCACTTCAACAGGTTGGTGCAGGGCCGAGTCAGCGGGTCGTCAAAATGGTTCGGGCTGACCCGGAGGGAATAGCCAAGCCGGCCGGTGCGATCGGGCAGAATCTCCTTGCCGAATACGGTCGCGGCGCCCTGCTGCTCGAACACCGGCAGCACCAGCACCTCGGTTTCCTCCAGATGTCCATTGCTGCTCACCCGGCCCATCACCAGTTCCACTCTCACGTCCGCCGGCTGCAACCCGGCCAGGTCGATGGTGGCGCGCACCGGTATCGGCTTGCCGCTGATCCAGGAGCCGGTCGGACCGTCGCCGGAATCGACGAACCGTACCCGATCCCACACCTCACGCACACGCGCGTTCCAACGCGCCCTTTCGTGCGTCAGGCTGAATTGCCCGGCCACCGTGCGGAGGTGCTGTTCGTGAGCCGGCTGGTACAACTGATCCATGTATTCTTTCACCATGCGCCGGCAATCGAACTGCGGGGTAATGTACATCAGCGATTGTTTCATGCGGCGCACCCAATCGCGCGGGGCCTGCTCGCGCCGCTCGAAGAACATCGGCACAATCTCGTTTTCCAGCAGATAGCAGATGGCGCTGGCGTGCAGCGCGTCCTGGTCCTCCGAGTACGGTTCGCGCTCGCCGATCGCCCAGCCGCCCGAGTGTTCGTAGGCTTCGTCAAACCAGCCGTCCAGAATGCTGAGGTTGAGCACGCCGTTGATGGCGGCCTTCATGCCGCTGGTGCCGCACGCTTCTTCGCCGCGCCGCGGATTGTTCACCCACAGATCCACGCCCTGCACCAGCTCGCGGGCCACCTTCATGTCATAATCTTCCACGAAGACCAGGTGCTTCCACAGCTCCGGATCGCGCGAAAGCTGGACAATCTCGCGAATGAAGGTCTTGCCCGGCTGATCCTTCGGGTGCGCCTTGCCGGCGACCACAATCTGCACCGGCATGTCTTTGTTGAGCAGGATGCGCTTCAGCCGCTCGACATCGCGAAACAACAGCGTGGCGCGCTTATAGGTGGCGAACCGGCGCGCAAAACCGATGGTGAAGGCGTTGGGATCCAGCACTTCGCTCGAATGTCGCACTTCCGCCACCGCGGCCTGCCGCCGCACCGCCGAAGAGCTCTGCCGTTCCCGCACGAAGGCAACCAGGCGCCGCTTCCGCCGCCGGTGCGCTTCCAGCAGCTCCTCGTCGGGAATGTCTTTCACCTGCTCCCAAATCGAGGCGTCGTTGAACCGCTCGCGCCAGTCCGGCTGCAGATACTGGTCGTATAGCCCGGCCAGGTCGCCATTCAGCCAGCTCGGCGCGTGAACCCCATTGGTGACCGAGGTGATCGGGACTTCCCATACCGGCAATTGCGGCCACAGGTCGTGGAACATTTCCTGCGAGATGTGCCGGTGCAGCCGGCTCACCGCGTTGCGGTAGGCCGACGTCTTCAGCGCCAGCACGGCCATCGAAAAGCGTTCGTCGCGGTCGTACGGGTTACGTCTTCCCAGCCCCATCAACTGGTTGAAGTCGATGCCGATCTCGCTGCAGTACGCGGAAAAATAGTGGTACATCATGCCGGGATCGAACAGGTCGATACCCGCCGGCACCGGCGTGTGGGTGGTGAACACGTTGCTGGCGCGAGCTGCCTCCAGCGCCTCCTCGAAGCTCAGCTTATCCTTACCCATGTACCGCCGCACCTGCTCCAGCACCAGGAACGCCGAGTGCCCCTCGTTCATGTGGAACACGGTGGGCTGCAGACCGACGGCCTCCAGCGCCCGCATGCCGCCGATGCCCAGCACGATCTCCTGGCGGATGCGCGTATCGATGTCGCCGCCGTAAAGCGAATCGGTGATGTCGCGATCCTGCGGCAGCACGTTTTCCGGGATGTTGGTATCCAGCAGGTAGAGAGCGATGCGTCCTACCTCCAGTCTCCACACCTGGATATACACGTCGCCGGTGGGCAACTGCACCGTCACCTTCAGGTCGTGGCCCGCCGCAGTCTTGAGCGGGACCAGCGGCAGGGTGTAGAAATCGTTGGTCGGGTAGCGCTCCTGCTGCCACCCATCCGGATTCAACGCCTGGCGGAAATACCCCTGCTGATAGAGCAGCCCGATGCCCACCAGCGGATAGTCCTGGTCGCTCGAAGACTTCAGATGATCGCCGGAAAGGATGCCCAAACCGCCCGAATACACCGGCAGGCACTCGGTCAGGCCATACTCCGCGGAAAAGTAGGCGATCAGCTTGCCATCCGCCGCCAGCGGCGCCTTCTTGACGTGAGCGTCGAAGGCCTCGCAAGCCAACTTGTACAGCGCCAGGTAGCGGGGATCGGCAGCCGCCTTGTCCAGCGTCGCTTGCGACACCCGGCCCAGCATCAGCACCGAGTTGTACCCGCACTCCCGCCACAACGCCGGGTTGAGGCGCCTAAAGAGGGCGCGCTGCAACGGCTCCCAGCTCCATAAAATGTTGTAAGCCAGCTCCGTCATCCGGGAGAGCGACGACGGCAGGGCCGGGCGAACCAGAATCTCCCGGACCGGTTGAATGTGAAATGGCATAACGCCAAGCGCTCCCTTTACGATAACAAATCGGAAAAATTCTCATGAAACTGCACGCCGGCAGCCTCATTTGCGTCAATATATATGATGGTCATGCGTTTTGCGCCAATCGTCTGGATGATTGCAGCCACTTGCGGGTGGGCGGGAGAATTCGCCGTCTTCACTAGTGGATCACGTCTGCACGTGGACGGCCATGAACTTGCCGGTTCTCAAGTCCGCCTATATTCGGGCGACGGCTACGCGGAACTCGACCGCTCCGCTATCGTCAGCTTCGAACCGGACGGCGTGGCCGCGCCGGAACCCGCGCCCCAGGCCGAACCTCAAAAGCCGGATTCAACCCCTCCAATGGCCCCGCAGCAATTGGCCGATGCCGCCGCCGACAAGTACGGGCTGCCGCGCCAATTGGTTCGCAGCGTCATGGCTGCGGAATCCGGGTTCGACCCACGGGCGTTGTCTCCGAAAGGCGCCGTGGGACTGATGCAACTCATGCCACTCACGGCCCGGAACTTCGGAGTCGATCCGACCGATCCTGTCCAAAACGTCGATGCCGGAACCCGATACCTGCGCGATCTGCTGCTCAAATACGACGGACAACTCTGGCACGCGCTGGCGGCATACAACGCCGGCCCCGAGGCCCTGGAGAAGTATCATAACCAAATTCCGCCCTACCGCGAAACCATCCTCTACATAGAAAGAATTGATCGGGACTTGAAGCGGGCAGCCGGCGCCTCCCAATAACCGCGCGGGTTGACAGACGAAAGCGTCCGTCCCACTTTGCCGCCGAAGTTCTAGCTAGTGGGGCCGGCGCTTTCGCCTGCCAACTGTTTTTTTCAACGGCCCGATGCGCCTCGTCCTTGATGAGAGTTCGTCAAGCTGCGTCCGCGCCCACCACCGCCGCCAGCGCGTGAATCGTCGCCGCGATGCGAATGGCGGCCAGCACGGTTTCCTCGCTCAGCCCTTTTTCCCGCACCGCCTGCTCGTGTGAGTCCACGCACACCTGGCAGCCGTTGATGGCGGAAACCGCCAGGCACCACAACTCGAAATCCGCCGGGTCGGCTCCGTGGGTGCGGATGCTTTGCATACGCAGCCGCGCCGGGTGTGTACTGTATTTCGGGTTGCTCGAAAAGTGGCGGAAGCGGTAGAAGATGTTGTTCATCCCCATCACCGCCGCCGCCGCCCTGGCCCCGAACAGCGCCTGCGGACTCAACTTGGCGCCAGCCTCGGCCAGCACCGCCCCATACAATTGCCTGTTGCGCGCCGCCAGCGAGCAGGCCACCGCCGTCCCCCAGGCCTGCTGCGCCGTCAGATCGCCCTGCTCCATCACGTTGCCCAGATTCAGCTTCAAATCCTTGGCATACTCCGGAATGGAGTCCACCATTTCTTGATAGGTCATGCGCGGCCTATACGCTCACCTTCAGCACTTGTTCGCCCTTCTGCCAGTTGCATGGGCACAACTCGTCGGTCTGCAGCGCGTCCAGCACGCGCAGCACCTCCTGCGGATTGCGGCCCACCGATAGATCGTTCACCGAAACGAAGCGGATCACGTTGTGCGGATCCACCACGAAGGTCGCCCGCTGCGCCACTCCCTCCTGCGGGTCCAGAATCCCCAGCGCCGTGCACAACTCGCGCTTGATGTCGGCCAGCATCGGAAACGGCAGCGCTTTCAGGTCCGGATGGCTCTGCCACCAGGCCAGGTGGACGAATTCGGAATCCGTGCTGCCCCCCAGCACCTGCGCGTCGCGGTCGGCGAAATCTTTGTTCAGCTTACCGAATGCCGCGATCTCGGTCGGGCAGACGAACGTGAAATCCTTCGGCCAGAAGAAATAAACCTTCCACTTATCCGGATAATCCTCGCCGGTGATGGTGCCGAATGTCTTGCCTTTCTCCAGGCTCACCGTCGCCTGCACGGAGAAAGAAGGAAACTTCTGTCCAACTCCGAACATGTCTGTGGTTTCTCCTCAAATCTTGAATACGGTGTCGATCTTGGCCGCCAGAATAAAATCGCTCTCGGTCAGGCCGTCGATTTTGTGGGTCCAGATTTTGGCTTCCACGCGTCCCCAAGCCAGATAGAGGTCCGGATGGTGGCCTTCCCGCTCAGCCAGCTCTCCGACCCGGTTGACGAATTCGAGCGCCGCACGGAAGTCGGGAAACGCAAACATCTTCTGCAAATGATGTCCGCCCACCACTTGCCAACCTTGTAACTGCGCTTGCAGCCGCGCCAGCTCTTCGCCCTGCAGCGGCGGCACTCCGCCCGTGCACGGCTTGCACTGCTTTCCCGCCAGACTCATGTCATCTCTCCTGTCGGTGGTCGTGAACCACCGCATTTCCCGCATTCGCCGCGGAACACCACCTCGAAACTGCGCGCCCGGCGCGTTCCCAGCGCCTGTTTCCCCGCGGCCGGGAGTTCGAACCAGGCGATGTCTTCCACTTCCCCGCAGCGCTCGCATACGAAATGATGGTGCGGATGCAGGCTGGCGTCGAAGCGGGCGGCTTTCCCCTCCGAAATCACTTCCCGCACCAGCCCCGCGCGGGTGAGGAATTTCAGGCTGTTATAGACCGTGGCCCGCGACGCCCGCGGATCCTGGCGGTTCACGGCCCGAAAAATCTCCTCCGCCGTCGCATGGACGCCATGCCGCGCCAGGTGCTGCAGCACCGCGTAGCGCTGAACGGTGGGCCGCACATCCGCCGCGCGAAAGGCCTGCCGCAACTCGACGCTCATACTAGACACAATATAAATTTAGATTAAATCTAAACTACTGGTTTGTCAAGCCGCGCACGGTCCCTGTCAGCGGTTTCGGAAATGGCGCGAAACAGGACTTTGCGCATTGGAGTGGATTTGAGCCGTGGGAGAGGCGGCGATCCTGCAGGCCGTTGAGCGACGGGGAGCCTCGATGGGGTATCACTCCAT